>JACCDN010661616.1_pt1 | contig 44395 bp, 35 predicted proteins | sample 7441691 | NCBI WGS metagenome assembly JACCDN01 (sample SAMN15323439, study PRJNA562643) | freshwater metagenome | isolation source: river surface water | place: USA:Blue River Watershed | collected 2017-08-16 | reverse complement strand
TAGAGAACTCCAAGCCAATCCTGTTTTTTTCATAATGCACTTTGATTAGGTTGCCGTTAAATCCCAAATTTTTACGTAACGCACTCATGCAAAATTTTCTTGTTGTTTTTCTTATCATGATTTCCTCCAATAAATATTCGTAATTTCATTTTACGAATTAAATATACATAATAAAAATGTGATTGTCAAGTATTATTTGCATATTTAATTCAATAATATGTGAAATGCTTGACTTTTTGAAACTTTCATGGAATAATTAGTCTTTTTAAATACAAACAACCGACTATTTTGACATTAAAGAAATGGACAACCAGTGAGATTTTGAAACATCTCATGTTTAAGAGGGACTTGAAGTCAGCTGAGTTAGCTCGTCTGACGGGTTTACCTCAGCCAACTGTCCATCGCATTGTTGAGGGTGATAGCACCAGACCTCAGCACGCTTCTTTAGAAGCATTAGCGGCCTTCTTTAATTTAAAAGTCAATCAGTTAAAAGGAATTGACCCCATTGATGAACTGGAAATAAAAATTGAAAACCCCATGCCTGAAGGCTGGCATAAAATTCCAGTTTACACCTGGAATGACGTTGTCAATTTTGCTAAATCCAACAAAACTCAAATTCAAAAAGGCCATGCAGAAACACTGACGAATTCCGATGTCAATGATGCGGGGTTCTTAGTTGAGTTAACCGATGAGTCCATGTATCCACAATTTCCTTCAGGAACGGAAGTGATTATCAATACGGAATATGAGCCCATGGATCGTGAAATGGTAGTGGTTTATTTGAAGCGTCATGATAAAGCTTTTTTCAGGATGATTATGTTTAATGGGGATGATCGTCTTGTTAGACCACTGAATCCGGATTTAGCACCGATTGGGGTTGAGAAGATTAACCCCAATGAAGATATTATGGTTGGAGTGTTTATTGAAGAGCGGAAGAAATCAAAACGAGGAGCATGAGTTTTTCCTTAAAAAATGCTATAATCAAAACATAAAATCACTTGGAGATTCAAAATGAAAGAGCCTAAAAAATTTAATGATTACATTAAATGGATGGTTGAGGCATATGCTGAAATCCGTGCTGAAAAAGCGAGACAAGTGAAACATCGAATTGTCGAATATACAAAAAAAGATAATGGTGAATATGAGGTTTCCATTCAACTAATAGGCAAAACCATTACTTTTAAAGCGAACCCTAAAGATATTATGGCAAATGATGAAATGTTAGAATCCTTTTCAAAAAAAGATATTCGTGCACTTACCTATTTTGCATGCGAAAACATCAAAGAACCACAACATGAAATTCTTGGGCAAAAATTTATTAGAACGATGAATAAATTCTTCTTTAAATTAAAGCATGGCAAAACCGGTGAAGAGATAGAAAAATCTGCAGAGGAAATTTCGGCTGACCCTGACTTAATTAAATCACTTACGCCCGAAGATGCACATAAAATTGGATATGTAACTGCTAATGAGCAAATTAAAAAAGAAAAAATAGTTTAAATTGTAAACCTTAGGCTCATCAAACCAAGCATACAAATTTCAACCACCCCAGAAAAGCTTGTAAACTAAAGCCCCACCATAAAACAAAGTAAGTAACAAGGGCTATTAGAATCATTAATCCAAGCATGTTTAGCGCCAATTTGAGCTAGAAAATCCCCCTCTCTCAACTCAATTGATTGCCCATTGACAATGCAGGCAATTTGACCTGATAGAACATAAATATAGTCTGCAGTTTGAGTTTGATGCATTTCCCATTCGACAAAATTTTCTGGAATAGGCTGACCTTGTTTTTCAAGGTGTGAGATAATCTCTTTTCGAGTTGGCATGCGGATTTTTAAAAACCGCATCGCTCCTTTCTTTAGAGCTAATTGATAAGGTTCTTCAACATGCCTCGTGCAGAGAGTTTGTGGAAAATCTTCAGTATAAAATAACTCCTGCATTTGTATCGGCTTATTGGAATAAGGCGAAAAAGTCGTTATAGACTCATCTGAAACAATAACACTTTTGTCATCATCATTTACAGCTGAGATAATACGGCGCCCTGAACGCTCTAACATGCCACCCTCCTGACTTTCCATTGAGTAGCATTTTCACTGATTTCTATGCCCACTGCAAGATTGCTAGTAGGAAAAAACCCCTGTGATGTTTTCATTATTTTCATTGAGTTATCACTTATTTTATGGCATGATACAAACACCTCTATCACGTATTATATTTTATGCAAGCAGAAAGAAAACAGTATAAATTCATCATGATGCTCTCTATGTTTTATGCAGTCCTTTTACTTACCTGCTCTAGCTTAACGCATAAATTTATTCTGATTGGTGCTCACCAAGTTTCTGCAGGTTCATTTTTGATGCCTTTTTGGTTTTTAGTAAGCGATGTAATTACAGAAGTTTACGGATATAAAATGTCCAGAAGGCTGTTGTGGAATCTCATTATTGTTGATTTATTTATCTATGCTATTTTTCAGACGTTTGCGCTGATTCAACCGAATACAACTAATGGCCAAGCTTATTTTGAGGTATTTGGAAGTATGTTTAGAACATATTTGGCTGTTTGGATTGCACTATTTTTTGCCAATTTTTTTAACACTTATATTATTGCTCGCTTAAAAATAACTTTTCATAGTAAATATTTTTGGTTACGCAGCTTAGCCGCTTCTGCCATTGGTGAAATAATGTATACCTCTATAGGGTTTTTCCTCATCCTTGCAGGGACAGTTTCAATGAATACTTTGTTTTGGATGATAGTATGGGGTTGTATTTTGAAAATTACTGTAACTGCAATTGCTGCCGGCCCTGCGAGCTTTATTACATATTTTCTAAAGAAAGCTGAGGATGTAGATATTTATGATACAAATATTAACTTTAACCCTTTTAAATTTCAGCTTTAGTTAAATATTATTAGGAAACCATGCTGATACGGGCACCACATCTATCAGAAACTTTAATAGAAAGGCTTTGGGCATTGGTCGTTGGGAAATTCAAAAACTCTCAATTTGTAGTTTGGAAAAATCATAGTGGAATTCAGCGACTAAATATAACTTTAGAAGAGTCATTTAATGAACCAGAGCAATTAGACTTTATCTTAAAAGCTCCCTCCTTAGTACAATCTGATTTTGATGAAACTGAAATGTCTATCAGTTATAGCATGGAGCACAGAGGCATTGATTTTCATGTAAATTGTCAATCCGCATTATTTCCAGAATGGGTAGTAGAGGAAATGCTAGAGAGCTTTCGTTACTTATGCGAAGAAAAAAAAGATATTGCAGATTCTTTACTTTCTCAAACGAGCATTGTCTCCCCTAGACAATTCGAGTGGTTAAAAAATTGGAACGCTACCCAACAAAACTATGGAGTGCTAAAAACTATTCCATCTTATATTGCTCAAATTGCAAAAACTAAAGGAAACAGTACTGCTATCATTGCCCCCAATAGGACCTTAACTTTTTCAGAATTAGAAGATTATGCCAATCAGATTGCTTATCATCTTGGAAAAAATGGTGTTAAAGCAGGAATGCCTGTTGGGGTATGGGCAACTCGAAGCTGGGAAACGATAATAATTTTTTTGGGAATTATGAAGCTTGGTGCTTTTTATATTCCTTTGAGCCCTCACGATCCAGAATCACGAATAAAAGAAATTTTAGATGAAGCGAAAGCAGAATACTTACTCAACCCTTCTGATTTAGATTTTACAGCAAAAACTTTATCTACTATCCAGATATTGTCTGGCAGTGTGCTATTGGAAAAATCTGAAAACGGCAAAATTATTGAAAACCAGGATATTAACTCGTTGGCATACGTAGTTTATACATCTGGGTCAACTGGAAAACCAAAAGGTGTAGCTGTTACACATGCTCAGGCTATAAATACTTTAATTTGTATGAAAAACAAATTAAACTTAACTGAAACTGACAGAATATTAGCAATTTCGGAGTTTAACTTTGATCTTTCCATTTTTGATGTTTTTGGCAGCTTCTTAGCTGGCGCTGCTGTAGTACTGATAGATGACAAAGATACAAAAAATCCTGAAGCATGGTTGGAACTCCTAACAAAACACCGGGTCACAATTTACAACAGCGTTCCTGCTTTATTACAGTTACTTTGCGAATATATAGCTTTACACCATACTACAGCTAAACACTTATCTTTACGCTGGGTTTTATTAAGCGGTGATTTAATTCCTCCCAGTATTCCCTTACAGATAAGCCAGCATATTAGCCCTGACTGCAGAATTTATGCATTGGGAGGCTCCACAGAAGGTGCTATTTGGTCCATTGGTTCAGAAATAACATATTGGAATAGCAATGAGAATATCCCTTATGGTTGCCCTTTAGCAAATCAACAAATTTTTACAATCGATACTTTTCAAAATCCTCTTCCACCTGGTGCTTTAGGAGAGTTAGTTATTGGAGGAGCAGGTGTTGCGCAAGGTTATTGGAATAACTCTACTTTAACTAATGAACGCTTTCCCAATCTTCCTTTACTAGGCAAAGTGTTTTTATGTCGCGACCTTGGACGCTTAAATTCAAATAATGGTCTTGCGGAATTTGTGGGCCGGATGGATAAACAAGCAAAAATTCTCGGTATTCGTGTGGATCTTTTCGAAGTTGAAAGAATCCTTAACTCTATGCCGGGAATAGAGCTTGCAATAGCTGCTACGTATCACCTTAATGGAGTGACAAAATTAGCAATTTTCTTAAAAAAACAGAAAGAAGGCAAGCCGCTTACTCATGCCCAACTAGTAGCTGCGTTAAAAGGTAAACTGCCTAAAAAAATTATCCCAAATCAATGGATACAAATAGAGGATTTCCCATTAACCAAAAATGGCAAAATTAATATAAAAACTCTTTCAAATTTAGCAATTTCAAAAGAGCTAACTAAACTTTCTTTTAATCAAGGCAAGCAAATTAGAAATGACTTTGACATTATTAAAGCATTTAAGAAGCAAGTAAAAAAGAATCCTTTACAAATTGCCTATGCAGATAGCCATCAAAAACTCACCTATCTCGAATTAGAGCAGAAGGTGGAACAGCTCTCAACTTTTTTTGGTGCTCTTCCGGCTACCCCTGAAGTGATTGGATTTTTAATGCCTCGTGGATATCCTTATCTGGTAGCAATTTTAGCATGTTTACGACAACATATTACTTTCATGCCACTTGGAATTGATTGGCCAGCAAATCGCTTGCATGAAAGCCTCAATAATAGCTCTTGCAAACATATACTTGTCATGAAAGAGCACCCTGAGTTGAAGGGAGTGCATCAAATACCTTTCTATCAGACAATAGCAAATGAGCAGCAAAATCAAAAATATGAAGATATTGAAAACAACTCGAGAGCTTATATTTTATTCACATCGGGTAGTACAGGAAAGCCAAAAGGTGTACAAATATCCAGAGCTGCGTTGAATAATAACCTTCATGCTATCCTGAAAACAATTGGTTTATCTGCACAGGATATATGGCTGTCTATAACAGAACCAACTTTCGATATTTCCCTGTTAGAGCTTTTAGGACCATTGGCTGTTGGAGCTACAGTTCTTATGCCTAGCAATTCGGAACTGCTAGATTCAAAAGCTTTGACTGAGCTTCTAAAAAAATATCCCCCAACCTACCTTCAGACCACCCCTTCGCGATGGCGTTTTTTGGCCACAAAATCTATGGCTATGGCTTCTTTAAAATGCTTACTGGTTGGAGGAGAGCCATTCCCTGTGAATTTGTTGCAAACATTGCTTCCGTTAAGAAAAAAAATATTCAACCTTTATGGACCTACAGAAGCAACGATTTGGACCTCGATTGCAGAATTAACGTTGCAAAATAATGAGATACACATTGGGAAACCAATAGAAAATACTTTCTGTTTAGTTGTAGATTCTTTCAATCAAATCTTGAAAAAAGGCGAGATTGGAGAATTGTGTGTAGGTGGAGCAGGCCTCAGCCAAGGTTATCTAGACTCTCAGCAAACAAAAGAATCCTTCTTAAAGTTTGAAATTTTTCCTGGACAAAAAGAACGAATCTACAAAACGGGTGACCTTGTTCGGATGGATAAAGAAGGAAAACTATATTTTCATGGGCGAATAGATCGGCAGCTTAAAGTCCGCGGTTATCGCATTGATCCCCTAGAGATAGAATCTGCACTTTGCAATACTCCCTGGGTTAATCGTGCCATTGTCACTTCCGCATTTGGGGATTCGGAAACAATTGCCGCCTATATCATACCTCCCCTCCGCAAATCTAAGCCTCTGGCATTTAGCCTATTTTGCTTTCCTGGCATTGAAAATCCAGAATATCAAGATTTTGAGTTTTATCGGCAATTAGCTAAGCAAGCGGATCAGCATAAATTTTCTGGCATGTGGATTCCTGAGCGACATTTTGATCCAATTGGCGCCCCCTTTTCAGCCCCAGCTATTGTTGCTAGCCATATACTAGCCTCGACAAAAAATTTAAGTATTGGTGCAGGAAGCATCATTTTGCCTCTACATCATCCTATTACGGTTGCTGAAGAGTGGTCAACATTGGATTGCTTGAGTGAAGGTCGAGTTAGATTGGCAGTTGCCTCAGGCTGGCATCCAGATGACTTTATTTTAGCTCCAGATCAATATGTAGATCGTAAGGCTATTTTTTTTGAGAAAATTACCCAATTAAAGCAAGCATGGGAAAGAGGGTCCTACGCAGGAAAAAATGGGAATCAAACCACCGCCACTGTAAGTCTATTTCCGCGGCCCACCCAAAAAAAATGCCCCTTATGGGTTAGTGTAGCTGAAGATGATTCCGTTTTTATAGAAGCGGGGAGATTGGGATTAAATTTGCTTACTCACTTATTGATGCAAGATGTTTCTACATTGGCAAGAAAAGTGAAACTATATCATGAGAACTTAATCGCCCATGGATTTGCGCCTGAGGATCATCAAGTAACCTTAATGGTTCATACTTACATCCACTTACAACCCGAGGTTGCTTATAAAAAAGCTTTTCCAGCCTTGCATCAATATTTTCGTGCACATATGCGCTTAGTAGCCAAGATACAAGAAAGTGAAAAAGAAGGGGAATTGCTTTCTGATGAATATTTTGATCGACTTGTGGAAAAGTTTATCAATGAAAAGAGCTTAATAGGAACTCCCGGGCACTGTGCAAAAGTATTAGCCTCCTTTCATGCGGCAGGAGTAACAGAAATTGCATGCCTAGTTGACTTTGGACTATCTTCAGAAGAAATTTTGGAAGGGGTCAATACTATTGCATATTTTATGTCAAATCAGCCCTCACTTTCTCTTCCCGTTCACTGTGATATAAAGGCACTGAAAGAAAGTTTGAGTCATACATTACCTCCAACAATGATTCCAAGCTATTTTATGGAAGTTTCAGATTTTCCTTTAACAGCTAACGGCAAAATTGATCTAGAAAAATTGAAGATGAGTTCGGCTCAATCTATATCTGCCTCTCCTTTCGCTTCCTCTAGAGCAGAATCACCACTAATTGCTCAAGTGATCCAGCTTTGGCAAAGCATCTTAAAACATGTAACTATTGATATTGACAAAGATTTTTTTGAGCAAGGAGGCCATTCTCTTAAAGCAATTGCCTTGCTTGAGCAAGTTCATAAAATATTCGGGGTTGAAATTCCTATTACTGACTTCTTGAATCATCCCTGGATAAGAAGTTTGGCTGAATTTATTGAAAAAGGAACTCCAACGCTTACCAATACATGCTCAATCAAACCATTTAAATGCTCAGCTTCTGGGCGTTACCCTTTAACTTATATGGAAAAGGGTATTTGGATTTTTTGCAACCTTTTCCCTGATACTTTTTGCTATCATGATGCCTTTTTGTTTGAAATAGCGAAGAATGTAAATGTTAGAAAAATGGCCGATGCTCTCAATAAGGTTTTTGCAGAAGATGAGATCTTTCATGTTGGCTTTATCGAGAAAGATCAACAGATATTTCAAACTGTTATACCATCTTTAATAAAAGTAGATATAGCAGAAGAGATCTTTGATAAATTTGAGGTTGCAATAAATGCCCACGTTCAATCTCCTTTCTCTTTGGCGTCCCCTCCTTTAGTGCGAGCTAAAATTTATAAGTTTCAGGATAAAAATTATCTTCAATTAGTACTCCACCATATTTTAACAGATGGAAAAAGCTTAAATAATATTTTAAAAAGACTTCAACGAGAACTTTCTTTTACTCAGTTAGCACCTCAAAAATATCCGAGGTACTTAGATTTTGCAGCTCAAAATAATGAAATCAGTATATATCCTGAAAAAATAGCTTCATATATTGAAAAAATGCAATTATCACGACAGACAAATACTTTTATAAAAAATAATACGGCGGTCAAAGCGAGAACTTTTCAAGGTTTTGCAAAAAGACTGCCTTTGACACCAAAAATGGTAATCCATCTTACTCAAGCAGCACAGCTAGGCCGAACTACTTTTAATAATGTAATGCTAGCTGCCTATTTACGCATGCTCTTTAAATTTGTTAAGGAAAATAAAATACAAATTGGAATCCCTATTACATTACGTGAAAGCAAATGGGAGGAATGCATAGGACTTTTTGTGAATTTTGGTGTTATTGCTTTGACGCGTCAACAATGTGAAGCTTGGGATGCTAAAACCTGGCTACAGGAAATACATCATAAGATGGTTTTTGTCCTCGAGAACCGCTCTATCCCTTTTCCTTCTATTGCAGCACAATTGGAAACTAATTTATTAACAGAAGATCAACCTGTATTCCAGTTAGCTTTTAATGTGATTGAAAATGAAAATTATGAAAATTTTTTAACTCCTATTCCATTTGACTATGGATTGGCACGTTTCCATGTCGAATTGCAAGTGATTCGTGAAGCAGAGAAAATTGAGTGTAACTTCATTTTTTCTCAAACAGCTGTCGATCAAAACATGGCGATGGATATGATCGCAGCCTACGAGCACGAATTGGAATGGTTTTCAGGCCAGGATAATGAGTCAAGTTCCTTTCTTAAATATTGGCAAAACGTGTATAAAAAGCTATATACTCAAGTAATTAACTTAGAAAAAGATCGGTGGGCAGGCTGGAATAATAGTATAGATGGGAGCTCGTTTAGCCAAGAATCAATGCAAGACTGGTTGTATAATATTGTTTCTAAAACTAAGCGCGCACCAGTTAAACGAGTCCTTGAGATTGGCTGCGGCACAGGTGCGATTCAACAAGCCCTTAAAGATGACTATATTTCCTATCATGGAATAGATATCTCTTCTGAAATTATCAGTAAATTGAACGAAGTCTATCAGGATAAAAATACACGATTTAGCGTACTTGAAGCTCACCAACTAGAGACATTACAACCTGCTTTATTTGACACCATCATTTTAAACTCAATCGTGCAATATTTCCCAGGGATAGATTATTTTAAAGATGTTTTGAAAAAAGCTTTTTCTTTATTAAACCCTGCCGGTGGTAGGATTATCTTAGGCGATCTAAGAAATGCGGACTGGCAAGAGCAATTTTATCAGTATCTGAAACGCTATGATTATTCATTTGAAAAAGAGTTGAGTATTTCTCCCGTTATAATTTATGAAATACTTGATACCTTATCTATTCCCTTGAGTGTTTTGATAGAACCAAAACAGATGAAAATAAAAAACGAATTAAGCCGTTTTCGTTATGATGTAATAATACAAACTTATTTGGAACCTCCGGTTGTATCTTCTGAATTTTTAATAAGCCGAGATGGTAGCGATCTAGTGACCCCAGACGATTTCCAAAAATTTCTAGCTAGCACTGATTTTTCACAAGGGCCCGTTTGTATTACTCATCTGAGGAATGCAAACCTGAATGATGAGGGCCTGTCTCCTATAATATTACAAGATTTAACTAAAAAATTTGGCTTGGAAGCTTACATTTTACTTGCCCCTGATAAAAAAAATGAGTTATGGTGTTTTATTGGAGCAAGTAGTTTTTTAACTGTTTCATTCTTTAAAGAGTTTTACACCTCTAAAGAGATAAAGCAACAACCAGACACGCCTGTTAAAATGATTAAAACGAATCTAATAGAAACTAGCAGTAATTTAGAAATGCTATTAAAAAATATATGGCAAAATCTCCTTCATGTGGAGACTATAAACCATACAGATAACTTTTTTAATTTAGGCGGTGATTCTCTATTATTTATTAGACTGTTTTCAGAAATTCAATCTAGAGGTTACCATCTTAAAATGCGGGATCTTCTTCTTTGCCATACCTTTTCGGAGCAAATGGCATTAATTACCAAAGTGAATAATATTGAGGTTTAAGGATGCCGATATCACCAGATACTTTGTTTTGCTGTCTAATAGGTGAAGGCCCTTTGCTAAAAAGCTGCATAGAAATATTGCTTAATAATTCAAAAATAAAAATCATTGCTGTTGCCACAAAGGCACCAGAAATATTTAATCTCTGTGGAGAAAATGGCATTCCTGCTTTTGATCAAATGAATTCTTTTTATGCTTATATGGCTCGACATCCATTTGACTTGGGATTTAGCATTAATAACGACCATATATTGCTGCAAGATATTTTAGACAAACCTCGATATTTTTTTGTTAATTATCACAACAGCCTGTTACCTCGTTATGCTGGTTCTAATGCAACTGCATGGGCCATATTGAATCAAGAAAAAATTCATGGGATAAGTTGGCATGTTATTGAACAGAAAGTAGATGCCGGTAATATTCTTTTACAGAAGAGCTTTCCCATAAGCGCTGAGGAAACAGAGTGGTCTCTTAGTATTAAATGCTACCAAACAGCAATTACATCATTCCCTGAGCTTCTTGAGATTTTAAAAAACGGGAGCTTTATCTCTCAAAAGCAGAATTTAGCAGATCGTACCTATTATCGAAAACACCTCAAGCCCCACTGCAATGGAGTAATTGATTTTAATGACACCGCTGCAGAAATTGCACTTTTGGTTAGAGCATTGCATTATGGCAATTATGAAAATACATTATGCTGCCCTAAGATCTTATTTGAGCAACAGGCAATAGTTCCTCAAAAAGTAAGAATTGAACCAGTACTTCCTCACTTATATAAATCTCCTGGCACTTTATTGGAAATTAATAAAGACGCTATAAAAGTAGCAACCAAAGATCAAAACATCATTTTTAGCCATTTCAAAACCCCTCTTTCTTTAGAGTTATATCCCCAATATCAATTTCCTTTATTGACTGTTGAAGAAAAAGAAAAACTTCAGCGTTATTCAAATATTATTGGAAAAGAAGAAAAGTATTGGCTAAATGCCTTGCAAAATATCAAGCCTTTGGCCAACTGTGATATTTCAGAAATGATATCTTCTTTTAATACTGCCTCAAGTTTGCCTCTAGTGCTCTTCAATCTGTATAAGATTAATAATTATCAGCCTTATACCATAGATTACGATATAAGTTATGAGGCTCCAGCTATCGCATGGCATGGAATTTTCTCCTCATATATCCCAATTAACATCCAATTGCAAAAAGGACAAGCAACAGAATTTGCGCTTTTGGAAATTGAGAGACTAATAAATCAAAGTAAATCTCACCAAACTTTTTGTGCAGATATATTTATGCGATATCCTTATTTGTCGCCTCGAACGCCAGATGTTTTAGTGACTTTTTCTAAAGTGGAGACTGCTGCACTTCAAAAATATAAAATTATTATTGAGGTTAGTGCGAATAAATCTACAATTTATTTTGGTTCGTAATTTGCTGTTGAGTACAAGGGGGACGTATAGCAAATTTTCAGGTAAAATATATATATTCTTTCTCCGTTAAAATTCAGGTACTTAAATTGACCAGACAAAATTTAGCCCTATGTGGAATTATCACCATAGCTTTTGTTTCTTTTCTAGATTACACCTTGATTAACACGGCTTTACCAGTATTACAACAATATTTTCAGGTTTCAATACTGGAATTGCAATGGGTATTCAACATTTATTGCATTGCTATGGCGGTATTCATGGTTATTTTTGGACGCATTGGCGATAAATTTGGGCGTCGTCGTGTCTTTTACATCGGTGCTTTTACCTTAGCTATTGGCTCCTTAGGAGCGGGACTTAGTCAAGTATTTATTGAGTTGCTTTTTTTTCGAGGAATTCAAAGTTTAGGAGTGGCAGCAACGGTAACGTTAGGGGCAAGTTTAATAACAAGCATTTTCAAAGAAAGAGCCCAGCGACCTATGTCAATTTACATTTCAATAACTGGATTAGCTTTGGCACTTGGACCATTTATCGGTGGAATAATTGTTACACATTTGGGTTGGAGAGCTATATTTTTGATTAACTTGCCAATAATCATACTGGGATATTTCTTGTGTGCAAAATCCGTTGCAGAGTCAAAATCAGAACAGAGACTTTATCTTGACTGGCAGGGGGTGGTGCTTTTTGCAATTACTTTATCTGCTTTTATCTATGGATTAATCTGTGGGGAAGCTATAGCCTGGACAAGTAAACCTACTATCATTTCGCTAGCCCTTTCATTAATTCTATTGCCTTTATTATTATACGTCGAAAAAAAACAAGAATGGCCTATTCTGAGCTTTCATTTCTTTAGAATCCCGGGCTTCGCATTGGCAGCCTTAGTATGTGTAATGGCAGGATGCCTGATTTCACCTACTATCTTTTTTGCACCTTTGTTTTTGCAAAATATCTTTTTCCTATCACCTAAACATGCTGGTTTTATTTTGCTAGCGTTGCCCATCGCTATTGTTTTTTGTACCCCTGTAGTCAGTAAATTAATCTCTAAGGTGGGAAAAACTATAACATTACTGAGTGGGCTGGCTGTAGGATTGGTTTCCTCTATAATCATGATAGTATTTAGCCTTTACAGCTCTCTAGCGGTCGGGCTTACTGGGTTTATTCTTATTGGCTTGGCTTGGACAATTACTAATGTGACTGCACCTATTTCAGCTGCACAGTCAGTCGATTCTGATCACCAAAGTATTGCTATTGGAACGGTGCTGTCATTATGGAACGCCGCTGCCGCAATCATGATTGCAGGAACTACTTTAATTTATCATGTATTCCGCTTTAAAGCTGGTACTTTGCCTTTCCAGGCTGTATTCATATTGATAGGTTTAGTAATGCTTATTCTAACATGCATAGGCTTTATAGTGGCTTTAAAGTATCGCAAGTAGATTTTTAGGCTCGAGTAAATACAGTGACATGTTCTTGTAGAAAATCTCCTACAACTTTCGGGTCTTCTTCAACAAGTTTATAGGTTCCAATTACCAAAGCTGCTTTCGCAGCATCACCTGTAATAGCAGTATAACGTTGTGCAGTAGATTCTTTCCCCAGTCTAACCATTTCTTTTTTTTCAGCCGTATCCAAATGAACCTGATAGCTTCCAACATTTTTCGCCTCTCCTAAACCTTCACCCGCCATGTTTAGTAAAGCGATAGCCATAACTGCATCTAATTGTAAATTAAGCCTATTTTGAGCAGCAAAAACACCATAATATTCTGTAAAATAAGCCGTAGCCGCAGTAGCATGCGGGGCTTCAACTCCATCTTTATGGTAGAATCTTACCGCGCGATTATCACACTCATCCATCAGGAAAACCCCGCTAGCAGACAGCAACTCAAATAAGGAGTGTAATACTTTTACCTGCTGCTCAACTGGAATATGACAAATAAGCCAACGACAATAGATTAAATCAAAAGGACTTTTAGCTCTAACTAAATCCAAGCCCTCAATAATATCAAGTTGCATGACTTCGGTATGGGGGCGATCTGCAAGTAAAGCCGCAGTTGCAGCAACTTGGGGTGCTTCTTTATCAACAGCAAGCAGATGTGCATCAGCATCTTTCACTTCAGCAACTAGCTTAGCCAATTCTCCAGTGCCACAACCAATCTCAAGAATATTTTTTTTCCCTGAAATAAAAGGAGATAAAAACTCCATCGTATGAGGGTTGTGTGACTCGCATAGCAGATGAAGGCGTCTAGCCTCAATGTCTTTTGCTACATCTCCATACATGTAATTTTGAGGACCTGCCGCCATAGTGAATTTTTCCTAATTTTTTTCAACCCTTTTATTGTAACTTTTTTACCAGTTTTATGCAAATAGAATTTGCAAAATTGTTTATAAATAGAGCTGCAAATCTTAGATGAAAGTTAATTTTTAACCTTAAGAAATAAGTATATCAAATTAACATTGGAACAATATCAAAACAGATGAGTGTATATCAAATTTTGGTCAAATTATACAGCAATCTTAATTTGCATATTATATTCATAATTACTTGACTTTTAATTTTATATTAATTATAATATACAAACTAAGATTATTAATATAGCGTTTTAAACTGTGTTTAAATTATTTAATTATATTGAAATTAGCGGGCTTCAAGATAAGGATAAAAACATCAATGCAAGATTTTACAAAGCATTAACTTCAATTTCAAAAAAAGAAATTAGGGCTAAAGAGGTCGTTCTGGAATTCGGTAAAAGAATTGTAAAAAATGGTCACTTTCAAGATTCAGAAAAACTTTCAAATACCCACTTCTCCTTTGGTATGGTGCTTGAAAATGCTTTTGAAATTTTTGTGGATAATGGCTATGAAACTATGCCTATTGAAGTCTTAAAGCCTGGGCAAATTTTCCCGATTGATGAAATGGATGGTTTTGAGCATATCTTGCCAAAACATCTTTTGAATATGACTGCTGGCGCTCGCTCTATTTTTCTCTCTCCAAAAATTAGTGATGCGGTTTGTTTTACCCGACTTGCTAAAAAATATGGCCTGGAGCTTGATATTCCTAAAAATCTCTATGACGAATGGCAGATTCTTGTGAATCTTGCTGCTAAAAGCAATCCTTCCTGGAGGGCAAAGATGCTCATTATCTCTATTGAAAAGGAAAGTTTTTTTTCTGATGCTTGTGAATCACTTCGTAATCTCCTGATTCAATCTACAATACCCCATCACAAGATTCTCAAAAATTGGGCCTTATTTGATATCAACCGCTCAAGTTTTCTGAAACACGAATTCCACAAGGCGGATACCAACATATTGGAACACATCAAACAGGTCTGCTTTATTGGCAATGGCATGCTTCCTGGGTTCGTCTTTGCGACAAATGATCTACTGGGGCCCATTGAACTTTTTAAACAGATTTTTATTGAAGTATACGGCATTCAATATGCCCCGCATATCATCCACCCGGGCACTTTTGATAAAAATCAGACCTCCTATTATTCGATCCAGCTGAAAGGACATCAATCTCATCAGAGGCAAAGAGAAACCAGTTTCTCACAATTGAAAGAGCTTAAAAGAACTCTCCATCATTTTCAGGATTTTTTATCTACTTCCAAGGATGATCTTGCCTGGACTATTTTCAGAAACAGAGAACTATCTTTTTTCCATCACAATCCTGGCAATCACCCTAAAATCAAATCCAGTAGCACCTTACCCGCAATTGATCCTGTCATTGCAGCCGTCATGGAAAAATCTGGCCTACCTTTCTGTGATGCCAGCCCCTTTTTAAGATCTGGGTGTATTAGCATTCACCCTCAAACCATTCACTGACCATGACCAAGCAAAAAGTATCATGGCCTGAAATCAGAAAAGAGGTGGCTCGAGTCAACCAATGTCTTGCTGATGTATTAGATCAGCTTGATCCAAGCCTTCCTTTAGAGCTTGGTATTTTCAATTATGGTGAAGAAATTTTCTCTCTGGAAAATAGACAGCCTTTTTTAGTCCTCAATAAATCCTGCGAAATCTTTTCTGAATATGCAGATCGATTGATGAGTCAAGCATTGATTCAAACTGGGGAATTTGGTTTTATCGACGATCTTCTCAATCAAACTACCCCTCACACCAAGCCCTGTAAGACTACTGCTGGCGCCCGCAACGTATTTATGCTTCCTAAAGTTACTGACCGGGTGCGTCACCAAAAAATGCAGGAAGCTTTTAACTTTGAGCTCAAAAAATCCGAAAAACCTCAAGATCATTGGACGGTATTTAAATATTTTGCCAATTCCTCTGAAGTGAAAAACAAATGGGAGTGCCGCACTCTCTTCTTTGATCAGGGCGTTTGGGGGAAATATCGCAATGATCCTGCCTGGCAGGGGTTTTACAATATCTTATTGCAACAGCTACAGGATAAGTCTGCATTTCAGCGCCAACATGGGACTTTGGAAATGCTGATCGGAATTACCCAAAAGCAGCGCCAACACCTGCGATTCTTTTTACCTGAAGTGGAGCAAATGAAGCATCTATTTATGCTTGGAATGAAAGGAACTCCAGGCTTCAAACTGGCTGAGGATGACGAAACTCTGCCACTGGAGCTTATCCAGAGCGCTTATCTTGAACATTACGGCATGAAGGAATATCCGCCACTGATTTTGACGTCTAGCTATTTTGATTGGAAAAAGGATTCAGAAACCTCAATCTATTACTCCTTCAATCACCCAAATTCCTACTACTGCTCACCCGCAGTCAATGATCTTAAAACCAATGCTCAGGAGTTGGAGCATTTTATCTGGGGATTTAAAAAGCTTGTAAACCTGATCTTGAATCAAGACATCGTTGATGAAGACTCGCCTTTCTATCAGTTCCTAAAATCCTGTGAGTTCAACTTTTATCACCCCAAAACTGAAAACAATAAAGACTTCATTTCGCCAGCAATGGCACCCATCCATAATCCCCAATTAATGAAGGGTTGGGAAAAACCATTCGAATTTCCAGTTCATAGTAGTTTTTGGAAAGGGTGTGTTGGAATTAGGAAAATTTAACGCTCTTAACTACTTACTCTGCAGGAGTTTGTCTCAATAACGACCACACTAAGGCGCCCACCCAACCCAGCAGTGTCCAGCCGAGAAATATACTAAGGGCCAACAGTGCTCCAAAATTTTTGTGTTTACGGGCATAGGCAATAATAGAAGGGGTAAAATAAACTACAGCCAAAACTATCACAACCAACCATATCATTAAACTCCAAGACATTTAAATCTCCATTACAAAAAGAAGCATATCGTACCACAAAACTCATAAAAATGAGAGACTAAAACCGCACTCCTCGCGACCTATTCTCCTGCAAACTCTGCTTATGCTCTTCAAGCAAACTCTGTACCCCCTGGCTGAATTTATGCAAAGATTTTGCATCAAGTCGGTTTTGATCAAGTTGCCCTTTAAAAGCATTGCGATCAAAGCTACTAACATCTCGAACAGGCGCCAACTCTTTTATCTTGGCCCACAGCTCTTGATTCTGTTCTGTTAGTGTTTGCGATAGTTCAAGACGTTTTTGACTGGTTTCATCAAGTAGCTTGCCATAGTGTTTACGTTCTTCTTGATTTGAAGACATGATCAAAGCCCGTTGCTCACGGGCATATCCTCTGACCTTATCAGAAAGATCGAGGTATTCTTTAAATTGCGCTCTTAAAGGTTCTGATAGCACAAACTTCTCATCAATGATTGTAAATGTTGGTAAGAGTTGAACTTGTTGATCTTCTGATTGATTAACTTCATAATGTTCTCTTTGTTTAATAAGGCCCAGGTCGATTTTTTCAGATTCGTTAATTATCCGGTGCATGGTGTTAAGCTGTGCTTTTACCCCTTCCGTACCTTTATGGATAATCACATCGTTAAAGTCAGGCTTTTCGACGCCGATAAGTTGAGGCATGGCCTTATAACACTTGATACCTTGTGCCTCGAGTTTAGCAGCTGCTTTTTGCAAGGATTGGGCAGGTTTGAGATTACCACCATCATTATCGGCAGCAAAGTAGAAGGTGTTGGTATTATGCTTTTTAGCAAGATAGCCTAAATGTTCACTGTTACGGATATTACCCACAGTCACATAGATGTTGGCATCCGGCACGGCTTTTATTAAGGATGCAGCTGTTTCAGGTCCTTCGGCAATAAATAATTTGTTGCTTGCGCCTTGGTGAATCAAAGCGGCTGATCCTGAAATTACCCCACGAGTTCGTTTTGCTACCTCAACATTGGCTTTCTTCAAAGTGTATGGATCAATCAAAATCGTTTGTACTGCGGTAATTCGGCCTTGCTCATTTTTGGCAGCAATCAAAGCAGCAGGGTAGTAGCGTTCAGTTTGTGGGTCTTTGACTCGTGGATGATACCTAAAGCCAGATAAATCACTCTCAATTTTGCGGGTTTCGCGTAAGTATCTTTCTGCAACGGTGCCCTCAATCGGTAGGGAAGTTTTGCAGTAGTAACGTGCGGTCTCGATCTTCTTCTCTTTTTCTTGGGCGAGCAGGCGAGCCTCCATTTCAATCTCAGCAAGGGATTTTTGTTTGCGTTTGTAAGTGATATCTTTAGCCTGACTGTCTGAAAGCCCAGCAATTCTTGCCCCTTCTTTCAAAGCATCTTCAAAATTAAGACCATAGCCATAATTTGCATTCATTAATAGCTGGATGGGATAACCGCCTTCACCGGATTCAAAGGAGTGCCAAGCGCCTTGATGAGAACCGCTCACTGTAATGGAGAATGAACCCTTGCTACCTAAGCGAATGTTATGACCCTGGCGTTTGGGTTTGATATACAAATCCCCCAAGACTTTTTGATAAAAGCCTTCACCCATATCAATCAGGGCTTCACTAATCCGGTCGGCGTTGTAGCTCTCGTGCTTAAGCTCAGTGTTTTGGCTCATTAAAAAGGTACGAGATTGCTCAATCGTACTCAGGTGTTTTTGTTTAATGGCATGTTTAGAAGCAGCTCTTGCAAGCTTGTCTGTATCAATTCTCAAAGCCTTAAGGTGTGGCTCATACGCTGGAAGGTTTTGAGTGAGCTTAAAGGCAAGCGCATTGCGCTGATCTGTAAAGGCTTGCGCAACCTGTGTGTTTTTAACTTGTTGAACCAGTGCATGACCATTCTTGGCTTCAGCAAAACCACGCTTCCAAGCCTTGGCCGATTGAATCGATAGTGTTTGATACTCTTTTACCTCAAGATAGAGTTTGCGGTCCTCTACACTCATTCCTTTTAAGGCGCGTCGTTCTTCTAAAACTTTAACTGCGCCCTTAATTTTATAGGTAAGGCGTTGCTCTTTCAGCAATTTTTCATACGCGGGGTTTTGAACTAAAATCTCAGAAGTCAATTGCGTTTGCAGAGATTCAAATTGTCCGTTCTCAATACCGAATTTGAGAGCTTTGACTTCGTTACGTTTGTGATGATTTTCGCTTTCTTTTTGTAGGCGAGCGATATCCAATTTCTTGAGGGAGCGTTCATCAAGATTCACCAATTCACCCCAAAGCCGATCAGCTGCTTTGTCGCGTTTATCCACTAATGCTTTGATACGGGCATATTTTAAGTTTCTTTGTGCTTTTTCTTGCTCGGGTTTAGCCGGATGCTCTTTTTGCTTCTCATTCGGTTGATTCCTGCCAACCGCTTCAGCTAAATCACGATTCAATAAGCGGTAAGAAGCATAAGCCTTCATCGCTGCTTTTTGTTCAGGACTGATGAAGCCTTTCAGTCTTTCACTATAAGCCCAGGCGCTTAAATGAATCTTTTCCCAAGTCATGCCTTTTAAGAGCTCAAGCTCTTTGATGACCGAGCCACAGATTTTTTTAGCCTCCCCACTGACCAAAGTTTGCTTGAGGGTATAGGCAATATTTTGGCTTAAGAGTTCGTGGAGTTTTTTATCTTCCTTGCCGTGTTTCTTATCTGGTTGCTCTGCCTGAATGAAAGCAAGGATAGTTTTGCGATACTCATGGCGTTTGGCCTCTTTTGCTAATTTATCAAGCGGTATTTTAAAGTGTTCGATGGCCTTGGCGTATTGATCTTGATGCGTGAATAAATGATGCGCCAACTTGTCGCGTTCACTTAAAGCAAGATGCACTTGCAAAGCTTTAGTCTCCGCATTCCGTTCGCTGGTGGGAAAGAGCGCTAACGTAGGATCAGGGTTTTTGCGTTTGAAAATAGCAACACTGTCCCGACCCTGACCAAGATAGCTGATAACCTCCCGATGTCTTTTTCGTTCAACAGGATCAAGCGAATGGAGCAGAGTTCTTTCAGTATAGGACTTACCAAGTTTGTTAATGGCATCCCAACTTAAGCCGCGTTCACGCACAAATTGGCCATGCGCTTTGCCATTGTTGCGGATATCCTCTGCCACACGCCCAGCCTCTAAGTTACTGCCTTTTTTGGCAAGAGTTTCATACAGCAGCACGTGTTCTCTTGCCTCATGAGCTTCGCTATGCCGTTTGAGTTCGCTAAGTGAAACGTCATTAAGCTCCATGGCCAATTCATATTTAGCAGCGTTACTATAAAGCTCATGCGCGAGTCGATTACGTTCAACAATCAGATCATAGTTTTGTGAGAATCTGGCGTGATTCGCAAGTTCTTCCCCTGGTTTTAATTCCCGCTTCATGTCTGACCATTGACGGCCCACTTCGCGGTAAATATTGGTAAATCTGGCAACCAGAACGGCATCTTGTCTGCGTTGCTGTGTTGTTTGCTCCTTCTGAGCTTGGAGGACGCGATCTTGATAGGCTTCATAGTTGGCAAGAAAGAGCCATTTATCCTTGACTGCCTCTTTGGCTTGATGCAATGCACCCATGCACTTACCGAGTAATTTGTCAGGATCAAAACCACGTCGCAGGGCATAGTGAAGCGGAAAATCGATGACGGCATCTTTGATGGAGAAGCGCGAAAGATTCTTCTTCAATGTTTCAAAATCTTTATGGGTTTCACGATCTGCAAAAAGATGAACCAGGTCACGATGACGGGATAAGGCCACATAGATAAGATTGCGGCTCCAATACTCTCCACCGGCATAGACAAAGGTATGGCTAACGGTCACACCCTGAGTCTTGTAAATCGTTGCTGCATAGCCATAACTAAAGTTTTTGTATTCGTTGGCATCAAATACCACTTCACGCTCTTTTTTACCCTTGATGATCGTGGCCGTAATCGTTAAACCTTTAATACTTTTGATCGTAGCAAAGTGGCCGTTTTTAACTTTCAACTTCCAGGAATTTTCGGTAAAGAGGATACGATCTCCTACAGTTAGTGTAATCTTGCCATTGATAGTTTCAACTTCAGTCCCTTTGCCTGTCAAAAATCCTGATTTAACGAGATAGTCACGTGCCTGCAGGTTCAATGCTTTTACATCCTCATTGCGATGCGCGAGGATAATCGATTCAGTTAAACGAGCACCGATGTTTTCTACTAAATCCTGCCCCCATTTTCCAATCAATGCCGCCTGCGCCTCACCTACGGTATTGGATAAATTGACCTGGCCTTTCTGAGCGTAAATATCGATGGCTTCACCCGTTTTACCCGTCGAGAGCAAGGTTGTTGCCAGACGATCTTCGACTAGTTTTTGGCGTTTAATCTCTGTTAGCTCTACAAATCCAATCTTCTCAAGTAAGGCTCTGAATGGAGCCCCTGGCCCAATAGGCTGTACTTGCTTGTGATCCCCTATCAGAATAAGTTTAGCGCCTGCCTCTCTGACCAGCTTCACAATGGTATTGAGCTCATAGGCGTCGACCATAGCTGCTTCATCGAGCACAATCACATCTTTGTCATTTAATTGAAGTTTTTTCTTTTCAATACGGTATTTGAAAGAGGCTATCGTTGAACTTTGGATATTGGACTCAAACTCCAGACTTTCGGAAGCAATCCCTGCAACTGAAATTCCTAATACACGATAACCTTCCTGCTGCCAGATATCATTGGCTGCTTTCATCAAATAGGACTTACCGGTTCCAGCCTTACCTACCACAATGGCAATGCCCCCACCCAGCATGACATGGTTCAAGGCATTAGCCTGACCTTCGTTCAAGCCATAACGGGTAATTTGCTCTTTGACTCTCCAGGTAGATACAATGTGATGCGCATTTTTTTGGAGCTTAAAGGCATTATCCTGGAGCCTTGATTCAGTCTCGATTGCTTGTCGAGTCGCATACCTTTCCCGTCCATCATCTCCCGGACCCAAACTCACTAAACTGGGATGAGCCTTGAGTTTAATCATAGCCGTCTGAAATTCTTCAGTCGTCTTAGTCGCTTTATTTAAGATGCACGCAATTTCCCGATCTGAAAAAGCCATGTATTGACGACTCAACTGGTTCAGAACTGCATCAGGATCACTAAGGGCTATTTCGCGAGACAGTTCCTGGTTATATTCATTTTTGGCATCAATGTAATCAGCTCGATCATCATTCTTTTTACGACCCCGATGGACAGTTGGAACCAGGTGATTGGGATCAACAAAAAGGTCAACACCCAACTCTTCAAAAAATATATTCTGGAATTCCCGCCACTTGGTATTCCAGTAGTCCTTTTCGACCACCTGTCCTGCAAAGAATTCAGGATTGAGATCACGCGCTTTTTGGGAAAAACTCATACCCAACAAACGGCGTGTGGTTACAAAAATATGGGCATGAGGGTTGCCTGCGTCATAATGAATATTGATATCAGCAACGAGGCCTTTTGAAACAAAATGGTATTCAGCAAATCGACGGGCTAGTTCCTTATTTTCTTCTAGCGAAAGTTCCTTTGGAAGCGCAAGGATATAATCTTTGGCAAGCTGAGAATCACGACGCTTTTCGATCTTTTCGATGTGATTCCACAAAGTACTGCGATCAGCAAAAGATTGATCTGCTCCGACAGGTAAAAGGATTTCGGAGTGAATCACATGCTCTTTACGGGTATAGTCAAACCATTGGCCAGTACGCTCATCATAGAGACGGCTTGCCGAACGATAGGCAGCCGCTTGCACCGCGTTATGTCCTTTTGAGCGGCTGTAGATCACGCATCCTGCAAACTCGATCGCCAACTTTTTTGTATCCTAAAATAATTTAAACTATGAACAAATTTTAATACGTTGCACGCAATGTATATTGCGCATAGGGGAAAAAGCCCTATGAGTTTGGCTACAGGCTAATTAATTAGCCTTACGCAGATGATTTAAGGTTTTTATAAAACTGCAAAGCTTTTTTTGTGGATAACTTTTGACAAGTAGAGTAAACTTTTTTGCTTTCTTTATTAACAACCGAGAATTAAAAAATGATTTCAAACTTACAAGTTCTATCTGATCATATGCAAACAGTCGCCCATTCTTTATACCCTATTGTTGCTGTGCTTGCTTTAGTCTTTATGAAGCTGTTTTTTACGCGTCACATCCTTGATAATAAAAAGTTTAATCGGCTTATTTCTAAAATCGATATGTTTTCTAAATCAATAGAAAATACTGCTATTGATCTCAAGTTAAAGCATTATCAACAAAAGCAGTTAGAATTACTACACTATCAGCTAGCAACAGATATTATTTTAAAAGATCATCGTATGTTAGAACCTGCTTTGACACCGTTAAAAGATTCTGATGAAGAGGATTTACGAATCAAAAAATGTCTTTTTCCGTTGCTATCAATCAAAAAAGGAAAACTCCACTTATCGTGTTCTTATGCAGTCGTCATTGCAATTAGTTTTTTTATCGGTGCTCTCTTGCTTCTATTTTCGGTAGCTATGATAGAAGCATATGTGCTTTGCTTAAAACAAAGCGCATGGCAGCTTGCTTTCATAACTGGATTATATGCCGCCTTTTTACTTATTTTTGGTTGCCGACTTTTATGCGATGGCATTGATGGGGTTCGTGCCTTTAAATACTTCCGACTTCTAAAAGCCAATTTAAAAAGTAGTTGCATTAAATAATAAATTTTGTTATTATTCGCTCTGCATATTTCCCTTCATTTGTTTAAAATAAACAAATGGAGTTTTTATCATGTCTGATAAAAAAAATGAGTTGATCGACTCTCCCAAAGTCGAGCCTAAAGCCACAGAGAAAAGTAATGTCTCTCCCGGCGAAGTCAAAAAATCCTATACTCAAGAACTCATCCAAAAGCGTAAAGCTGCGGTTACTGCTGCGCTTAAAGCTTACGATCTTGCTGTTGAAAAGCGAGCACGTGAGTTGGGCAAGCTTTGCCTTGAATGTGGTTTAGGAGATTACGACATCCCCTTCCTAAAAGATCAGTTTACAAAGTTACTTGCGAGCTTTCCTAAAAGAAGTTCGGAGGTGCAATGATCTTTTACACTTAAAACAGAAGGTGCATCGTATGGAAAAATCCTATAGCAAAGCGCAGTTTGAGTATCGCAGGGCCGACACCCACCGGAAAATTCAGTACGGCGGGTTAATCGTCAAAGCCGGTTTAATTGATGAGCCCAAAGATGTCATTCTGGGTGCGCAGCTTTCCATAAAGCATGATCTTGATCATGAGCCTGGTACCCGTGAGCTTTTTAAGTCCAAGGGTATGGAAGCTTTTAGGGAATCGTGAGGACAGGGTGGGCCAATTTGATAATGTCATTTTGGCTCACTCCTCCCCAGTAACGTGAGTCCCAGGAGTCTGCAGGATTACCCGCACCGTATAGCCAAAAGCTTGCGGTGCGATGGTCTTCTCCTCGTGGGATAGCGGCAAGGGAATTGCCTTCGTGATCCGTTGATTGTAGCGGCGCAACATAGGCTTGACCATTAACGATGATTGATTGCAGTGTAAGGGCAACAGTATCCCCAGGGATGGCGATCAATTCTTTGATCACTGGGCTGTAACCACCGTTACATTTACCAGGGTCAAGATAGCCGCGATTTAAGCCTACCTCACCAATGGAAAGAGGCAAGCAGACGATGACATCATCACCCCGTTTTAAGTTTTGAGGATCAGAGACTTTATATAAACCAATCGGCATGGAGGCCGACCAATTAAGATAATAACCCGAGGATAAGATGACAGCAGAAAATACATCGATCAAGGCAATGAAAGCCAATATCACCAGCACGAGAATCAGCAGCGTTTTGCAACAAAATCGCCATACGCTTTTTTTAGGATGTTTAGCCATACTTTTAGGCATGGGCTTTGCCTCCAGCTTTTACTTTTTACCTGCCATTGCCATCATGGTTTTATTTCCCATGATCTGGCTATCTTGGCAAAACCGCAAGCTTTGCTTTATGTTTGTTTCTTCATTCTACCTCTTCATGAACTGGGAGGAAATACCCGACGCTTTACGATTTTTTGAGTCGGATCATATCGGCCCGAGCCTGGCCATTTTAGTTTGGTTTGGTCATTCCCTTTTTATGGCTGCGCCTTGGGTGATAGCTTATTGTAAAAAACCAACACTCAAGCAAGCGGCTACTCGTGCTTTTTTGATTACTTTGATTTTATTTGTGCCGCCTCTTGGTTATTTTATCTGGCTACAACCAATCACGGCAGCAGGTGTTTTATTCCCGGGCCTAGGCTGGCTTGGCTTTAACTTCACTCTTTTGCTCATGCTCTTGTTTGTTGCATTTCGCTTTTCAAAAAACAAAAAAGTTTTATCCTTCTTGATTATTGCCTTGCTGCTTTGCTCGCTGGTGGCAAACCTCGCTTATGATAAACCCAAAGTCCCAGAGGGCTGGGTTGCGGTCAATACTAATCTTGGGCCAGCTCCACATGATTATTTTAGTTTAGCCTATCGCGAATTTGCTTTGATTAACTTAGCAGAGCAAGGTCTAAACCAAGGCTACAAAGTTCTAATCTTTCCTGAAAATATTGCAGTTGATTGGATGCCGGGGACAGTTACTCAATGGCAAGCACTCAGTGCAGAATTACAAGCTAAGCATGCAAGCCTTATTTTAGGGACGCAGCTTGATCACCCTGACCAGAGTTTTGACAATGTGCTTGTAACTTTGGGGGTAGACGGTGGGCAAATTTTACTAGCTAGACAGCCCATGCCCTTGGGTCTTTGGAAGCCTTGGAGTAAAAGAACCTATCATAGTCATTGGATGAGCCCCGGCAAGTTTGAGCTCCAGGGGCACGAGGCTGCATATTTGATTTGTTACGAGCAAATGATTAGCTGGCCCCTGCTCTCTTCTTTCCTGAAATATCCCAGGCCCGAGATAGTGATCAGCAGTGCCAATCAATGGTTTTCGACATATTCCGGTTACGTTAAGCAGCACAATGTAATGCTAGCTAATGCGCGGCTGTTTGGCGTAGCAACCTTAACAGCCGTTAATCATTAGCGGATGCAGCAAAAACATGCCATCAAAAAGCCACCAATACCTGCGCCCGTCACGATCTGCAGGTATTCTTTCGTCATGTAGGCAATCTGTACATGGCAACTTAAAAGGTATTGCCCGCCTAAGCCGATCAATAGAATGATCGTAGCCGGAGTTAAGCTATATTTGCATGATCTTGCAATCAATACTCCTGCAACCACAAGTGCAGCCATGGCATAATACTGGGAATAGCTTACAACATAATGACCAAATAGCTTGATCGTTGCAGCAAAACCCAGCAGCACCCCCGCAAAAACCAAAGGTAAGAAAACGCGTTCGATGCTGTAATATCTTCTCAATAATCCCCACTGTTTTTGCATAAAGGTTTTGATCTGAGCTTTGTGCTCTTTGTTGACCTCAGGCTTTGCTCCTGAGGTCTCTGTTTTGATGGTATTGGTTGTCATGCTTTTCCCCTTTATTGATACGAAAATACATGGATTTGAAAGTTGGGAGCATCAACCGAAAGATAGTCGTTGACGAAAAGATCCCGGGCGATTAAGTCATAATCGATGTAATATTCTAGGTGCGCAGGGATTTCGTAAATGTCGTTATAAAGCTGTTCTGCAAATTCTTTTTCTGAGTCATAGCAGCCATGGTACCGATTCTCGGCCATGTCTCGCGCATCTTCTAAATCACTGGTGTATTCAAGAGCTGCAATAGCAACTTCTGCATATTCTTCAATAAACAGTGCAATCTCGTGTAGGGTTTCAACACAGCTATATTCTTCTACTTCGTAATTGCCAAAGTTTTCATAGTCATGAATGGCATATTCTTCCGCCCAACCTTCTGGACTGCTCTTCAACATTTCACTAATTTGGGCGCGGATGATATCGAGGTCTTGTGTAGCATCAATCCAAACACCATGGAGTGATCCATTGTTATAAGCTTCTAAGTCTGCAACATAAATTCTTGGTGTATCGCACATTTTGTTTTCTCCTTCTTTGCCTTTCGGCGGTCTAGTTTGTGTGATCTCTCAGGATCACAAAGCTATAATATCAAAGAAGAAAATAGATGTCAACTTATTTAAGTTGTTTATTTAAGTTGTTTTAGCATAAATAAAGGCCAAATCAGGCAAGTGATTATATTTCCAAGAATTTCACTTTAGCAAAGCCATGATTCCTTTGGAAGGCTTGAAAACATTGGCAAACTCGGCTTTCAATGCCCCTTGATCTGCACATCGTTTTGTATTCATTTTGAACCAGGTGTCAATAATCATTTTAGGATCAAGCCCAATATCAAAAACATCAACTTTATTGGCTGCTAAAACTTCTAATGCAACCGCATAAACCCACTTACTTGGCTCTGCAGTGCCATCGAGATACCATTTGAAATGTTTGCGCTCAACACTATGTGTTTTTTTGTCATAATGTTTCGCTGCAATATCGTTAAATTGCGTATAGTAGTGATCAATAGCCATTAGCTCGCTGACAATTGAAGATATTGGGTTTTCATTATGCGGCCCCTTCTCTTGCTCAATATTTAAAAGTTCACGATATCGCCCCAAGAGATCAAGCTTTTTACCCGTCCGGTGGGAAATTTCACCCTCTGCTTTTTTAGCTTCTCTAAAAATGGCCATTAATGCCTTTTTGTATGGTTCAAAAGTTACATCATTTTGTTTTGCTAGTGCTGCAATTTTCTCAAGCGCTTTTAAAAGTCCGCTATCAATGTACAGCCGTAATTTTTCAAGCTCGTGGTATTGGGCCTTGAGTAATTCTTCATTCTGTATAAAATTTTCAGCAATCCAATCAAACTCAAAACGTTCGTCATCGGGAATTGGATTTACTTCTCTTGTTTCCCCATTATCAATAACCCCCAATAATTTTTTGCCTGCTTCGTGGTAAATATCAACCTTTGAACCCTTGCGTAGGCGTGGCCTGACAGAAACCAATAAACTCATCATTATCCTTTTTGACAATTTAGGGTATTACTTTACACTCCTGGGCAACAACTGTCAACTTAAATAAGTTATAAATTAAAGTTGAAAATTATTGTAATCCAAATTCTTCTGCAATGAAATTCCTCGTCCCTAAATTACCAGGTGGTTCCAGACCAAATGCTTCTTCAGCAAAATCTCTTATTCCAAAAGAAATAAGCCCAGGGCATCGATAAGGTTCTTTTAAAGCAGCATGCAAAGCAACTTTATCAACGACATTTAATTCATTTAACCGGGGACAGACATATTTAAAAGTTGCTGCAAAGACCGTGAAAAGTAATAGGCCAAATATTTGCAACTTCCATTCTGATTTTATCCCTATAATTTTCAATGCGGGAATGATCACGAAACAATAACCTAATGCGATATCAAAGTAGATCAGAAAGTCAGTTGAAAGCCCTGACAACAAACCAATTGGAATATGGCAAATAAATGTGTTTTTGTTAAGAAAAAACTGTAGCCCCACAATTGTGAAAAACAGTCCTATCATATAAATATTTATTGACCTAAAAAATACTGCAACAAACTTTTCAATAAATCGACTTTCTCGAAACTTAAATTTATTTGTAATCACCAAGAGCAATCCGAATAAAATTGCAATATAAATCCCAAAAAAGAAAGAACCCAGAATGTTAAACACATGCCCCCAACCTTCATTAACAATGTCATATAAAGGAATGAGAGCCTTTATTTGGGATTGAAAAAATAAAGCTGCCCCTGTAAGAAAAACTACTAAGCCCGAAATCAAAAAAAACGATTTAAAGCTCTTCCAGAGCAATGACAAATTTACCTTTCTAACAGGAATAGTCGTTGAAAGATTTAAAATCGCTTTTCCTAAACCCTGAGCCTGTTCTCCTACCTCTGGCAAGTCAGATACAAACAGCAAATATAAAGCTCGGCGATATTTGAGCTTTTTAAACAACCAAGCGGTTAACTTGAGAATATACCATGATGCTATAGGGAAACTTAGCATTAAAATAAATGAACCGCTTGAATCAAATTGCTGCGCCAACCTTGGAATATCGACAAGAGCATAATTAATATTAGAAAAATAAGCTGTAATGAGCTGACCAGAAAATATGATCCAAAACAAAGCAAAGAAAGCAACCCAAGCTAAAAAACCAAAGGTCAAAATTTTCAGAATATCTAGAGCAAATGCCAACAATCCTTGCCCCAGCTTCTCTAAGAATGAAGGTCTGTTAAGTTGTGTATCCATCTTTTCTAGTGACATCACTCTCACGCACTTCTTTATATTCACAATCCTAGGAATACCCAACACTGCCTGTACTTTTTTAGCAAAAGCCAATATTTTATGATCCTGCCAAGGCTTGGCAATAATTTGCAAACCGATCGGTAATCCAACTGAACTATACATTTCTACTTTATTTATTCAGAGGAAGTACATTATTTTTTTACCAGCTCTGAAATAAAATTACGAACAATACTTTCTGCTTCTTTGGGTGAATCATTGTATACTGGAGTACCCGCATTTTTGAAAATATGGGTTTTAGCAAGTCCCTGAGGAATTTCTTCTGCCATCTCTGTAGCTCGTATTGGAGGATGAAGCGGGCTTTCTACACCAGCCATGATTAGCGTCGGAACTTTTACTTTCTTCAGTTCCTTTAGATAATTAAATTTCAATAGCTCTGTTTTACAATAATGCTCAAACACTTCTGGATGCTGAATACAACGGCCAATTTCTCCCAACAAATACCCCTTCCTACCCTCATGAGGACTACATTGGACTTGATATTCTTTTTGAACTTTTGAGGTAGGGGCTGTAAACTGCTTACGAGTTAATTCGGCAATTTCTTTTCCACCTTTTCTTTCCATTAAATCACATACATCGTCAAGGAGAAAACGTGCCTCTGTATCGCAAAAAATAAAGCCTAGGGCTTGGTCTCCATAATATTTAATGTACTCACACAAAACATGCCCTCCCATTGAAATCCCTGCAAATATAGGTTTATCAAGCCCAAGCTTCTTACAAAAAGTATGAATATCTTCTGTCCAGGTCTTTAGATTCCACTTGGAGGAGTCACTATAACCACTTCGTCCACAACCACGTTGATCAATAAAAATAACTTGAGCTATATCGTTAAATTTCGACCAAAAATCCACATATATTGTGTAATCGTATCTAGCATCAGCGCCATATAAAACAATTAATGTTGGCTTTTTTAAGCCTTTAGCATAAGATTCATAAATATCAAAAAAAATATCACAATCATTAATATTAATCTGCATAATGCCACCTCACTAAAATTGCTATAAGCTCAAGCCTGAAAAAATTTCGTACAGCTTATCAGTACTTCCAATTATCTGTCAATACGCATAAGAGGTCAATAACTTCCTCCTATCAATGCCTCTTTGTTATAAGCAGGAATCAGAATACTTCCGTATTTGAGGTAACCGTCCAATAGGAAACAGATGACGCTCTTCGGTAGAGTTTACTGGCATTAATATATAAATGTAGCCCCTCTTTATAGCTCAGCAAAAGCTGAAACACTTTATCAAAAACTTCCTTTTCAACAAAAGCATGTCCACCAAAGCTTTCACATTTTACTTCACTCTCTACATACCTGCTAAGCCCAAGATCAGGAAGCCATCCTACACCATTGTACTCGTAAAAAAGAACAGACACGGGTGTGTTTTTTGTACTTTTTTGAGCTAGTATCGAAAAGCTTTCCTTCTATTTGTATCCTTATATCAAGCTTGTTATTTCTAACATGCCTCTGAACATCTCCTGGAAAAGTTATCTGACACCCAACATATGCATCGAATTTTTCAATCAAAATATCATAAAATACACCTTGTTGATCTTGAAATTTAGATTTTGCGACCATATCAAAAAACATCACATACTATGCCTAGGCAAACCATACTCCTACACAACCTAATTCAGCAAATGGGCTAATAAATTTTAGCCCTCAGCTTGATTTTCTGGCGTCTTTTTAGCTTGTTCAATGTACTGATTGAGCAGATCAGCCCACTCTTGCATCATCTTAAATCGCTCATCATAGTAAGTAGACATATTATAAGCCAACTCAACCTTACTTTTCTTTTTAGTATGTTCTAGCTGGGCATCAACAATATGCGGCGGATAGCCTAAATCATTTAAGCAGGTATCAACAAACCCGCGAATACCATGCCCAACCATATCATATCCTTTACCCATACGTTTAATTGCCTGGCAAATTGCCGCTTCACTCATAGGATGGTCTTTATCATGAACGCTAGGAAAGAGTAAATCGGTGGCTTTATTCCCGATATACCCATCAATGCTTTTAATTACTTCTACCGCCTGACGTGGCAAAGGAATGGGAAAAGGTTTTTTCTTACGTTTTTCTGGCTGTCTCATCCAAATTTGCTCTTTCAAATTTACATCTTGCCTTTGAGCACGTCTAATGCTGATTGTACGGACTGCCGTATAAAGCATTATCCACATAGCAGCTTTGGTAAGCTCATGTCCATTATAATTGAGCAAATCTTTAATAAAATCAGGGAGCAATTTAACTTCTATTCTTCGCATGTGCTGTACTTCATGGTTAGGCAGGTGCTTAATCACAACACGACAGGGGTTGCTGGTAAAATCATGGTTTTCTAAATGGGCAAAATCAAAGACCTCGCCACACCGCTGACATAAAGTTTTAGCAAGGTAGGTCATGGGTCGGTCATGGTTTTTCTTCTGAGCAACCTCATTAAACAAGGCCAATAATTCTGCCCCCTTAATGTCTGCTATATCCTTATGGCCGATACGCGGAAAAACGTGTATTTCAAATAAGCGAAGCATCTTATAGCAATATTCTTGTGTTGCTTTTTTTGTTTCTTCTTTGTTTGCGATTAATCTTCTCGCAATCTGTTCAAAGGTACTGCCTCTATCATATGCCTCTTTTTGCAAAACTTTGATCTTACCTAATTTTTGTTCTTTCTTATATTGAACCGGATCAATACCTGCCGCTATTAGCTCTTCATTATGTTGACGCTCAGCCCGTGCTTCAGCAAGAGAAACTTTAGGGTAAGTACCACAAGCAATCAGCTTTTGTTTGCCTTGAAAAGAGGTAGCGTGCCGCCAATACTTTTTGCCGTTCTTTTCTACAAGAAGGTACAAGCCTTCACCATCAAAGTGGTTTCCTGGTTTAGCGGTTTCGCAAAATTTAGCGTTTAGTTTATTTGTAGCCATTTATAGCACTCCAGTCAAGTTTCATTTCTATATAGAAAACTATATATGGATCTATATATTTTGGCAATGAATTTTATCTGACTTTCATTAACCTCTTCGAATGACCAACTTCTCTGTATGCCTTATTATTACTTGTCTATTTGACTTTTTCAAACTTTGTCTAACTGTAAACTGGAGCGGGAAACGAGACTCGAACTCGCGACCCTAACCTTGGCAAGGTTATGCTCTACCAACTGAGCTATTCCCGCGCGAGAGGGTTGCCATTTTAACGAGTTTCACAAAATTGTCAATGGTTTTTTTGCTTTTTTAATACCATTACTAATAAAGCTGTCATTCCAACAATTGTTAATACCAGGCTAATAGGCGAAGCCACAAGAAAACTCAAGGCATGACCATCTGGATTAATTGCCACGGGAATAGCTAAAATTACATCCATTAGTGTTGCCCCAGCAACCATTCCACAGGCTAACAGCACTTTTTTCTGCAGCAACACATTTTCCTTGATACGTCGAGCTATAAGGTAATTTAGAATCGCGCCAATCACTAATGGCATTGAATTAGGCAAGGATAAATACATGCCAATCCCCACTGCAATATAAGAGAGTTCAAGCTGCAGATATGTGAGAATAAAACGCTGCACCAAAATAACCAATAACATCACTCCAGCGCCAATGCCGAGCATTTTTAAGGGAATAGCGCCATTAAAAATTGCACCGGTAAGTGCTGCCATAATTGCAGCCGGAGGAGCAGCCATCGTGGTATTTTGGTCCATCCCAGGATGCGGCATCACTCCTGCAATACCATAAGCCTTATATAAAATTTCCATTACAATGGGTACAATTAAACTTGCAATTACTACACCAAAAATCAGCATTATTTGCTGTTTCCGCGGGGATGCGCCAATTAATTGCCCTACTTTTAAATCTTGCATAGTGTCATTAGCAATGCATGCAATTTGCATTACTACACTTGAAATAATAATAGTGATCGCCTCCCCCATCAACATTTCATTGCTACCAAGCGCTTGACCATTCATTGCCATAACACCGTGAATCAAAATAGCAGCCAAAATTAAGGCCGCAATTAATACTGACGAGCCTGGGCTAGCGCTCACACCCACCAAACCAGAAAAATAACCACACACAATAGCAATGACAAAACCAATCACCAATACAAACAGTAAACTCGCAATAATACCAACGCTATTTCCTAATGTACTAAACCCCAAAAGTGGTAAAGCAAAAACGTGATTAAAAAAGAAAGCCAACACTACAAAAGAAATAAGCAAACCACAGAATACCGTTTTCTTTGCCAAATCCTGTTCAGCAATCGGTAAAAAATGTGCGTTATTGACCACTCCAAGCGTTTTACGAACATTTTGATAAAGCGGCTTTAAGAGCTTAATCAACGTCACAAAAGCGGCAAAAAGCATTCCACCTACACCAATATAACGCATGTTCAGACCAAAATCGCTGTTATACAGAGCGGTTGGATTGCCGTTGATAAACATCCCATGACTCAATATAGGCAAAATAACCAAATATGATAGCACTGCACCAATCAATAAACTTAAGCCAACACGAATACCTACAATATAACCTGCACCAATTAAAGCAGGAGACAAACCCACTCCAAATCCTAATAAACTTGTCCCTGCAGCAATAAATTTCAGCCCTCCTGCTAACATCACTTGTGTACTCTGCAAAAACTCAATCACCGCAGCAACACCGCCACCAAGCAGCATATGCTTAAAGCCAAGCACCTTTTTTTCTTTTAACTTTAATACCTCACTAATTGCCTGCCCCTCAGGAAATTTCAAACTTTGATCATTTAGTAAGGGACGACGAATAATAGCTGAGAATAACACTCCAATGACCCCACCAAACAAAGCCAAAATTACTGTATCGATATAGTTGAATCCATGTGAAAAGCCAATGATCACTAGAGCAGGAACGGTATAACCAACCCCTCCAGCAATTGCCTCACCACTTGATGCAGCCGTTTGTACAAGATTATGCTCATAGATTGTACTGCTTTTAAAAAACTTCATTATTCCCATAGATAAGATTGCCGCAGGGATAGAAGCTGCTGTCAATAAGCCCACCTTCAAAGCTAAATAGGTATTAGAAATGGCCAGTAATAAAGTCAAAACGATAGAGACGATAATTACCTTTAAGGTTAAATCGACTTGTTTTTGCATGTTAGCCTCGTAGATTTTTTTCTAAAAAAGACCGAAACTCTTGTGAACGACGCTTGAGCTCATTAGAACCACGCGTAATTTTAGCAATACTCACTTGATGATTCTCAGCAATTTGGCGTTGAGTTTCTTTACCTGCTAACAAAGCAACAGTTAATTCTAAACGTTTCTGAAAGTCATCCATTTCACTGGGGGTAAATAAAAAAAACAGCCACTCATCAAGCAAACCTTGTTTTTCCGCTGCTGCAAATAATCTTGCTAAATCTTTAACTTGTACCATTTTTCACTCTATATAAAAACTTATGTAATGATACAAGAATACAGATGACGATGCAAGTTACCCGTGCACGCAGTTTTTATGATAAGTTTATCAATGTTTAGCCCCTTATACATTTTAAAATCAAATAGTTTCTTTAAAATATGTATGAATCGCTTGAGCCAATTTAGGACTAACACCCGCTACCTTTTGTAGCTCTTCCACGCTAGCACTCTTTACACCTTGCCAACCACCAAAAAACTTTAAGATGGCTGAACGACGCTTAGCACCAATACCAGGAATGTCTTCAAGCAAAGAACTGCTCCGCTTGATATCGCGCCTTTTGCGATGGCCTGTAATGGCAAAACGATGCGCCTCATCACGAATTTGTTGAATCAAATGAAAAGCAGGATCATGCAGATCTAAACGTAAAGGTATCATTTGACCAGGCAACCATAAATCTTCATCTCCGGCTTTACGTTCTGGGCCTTTAGCCACACTTAAAAGTTGAACCCCACCCTGCGTCGGACTAATAGGAATTTCTAATTCAGCTAGAACCTCGATGGCTTGTTTGAGTTGTCCTTTACCCCCATCAATAATCAGCAAATCTGGCAGGTTATTTTTAGCAAGCAATCGGCTCATGCGCCTCATTAATACTTGACGCATAGCGGCATAATCATCACCAGGCTCAATGCCAGTAATGTTAAAGCGTCGATAAAGTTTTTTATTAATGCCAGCCTCATCAAATACCACACAAGAGCCTATGGTTTCTTCCCCCTGGGTATGACTAATATCAAAACACTCTATGCGCTTAATAGAATTTGGTAGTTTTAAACGTTGTTTTAACAAATCCAAGCGCTGATGAATTTGTGATTCTTCAACTACATGACGCAATAAAGATTCTTGGGCGTTCAACAAAGCTAAATGAAGCCATTTTTGCCGAACTCCTCGTGGCCGAGAATTTATTTTCGACACTCGCCCAAACTCAGCAGCAAAAAAAGAAGCCAAGTCTTCATTAAAATCAATCTCATGCGATAAAACAAGTTCAATGGGCGCTTTGGCTTTCCCCGTAAAATAATATTGCTCAACAAAACCTTGTAGAATAGAACCATGACTTTCAAAATCGGCCGCTTTAAAATAAAAAGTACGATCCCCCAAGATACGCCCTGCTCGCACTTCTAACACATCAACACAGTAAAATTGAGCATCTTGAGCCACAGCAATAATATCGCAATCAATGTTTAGTTGTGTATGAACAATCTGCCCTTCTTGCAACTCTCGCAGATTTTTGATTTGATCCCGAATACGCGCAGCATTTTCAAAATCAAGACTATTTGCCGCCTCATCCATTTTTTGCGCCAATACTTTAACAATCCCATGACTTTTGCCCTGCAAAAATAAACGTACACTTGCTACGTCTTTAGCGTAATCTTCTTGATTAATCAGCTTCACACAAGGCCCTGAACAGCGTTTAATTTGATATAGCAAGCACGGACGGCTACGATTATTAAAAACCGCATTCTCACAACTACGTAAGCGAAAGGTCTTTTGCAGGAGCTCAATGGTTTCACGTACTGCATACATAGAAGGATACGGTCCAAAGTAATCGCCCTCTTTAAAATTTTTAGAACGTGTTCCACTTAAGCGTGGAAACTGATGCGCCGATAACATTACAAAAGGATAAGTTTTATCATCTTTCAATAAAACATTATAACGAGGCAAATTAGCTTTAATGAGTTGATCCTCTAAAATAAAAGCTTCTTTCTCATTGCGTGTCACCGTAACTTCAAAATGAACAATTTGCGGCACTAATGTTGCTGTTTTAATATCTTTATGCTCTTTTTGAAAATAACTTGAAACGCGACGTTTCAAACTTTTGGCTTTGCCAATATAAAGAATTTCTCCTGCCTCAGCAAAAAAGCGATATACACCAGGACTATCGGGCAAATTTTTTAATTGCGAAATGATATTTGCTTTCATATCTGTATTGTACCACAGCTTTTCCTGTGATATCCTTGCCGCATGAATGAGATCAAGCATTTTTTTAAAACATTTTTTTTGTGGGAGCTTTTAATTGGATTAAAGCTAACCGGGCGTCATCTTTTTTCTAAAAAAGTAACGATTCAATTCCCAGATGAAAAAACTCCAATTTCTAATCGTTTTCGTGGATTACATGCACTTCGCCGTTATCCCAATGGAGAGGAGCGCTGTATCGCCTGTAAACTTTGTGAAGCAGTCTGCCCAGCTTTAGCAATTACTATTGAAGCAGGCCCACGCGCTCAAGATGGTTCGCGACGTACCTCTTTATATGAAATTGACTTATTCAAATGTATTTTTTGTGGTTTCTGTGAAGAATCTTGCCCTGTAGATTCGATTGTTGAAACCAATGTTGCCAATTATCACTTTGAACATCGTGGCGAAAATATTATGACCAAACAAAAGCTTTTAGCCATTGGTGACATGATGGAATCACAAATCGCTAAAGACCGAGAACTTGACCGCCCCTACAGATAAACTGGAGGCTGCTATGCATTTTGCTGAAGACCACAACACGACCCCCCTATTTATTCGTGAATACAAAGATGGCCACATTCGTACCAATGCTTGGGAATTTAATAGCCCCATCGTCCTTTTTAATAATAAAGCATTAGATAACACTCTACCACACACTTTAAAAGAACTAACAGAAATACATCTACAAACCTTAGCTGAACTAAAACCCGAATTAGTAATCATCGGTACTGGTAAAACCCAATACTTTTTACCTCCCAATATTCTTGCACCCCTCTATAAAAACCGTATTGGTGTTGAAATCATGAATACTGACGCTGCTTGTCGAACGTTTAATCTACTTCTTTCTGAAGGACGATCAGTCCTCGCAGCATTGTTTGTCTAGCTAATAAAAAAACCCGCTTAAAGCGGGTTTTTAGATTCGCACCTATGTGAGAAATAAGAGGGAGTTACATCATACCGCCCATGCCACCCATACCGCCCATGCCTCCCATTCCACCCATATCACCCGCACCACCAGCCGCTGCTGCAGGCTCGACGATTTGAGTAATAGATGCTTCAGTCGTAATCATCAAGCTTGATACGGATGCAGCATTACGAAGTGCAGAGCGTGTTACTTTGGTAGGATCCAAAATACCCATTTGGATCATATCACCAAACTCACCACTTGCAGCATTAAAACCAAAGTTACCTTTGCCCTCTATAACTTTGCTTAATACTACTGAAGGCTCATCACCTGCATTAGCAACGATTTGGCGCAATGGCTCTTGCAAAGCACGACGAATAATGGCAATACCGTGATCTTGATCAGTGTTATCACCTTTTAGATTCGTGAGTGCTTCAATTGAACGCACTAATGCCACACCACCTCCTGGCAACACACCTTCTTCAACCGCAGCACGCACAGCAGACAAGGCATCTTGTACACGTGCTTTACGTTCTTTGATTTCAACTTCAGTTGCACCGCCCACTTTCAGAACAGCAACACCACCTGCTAATTTTGCCAAACGTTCTTGAAGTTTCTCGCGATCATAATCAGAAGAAGTTTCTTCAATCTGAGCACGAATTTGCCCTACACGTGCATCAATTGCTTTTTTATCCCCAGAACCATCTACAATTGTAGTATTTTCTTTGGTTACAGTTACTTTCTTCGCACGGCCTAAGTGTTCTAAGCCTGCCTTTTCAAGCGTCAACCCCACTTCTTCAGCAATTACCGTACCACCCGTGAGAATTGCGATATCTTCAAGCATGGCCTTACGACGATCACCAAAACCAGGCGCTTTTACTGCACATACTTTCACAATACCACGTAGGTTATTCACAACTAAAGTTGCCAAAGCCTCACCTTCAACATCTTCAGCGATAACTAATAATGCTTTACCTGCTTTTGCAACACCTTCTAATACCGGCAACATTTCACGAATATTAGAAATTTTCTTATCGATCAAGAGAATATAAGGATTATCCAATTCCGCGGTCATCGCTTGTTGATTAGTCGCAAAATATGGGGAAATGTAACCCCGATCAAATTGCATCCCCTCAACTACATCAAGCTCATTCTCAAAGCTGGAACCATCTTCCACAGTAATCACACCTTCTTTACCAACTTTTTCCATCGCTTGCGCAATCAAATTACCAATAGACTCATCGGAATTCGCAGAGATAATCCCTACTTGCGCGATGGCTTTACTATCTTTGCAAGGTACAGACATTTTTTTCAAATGCTCTTCAACAGCTTTAGTCGCTTTGTCGATCCCACGCTTCAAGTCCATAGGATTAATACCTGCGGTGACGTATTTCAAGCCTTCGGTCACAATGCTTTGTGCCAAGACGGTTGCAGTAGTGGTGCCATCTCCTGCATCATCATTAGATTTGCTCGCAACTGCTTTTACCAACTGTGCTCCTAAGTTTTTCAATTTGCATTTCAAATCGATGGCCTTCGCAACAGTCACACCATCCTTAGTAATCTCAGGATCACCATAACTTTTTTCAATAATTACATTGCGGCCTTTAGGACCTAGAGTCACCTTCACTGCATTAGCCAAAACATTTACGCCTTCTAACATTTCAAGACGAGCATCATTCGCAAAATTTACATTAACTGCCATTTTTTCTTTCTCCTAATTAACCGATAATTGCCATGAGATCTTCTTCACGCATCATCAAATACTCAACGCCGTCGATTTTGATTTCTGTACCTGCATATTTGCCAAAGTAAACTTTGTCACCTACTTTCACTGCCAAAGGACGAACACTACCATTTTCCAAAATTTTACCCGCACCAACAGCAACAATTTCACCTTTTAAGGGTTTTTCTGCGGCAGCATCGGGAATCAAAATTCCACCTGCAGTTTTGGTTTCTTCTTCAGCACGACGCACCAAGACACGATCGTGAAGAGGACGTAATTTCAAAGACATCTTTATCTCCTTTATTTAATATTCATTATGGTTTTTACATGAAAACTCATGCTTCATTTAATGAGTTGGGGATGGACCTATTCTTTTTCAAGGGGGTAGCAACCCAAACTTAAAGTCGCAATATTGTACCTGAATTTGCCTATAAGATAAAACCAGTGGATTCGCTCTAGAATTTATGCGAAAATAACAGAAAAATGTCGTTGAAGGAATTAGATCATGGCTCGTATTGGTATTAATTTTGCAGAAGTTGCTGCCGCCTTTGAAAAACTGCTCACGCAAGGTGAACAGCCTACTGCAGAAAAAATTCATGCATTATTGGAGAAAGGGACTATCCCTGTAATTCAAAAACATCTAAACCATATTTTTGAACAGAGTCGCCTAGATTTAATACAACCTGATGCGCAAGAACCTGCCAATGTCCAAAACCATAATGAACCCCCAGCTGAAATTAACGTAGAACTCACCTCACTTACCAATGATATTCCTGTCGCTCCTCAAGAAGTCTCACCCCAAGAACCCACTGTATCGCCTAATGCATCAGTCGCCGAAGAAACAACCGATAAAGATCGCCGCTTTAATCGTCGCGACCGCTTTAATAATCGGCATAACCATCAAAATCGGGCAGTTGAATTAGAGGAACCCATTGCAGAGAAACCTTTGGAAGAATTATCTGATGATACCTTGATTACTAAAATCCGTCGTCTGGAATCTATTTTAATGAAAGAACAAGTACGTCGTGAAGTAGCTGAGCGTATTATGATTGAAACTAAAGACTATGCCGACACCATCAAAGAACAAGTTGCTCAACGTATTAATGATTTACGCCAAAACATGGATGAAGTAATCGAGCAACTAAAAACACAACTGCGTGAACAAAAGCATAATTACGATCAAGACTTAAAATATTACCAAGAGCAACTATCGAAAGCTAACGAGAAGCTTGCCGGTTCATTGAAATAATTAAGCCCACTTGCTTTTACGAACTTGCTGAACATTCAGTGGATTCAGTTGAATACCTGCTTTTTTGAGATATACAATGATATCATCTACAAAAGCCTGACAAATTTTAAGGTTTTTCTCTTCTGAGACCCCTGCCTGTGCTTGCACATCAGCTTTATTTTGTAGAGCATTGCGTATCTCTGCTTGCAGCGCATTACGCTGAACTTCTAAGCTAAACTGGCGTCGATGACTAGAGCCTGCCTCTTCAAATTGCTCAGACATTTTTTTCAATTGATCAACAAATACTTTAACTTCTTGAAGATGTTGATCTGCCGAAGTTAAGGGCATCGCAAGCTCTTCTTTAAAAGATTCAATGTCAGCATGCTTCTTATCAACAGCTTTGGTATAGCCTAAATCGCTTATTTTTTTGCGATTAGCAAGCGGCCCCTTTTTTGTGGTCATCTTGTATCCCTTCTCTTTGTCTGTTCTAATTATAGCGAAATATTCTTTGCATTTTCAATCATGTTCTTCTCAAGGCGTATCTGGATCTTATTATTTTTGGGCTTTGCCTCAGGACTACCACTTGCACTCACAACTTCAACATTATCCGCTTGGTATACCGAAACGGGCATGAGCCTCACCTCCATTGGCATGCTCACTCTGGTCGGGCAACCTTATATTTACAAGTTTCTTTGGGCACCCTTAATGGATCGGTTTGATATTTTGGGTTTAGGCCGGCGCCGCAGTTGGATGATCGCAACGCAAATCCCCTTAGCACTTTTTCTATTTACCATGAGTCGACTCAACCCTCCTGATCACCCTATTCTCTTACCTATTTTGGCTCTATTAGTTGCCTTTTTCTCTGCTTCTCAAGACACTGCTATTTCTGGCTATCTAACTGAAGCTCCCAAACCTGAAGAGCGCGGCCTGGCCGTCAGCTTTTATAATACAACTTATCGCCTGGCATTGATCTTCGCAGGCGCCTTGGCACTCATCATGGCACAATATTTTGGTTGGCATTTAACATATTTAACTATGGCCATTACTATGCTCTTAACGATAATTGCAAGTTACTTTACGCCAGAACCAGATATTAAGTCACCACCCCTTACTCTCAGTGAAACATTTATCCAGCCTTTTTATGAGCTCTTCAAACGATTCGGCACCAAGACTTTGGCATTGATTTTAATTATTGCCATTCTTTACAAGCTCACTGATGCCTTTGCCCTGTCACTCTCAAGTGCATTCTTCCTGCGTGAATTGCATTATAGCCTGCTTGAAGTAGGTTCAATCAATAAAATCTTTGGCGTGATTTTTAGCATTTTGGGAGGATTAGCAGCAGGTTTATTAATGAAATATATGCGTCTATTTACCGCGTTAATCGTATTTGGTTTAATTCAATCATTCGTTAACCTAGCTTTTATTTGGCTCTACCTGGATACCCACACGGCTGCTCATCTTGCCATTGCTATTTGTGTGGACAGTTTTGGGAGTGGTTTAGGCTCTATTGCATTTACCGCGATGCTCATGAGTTTTTGCAATAAAAAATTTGCTGGCACACAATTTGCTTTATTTTCAGCAATTACTGCTTTGGGTCGTGTTTATACTGGCCCTGCTGCTGCATTCACCGTGGAGAAATGGGGCTGGGTTAATTTCTTCACAATCGCTATTGTGATTGGAATTATCTCCACTGGCTTACTGTTTTGCATCAAACAACTAATTAATGAGGCAAATTAAACATAACAATCGCAAAGAGGCTAACTTGGCCCACCCTCTTTTATAATTTGATCACTCACACCGGTAAACTTTTTAAAGTTACTTTTAAATTCACTCATGAGTTTTTGCAAGGCTTGATCATACTGCTGTGGATCTTGCCAAGTATTGCGTGGATTAAGTAACTTTGATTCTACGCCTTGTAATTGCTTCGGTACTTTGAAATTGAAGCCCGCTAAGACCTCGGTGGATTCTTTGAGAATATCACCCGATAAAATGCCATCGATCAGTGCACGCGTGGTAGGAATGCTAAAACGCTTGCCACCGGTTTCGTAACCACCACCACTCCAACCGGTATTGACCAAATAGACAGTTGCGCCCGACTCTTGTAAACGTTTAATTAACAGATCGGCGTAAACTTGCGCCGGCCGTGGAAAGAAAGGCGCACCAAAGCAAACACTAAAAGTTGTGGTCACCCCTGCAACTGCACCGACCTCTGTACTGCCTACTAATGCCGTGTACCCACTCAAAAAATGGTAAGCAGCTTGTGAATGACTGAGAATTGAAACAGGGGGAATCACTCCAAATAAATCACAGGTGAGAAAAATAACCGCATGAGGCACTTTGCCCATGTTACTAGGCACGCATCCTTCAATAAAATCGCGCGGATAGGCCACCCGGGTATTTTCGGTATAACGCCGATCACGATAATCTGGTACTTTGGTTATAGGGTCGATATATACATTTTCCATGACAGAGCCATGGCGAATCGCATCCCAAATCATCGGTTCTTTTTCTTGGGAAAGATCAATACACTTCGCATAGCATCCACCCTCAAAATTGAAGATATTGGTTTTGCTCCAACCATGCTCATCATCACCAATTAAGTGACGTTTGGGATCAGCTGACAGGGTCGTTTTACCAGTACCGGATAACCCAAAAAATAATGCCGTGGAGCCATCTTCACCCGCATTGGCAGAGCAGTGCATGGGCAAGACATCATTTGTTGGCAAGAAAAAATTTAATACCGTAAACATAGCTTTTTTCATTTCACCGGCATACTCCGTACCACGAATCAAAATGCGACGTTGCTCCAAATCAAGAGCTACACAAGCTGCAGAATTTAAACCCCATTTGGCCTGATCGCATAAAGCACGCGGCGCACTTAAAATGGTAAAATAGTCCTTACCCTCATCAAAAGCTTTAGTATCACGAATAAACAAGTCCATCGCAAAAAGATTGTGCCAGGCAAACTCACTAATTACTTTAACAGGAATTTCAAACTTTGGATCAGCACCCACCGCATAATGACCTACATAACAGTCTTTTTGTGCCAAATAGGTTTCAGCTTCAGCCCAGAGTCCATTGAATTTAGCTACATCCATCGGTTGATTGACTTTACCCCACTCCACAGTATTTTCTGTCATTGCATCTTTTACGACAAACCGATCTTTAGGTGAGCGCCCTGTTCGTTTTCCCGTAAGTGCATTCAAAGCACCATTAGCGGCAAGCTCACCCTCACCGTTTTTTAATGCGTGCTCAATCAAAGCATCAACACTTAAATCTATAAATTTCATTACGCCTCCTTTCTTATGTATTCAGTTAATTTTTTTGGAACACGCATAGCCTTCAAAGCACGAATCTCAGGCAACTCTCCCACTAAAGGTAAAACATAGTCGAAGAACTCTTCGCTTACACCATTTCCTGCATTATTGATCATGGAACGCGGAAAATATTTCGTTTTCTGCGCCACAAGTTCAAGATCACATAAACCAGTAGTAACACGATAAAAGCTGGTACTACTACGCACTAAAGTCACCATTTTATCAGTCTCTCCACGCATCATCTCATGCACCGCCATAGCACCGACCATAAATGCTTCACGTTGATCTATAGGCGAAGCCATCCCGGCTAAAGAACGTTGTACATAACCAAAAGTATCAACTCGGCACCGTAGCTTGCCCAAATCCTCACGAATTTTGAGTTGTTTTTTAATCAATGAGGTTAAATAATCACCCAATTTACCAGAACTCGAAAGCAACGGATTGCCAAATTCGTCTTTATCATCAATAAAATTTCCACCTAATTGGTCGGCAATTCCTTCAGAGGCTACAATGGTTACTCGGCCCAGACGATCATAAGTAGCCTGTACATCTTCTAAAAACTTTTTAGTATTAAATTCAAGTTCAGGGAAGTAAATTAAATGCGGGCCCACTTCATCATGCACATCCACATCGATATGGCCTTTTTTAGCTAAAGCCGTTGCTGCCGCCCGTGAAGCTG
>JACCDN010673388.1_pt1 | contig 44516 bp, 40 predicted proteins | sample 7441691 | NCBI WGS metagenome assembly JACCDN01 (sample SAMN15323439, study PRJNA562643) | freshwater metagenome | isolation source: river surface water | place: USA:Blue River Watershed | collected 2017-08-16 | reverse complement strand
TCAACCACACCCATGATGTCGTCTTCACGCAGAACCAGCAGTTCGTCGCCATCCACCTTAACTTGCTGACCGCCGTACTTACCGAACAGCACGCGCTCACCCACCTTAACGCTCATCGGGCGAATCTTGCCGTCTTCCAGAATCTTGCCAGCGCCCACGGCGATCACTTCACCCTGGTCCGGCTTCTCAGTTGCTGCATCAGGAATCACGATGCCTGAAGCGGTTTTACGCTCTTCTTCCAGACGCTTGACGATAACGCGGTCATGCAAAGGACGAATTTTCATAGTCTTAACTCCAGTGAGGACAATTTAGCTTTTGAATACGTGCGGCAAAACGAGACTTGTTAGCACTCGGTGCCGTTGAGTGCTAATACTAGGGGCACCCCAATCAAAATTCAAGCCCCCAATGCAAAACAGCCTGCATCTGCAGGCTCTCAATATTTCAAATCAGTGACTTAGGCACGTCGAGCCAACCAACTCCGCCGCACAAAAAACACCAGCCCACCGAACACCAAACCACCGAACAACCCACCCGCCAGCATCGGCAGCTTCTTCGGCGCCACCGCCCGCTCCGGCGCATAGATCGGTCCCAGCAACTGCATTGGCTGCGTCAACGGTGCCGACAACTGCACCTTTTGCTCAACCAGCAACTTCTCCAAACGCACCATCTCCTCGCGTTTCGACAATGCACTCAACATCAGCAACGAAGCGCCATCTTTCGATGATACCGCCCGTTTCTCCAGTTGCCCCTGGAAACTCTGGGCTTCCGTCAACTGCTTTTTGGTCAGCGCTAACTGTTCTTCCAGCGTTTTCAACAACGGCTCGGCAACCGCCGCTTGTGATTGCGTGAGATGCGCCACCACGGCATTCACACAGGCCTCAGCCACTGCCGTTGACGGTGCACGATAGCTCACCTGAATCAGCGAATTCCCCTTCACTTGGCTCGCCTTAACGCTGCCCGTCAACGCGAGTGCCGAAGGTGCCTGACACGCCTGGACTAGTGCCCCGCTATAAAACGTCGCCAGCTTTAAACGCTCCAGCGTCTGAGCCACTGGTTCGACCTCCGCCCCCTTCGTGGTGGTGGTGGTGGTGGTGGTAGGCATCCCGACTGTGGCTGGTTGAATCACCGCCGTTGCCTCATATTGGCTCGGCGACACTATCACAAAACCCACCGCCCCTAGCAAACCTAGCACCAACCCGCCAGCAAGCCAGCGCCAGCCTTCTTTAAGGAAGTTCACGATATCCCAGAGTGAAATCTCATCATCGTCTTGGGGGGTATTCAAAGGTGTTTGAGTATTCATATCGCAATTTTAACAAATGAATTGTAAGTAGCGCGTGAACCGCCTGCCAGACAGTTATGATGCGACATGCTTTTTCTACTTAAAAAGACTGTTAGCGCGCTCATACTGCCACCTACCAGCTTGATCCTTCTGGCTTTTGTCGGCCTATTGCTGACCAGAAAGCACCCTAAAACGGGCCGCATTTTGGCAGCCCTTTCACTAGTCACCCTGCTTATCCTGAGCCTGCCCGTTACCGGCAACGCATTACTGAAGAGTCTGGAAACCGCACCGCCGATCAGCGAAGCGCAACTTAAAGATATCCAGGCAATAGTTGTTCTGGGCGGTGGCAAAAACAACGAAGCGCCTGAGTTCGACAATCAAGATACAGTGAATCGATGGACCCTCCAGCGGTTACACTACGGTGCTTATCTGCAACAGCAGACGGGCAGGCCTGTCCTCGTAACCGGCGGGGCCCCGTTCGGTGGTCGACCAGAAGGCGATGCTATGACCGAAACGCTACAAAGGGATTTCCACGCCAAAGATGTCTGGATTGAAAACCAATCCAAAGACACTGCTGAAAACGCCGCATTCTCAGCGACTATCCTGAAAGAACATGGCATTCAACGTATTGCCATCATCAGCCAAGCCTGGCACATTCCCCGCGCCATCCAATTATTTAAGCAACAAGGTCTCATGGTTTACCCGGCACCCACCGGCTACACAAACGAAGACAACGAACCCGTTATTCGCTGGCTACCGAAAGCCAGCGCCCTAGATAAGAGCAGCATTGCTCTCAAAGAATATCTGGGCCGGATCTTTTCAGACACTAGAAACTAAAAAAGCCAGCGTTTAGCTGGCTTTGATGTGGGCAAATTAGACTCAGCGGCCGTACTTATCTTCAAACCTGACGATGTCGTCCTCACCCAGATACGATCCACACTGCACTTCGATCATGACGCATGGAATGGTTCCCGGGTTTTCCAAGCGGTGTTTCTGCCCCGCTGGGATGTAAGTTGATTCATTCCCCTGAATCAATATTTCATTCTCACCATTGGTAATCTTAGCAGTGCCATTAACCACAACCCAATGCTCACTTCGGTGATGGTGCATCTGCAGGCTGAGGCTGGCGCCGGGCTTCACTTCAATGCGCTTGATTTTGAAACCAGGGGCTTCTTCCAAAATGGTGTAGGTGCCCCAAGGCCTAGCAACTGTTCGATGCAATTTGAAAGCTTCGTGCCCATCTTTCTTAAGCTGCTCAACAACTTTCTTAACATCCTGTGCCTTATCAGGATGAGCGACCAGCAGCGCATCCGGGGTATCAATGATCATAAGGTCACTAATACCTACCGTGGCGACCAAACGGTCTTCACTCTGCACAAAGGTGTTCTGAGTGTCTACGAAGATAGCTTCGCCAAGGGCACGGTTCTCAGCGGTATCCGGCTGCACCATATCGCGGATAGCATTCCAGGAACCAATATCATTCCAGCCAAAGTTACCGGGCACAACAGCAACTTTGTCTGACTTCTCCATAACGGCGTAGTCAATCGAAATGTCTGGAGCAGATTTGAAGGGTTCCGCTGGTATCTCAACCATCGCTGAACTATTCAACGGCTGCATAGACTGCCAGCAAGCATCCACTGCCTTGGCGACTTCCGGTGCCGTTTTACCCAACTCTTCAAGAAACACGCCTGCTTTGAAACAGAACATGCCGGAGTTCCAAAGATACTTGCCCGAGTCTACATAGCCCTTGGCGGTTGCCAAATCCGGCTTCTCAACAAACCGGGCAACCTCATTACCCGAACCCAGGGCCTCACCCTGTTCGATATAGCCAAACCCGGTTTCTGGGGCAGTGGGCACGATACCAAAAGTCACCAGATACCCTTCCACAGCCAACTTAGACGCTTCGGTAACAGCCGAGGCAAACCCAGCCTGATCAGCGATAAGATGATCCGCCGCCAGAACCAGCATAACGGCATCAGAACCTTGCGTAGCCTCGACATATTTAGCGGCTAAAGCAATAGCCGGCGCTGTGTTACGACCAAAGGGCTCCAATAGGAATGCACCAGAAACACCAACGCGTTCCTTTTCATCCCGGCTCATGAAGTAGTAATCACGATTAGTGACAGTCAGAACTTCCGAACCTAAGGCCTTTGCCCTGGCATAGGTCTTCTCGATCAGCGTCTCACCATCCGCCAGCTTCATGAATGGTTTGGGGTGGCTCTCTCGAGACGCCGGCCACAAACGCGTACCAGCGCCACCGGACAAAACAACAGCTATTACTTTTGACATCACAATCGAACCTTAAATGGCAAGAATGGTTTTGAAGTAACTAACAGTTTCTTTCAACCCATCCTCAAGCTTTACTTTTGGCTCCCAACTTAGCGCGCTTTGTGCGAGTGCAATATCTGGCTGTCGCTGTTTCGGGTCATCTTGCGGCAAGGGCTCAAAGACCAGCTTTGATTTACCACCAACAATCTTGAGGATTAGCTCTGCCAGCTCAAGCATTGTAAATTCACCGGGGTTGCCAATATTTACCGGCCCAATAAAAGCTGGATCTGAATTCATCATTCTCACCATGCCATCAATCAAATCATCAACATAACAAAAGCTTCGCGTTTGCTGTCCGCTGCCATAAATTGTGATGTCTTTCCCTTTCAGGGCTTGCACAATAAAGTTACTGACAACTCGCCCGTCATTCGGGTGCATCCGTGGACCATACGTATTAAAGATACGAATTACCTTAATCTCCAATTGATGCTGACGGTGGTAGTCGAAGAATAGTGTTTCTGCACAACGCTTACCCTCATCGTAGCAACTGCGAATGCCGATCGGATTGACCCGACCCCAATAGGACTCAGGCTGTGGGTGAACCTCCGGATCTCCGTATACCTCGGACGTAGACGCCTGCAAAATTAGTGCTTTAACCCGCTTGGCCAAACCCAGCATGTTGATTGCACCATGCACGCTGGTTTTGGTTGTCTGCACAGGGTCGAACTGATAATGAACCGGTGACGCAGGGCAAGCGAGGTTGTAGATACGATCAACCTCCAAATACAATGGGAAAGTGACACCATGTCGGATCAGTTCAAAGCCAGGACGGCCCATTAGGTGCTCGACATTGCGCTTGATTCCGGTATAAAAATTATCAAGGCAAAGAACATCTTCACCTTCAGCGATAAGCCTGTCGCACAAATGTGAGCCAAGAAACCCCGCGCCGCCTGTAACCAAAACCCTGTTTGCATCTAATCTGATCATCGGACAATCCAACCTAAACCATTATGAATACTTGTTGTACACGGAATTTTGTCGCCGCATAGGTAACTACCACCTGTGGTAACCCAAAAAACCTGCCCTTGGTAATCTCGCTTTTCATATTCGGTCGTAAAGTCATGTGCAAATGAGAATTCCATTGGCATTAGGAATGCAAGCAATGGCATACACACCGCCAAATACCGAATACATAACTTAGAACGACTGGCGTTAAGGCTTATCCGCCAGACACTAGGGACTGCCGACATTTTTGAAAACCCGTAAGTCATTACAGACAAACAGATCAAAAAAAGAAAGACCCAACTAAATCGTGGGTCGGGACCGAGCACAATCCAATAAACATAGCCCATCGCACTCACGATCATAGACACCCCCAGAAAGGTTGTCAGATCTCTTGGCAATCTATTACGGAAGCCCACCCCCGCTGCGATTATGCCTAGCAAAATTCCAATGATGGCCGTACGGAAATAAAACGTCTTGACGTAACTGGGTATCCACAGCTGCAACCAATGGAAAGAAAAATTGGTCACATAATCTCTCACGGAATGATCTTGAGACACACCATTCAAACGTGCAAAAGTAATTATGTCCCATGTCTCGAAAGCTGCTTGCTTCACTCCCAGCGCCCAGGGCACATCCACACAGGTGACTACTGCCGGGTAGATTAAACACCCCGACAGTAAAAAATTTCGGGTAAGCCAAAGCATCACAATCACAGCGAGCGCCGCAACTATTAAGGCTACCCTTTTAAGAGGTGGGCGAACCCGCCACCAGAGAGGCAATACCATTAAGGCAATCGGCAAAACCGAGAGTTTACTGATCACAACAAATGTCAACGCACACAACATAACCAAAAACGTGCGCAGCCTCTCGAACTCACTTTGCACTCGCGTGTCAAACCAAGCCTGAAATGCACACAACCAAGCTGCCACAGCAATAATATTTGGCGCTACATCTGTTGAGGTCTCTTTCATGCGCCAAAAATAAATTGTAAGTATTAATATCAACGATATATAAAGGGGAAGCGTACCCGCTCTTTTGTCTTCGCCTAAAACTGCTGAACAAATACTGAGAGCGACCCACCAATACAGAAATGCTCGAATTATGAGCTCCGCAACGATGTAATGCCCCCACGGTGACTGCACAGGCAACAAAAGACCGAGCCAATCCACCCGCAGCATACTGACAAACATCAGCCAAGAAGAATCAAAACCGAACCTTGTTTGCAAATGCGCCAACCCTAGAAAGACCGGTTTTTCTGCAATCCACTGCATAAACTGCAAGTGATAAAGCCCTGCATCCCCAGAGAACTGTTGGAACGGAAGCGCCAATAGCACCCATGCCGAGGCAAACCACACTGCATATGCTGTAAATTTCAGATGGCTGATACGTCTTTTCAAAAACACGAACGCACATAGCCCAATTGGCAGCGTTAATAGCCCAATCTGGTGCGTTAATGGGAACCAAAAATTTATAAAGAGTGCTAACCCCGTTAGAGTTAGCAAACCCAACAAAAATAGATGTGGTGCAATCCACAGCCTTGAAGAATCATCTTTCAAGGAAAAATCAACCAGTGGTGCCACCAGAAGGCCCCAGCCAATCAGCGAGAAGGTTCCTGAAAAAATCCAAATAAAAATTAGCAGATTAGGCACGGGCAGAAAAAACGAATCGGCTTCGCGCCAAAAAATTCCAAATAAACACAATGCCTGTTGCGAGCATTTTCGCTACAAACACATTCAAATCTTGCTGATCAATTAATAAATACAAAACGGTTTGATTGATTGCGAGGCCAATGCTGCTCACCAGAAAAACCAGCATCACCTCATAATGTCTTGCGAAGCGAATACCGCTTTCAAACACGTGCTTAACCGACAGGATGTAATTAATTCCAGTAGCCAGCACAAAACTAAGCAACGCGGACCAGAACCAACCTAACACCGTCAGCTTGATCAGAATGGCAAAAACACTGAAATCAACAGTTGCTGCAATGCCACCCACTAAGAAGTAGCGAATGAATTTCATCGCATCAGGTTGTATTTAACAATACAATAAATTGCCCTCACACCATCTTTCCAGCCAATTTTTTTACCTTCATCGTATGTACGACCGTAATAGCTGATTCCCACCTCATAAATTCGGCAGTGTAACTTTGCGACCTTGGCTGTAATTTCTGGCTCAAAACCAAATCTGTTTTCTTCAATATTAATCTGTTGAATAATTTCTCGACGAAACAGTTTGTAGCAAGTCTCCATGTCCGTCAGATCAAGATTCGTGAACATATTGGACATCAATGTTAGGAAACTATTACCCAATCGATGCCAGTAATACAACACACGATGCGCATCTCCTCCGGCAAACCGAGATCCAAATACGACATCCGCTTTGCCCGCCTTAATCGGCTCGATCAAACGATCGTACTCGTTTGGATCATATTCTAGATCAGCATCCTGAATAATCACCAGATCCCCTGTTGCTGCCTGAATTCCGGTCCGCAACGCGGCGCCTTTACCCTGATTTACTTCATGATAAAGGACCTTGCTCACACGACCCGAATGTTCGATTTGCTCTCGTAGCTTTTCACGTGTGCCATCTCTGGAGCAATCATCCACAATGATAATTTCTTTATCAGGATAGGGGGCGTTATTAACGGCATCTATGATCTGATCGATCGTATTCAGTTCGTTATAACAAGGGATAACCACGGATAAGCGCATAATTTTCCTATCTGACAACAAGACAGCTTAATAAGCGTTTTTATTAAAAAAACCTTTAAAAACAGTTAAAACGATAATCTTTAGGTCCAACCAAAACGACCAGTTTTCTATGTAATAGAGGTCGTATTCTACACGCCGCTGCATTTTCTCTAGGGTATCGGTTTCACCACGATAGCCGTTAATCTGCGCCCAGCCCGTAAGACCTGGTTTAACCCGATGACGGTGCATGTAATCATCAACTAGCGTCTTATATTGGTCGTTATGCGCCATCGCATGCGGACGGGGCCCTACAACTGACATATCTCCCATGAGCACGTTAATAAACTGTGGCAGTTCATCAAGACTTGTCCGTCGTAAAAAGCCACCCAGTGGCGTCACACGAGTATCGTTCTTGGTCGCTTGAGTAAGCTTATTGGCCTCCTCTTGGTGGACAACCATGCTGCGAAATTTCAACACATTGATTCTCTTCCCCCCCCAACCCATCCGCTCTTGTTTGAAGAAAATGGGCCCCGGGGAACTAAGCTTCACACCCAGCGCAATTAGAATCATCAATGGGGATAACAGAATCAAAAAAAAGAGGCTGAAAAAACGGTCTTCTATCTCTTTAATCAAACGATTAAACCCCTGCATCGGGGTCGAACACAAATTCAAGACCGGCAAGCCTTCTACCTCAGTCAAGGAATGGCTAAAGAGACGTAGTCCAAATAAATCAGGCACATATTTGATCTCTACCGACGTTAGCGCAAGCGCATCTGTCAAAGATTTTAACCGTTCCTCTTCCTTCAGCGGCAACACAATCCATACCTGATCGATCTGCCCCGACTCTGCCATTTCAACTAATTCAGGCATCGCCATCGCATCAACGTCGAAGGTCTGTTTAACGGTTAACCCCAACCATAGAGACGACTCAAAGCGTATTGCCAGCTCCTGAATCAATTTGGGGTATCCAACCAGAACGACTTGACGTTGGTTATACCCCATACGTCGAAGGGCTCTCAGGCAGATCCTTAGCACCACGCGCAACAACACCAGAGCAACTAAACCAAAACAAAACCACAGTGCCCCCCAAATTCGGGAATATTCTGATCCACTCTTCGTCAGAAATACAAAAACGCTGAGCACAATAACAACACTGCTCCAGGCAATCGAAATTCGACTGATCTCCCCAAACAAGGAACGGCCACGCCAGGCCTGATAAACGCCCAATCGATTGAATGTTAGCCCAGACACCAGCAGACCAATGACCATCAACTGTGCGTAGTTGGTCGACTGGAATGTCTCGGGTTCTACATATAGCCACCCAGCAACCAATCCCGCCATACCGATAACGCAAAGATCCAAAGACTGGAATAATGCGCTCCATACGCCTGCATACGATTTAAGCAGTCCTGAACGCATTATCCTTCAGAACCTTCTTGCCGGAAAGAAGCAACTGCTTGTTCGACCGCATTCATGTAATGATGTCTAAACGTCTCCACAGAAAACCGCTTCGCATTGGTGCAGCAGGCAAGCGGATCTATCTTTGCCATGCGCTCAAACTGCGTAACAGCCTCGCATATTGCTTCAACGGTCTGTTCCTTAAAAAATAAACCCGTAGCATCTGCCCCATGTGTTAGGCCGCGCACTGTTTCAAGTGCGCCACCTTTGCCATACGCAATAACTGGCGTGCCGCATGCCTGCGCCTCCACCGGTGCAATACCAAAATCTTCCTCCGCTGCAAAAACAAAGGCTTTTGCACGTTGCATATGATCTTGCAGCACAGAAAACGGCTGGAAACCCATTAATCGAATATTTGAAGTTGCTTTAGCCTGAATTTTCTTGAAATCGGGTCCGTCACCAATCACCACCAACTGCTTACCAGGCATTGCCGCAAACGCCTCGACAATCAAATCGATACGTTTATAAGGCACCATCCGCGAAGCCGTGAGATAAAAATCCTCTTTAGCGTCACTCAGCGCAAAAGCATTCACGTCCACGGGCGGATAAATCACCGATGCATCACGCCCATAAACACGATGTATACGTCGTGCAATAAATTTTGAGTTTGCCAAAAACTGATCTACGCCAAAAGGTGTCCGAACATCCCACTGACGTATTTTGTGCAAAAGCCAACGCGCAACCCAACCGACCCAGCGGCGGTCGAGGCCCGACTCTCTAAGGTATTGATGTTGCAAATCCCAAGCATAACGAATTGGTGAGTGCACATAACTCACATGAATCTGGTCGGGTCCAACAATTACGCCTTTAGCAACAGCATGACTGGAAGACAAAATCAGGTCGTAACGCGATAGATCAAACTGCTCAATAGCGAGCGGCATCAAAGGGAGATACTGCCGATAATGTTTACGAGCACCCGGTAAATGTTGAATAAAACTGACATTTGGTCGCTTACCTTGCAAAAACTTTCGCTCTTTCTCCGGCACAAAATCAACAACCGCAAAAAGATCTGCTTGCGGATAACAGGCAATCATCTGCTCTAGTACCCGCTCGGCACCAGCATAAGTCGTCAGCCAATCAACAACAATTGCAATCTTCATAAGATTTATGTGGCTCTATAAACAAGCGACTCTACTGCCTCAATCACTGTAGAGACAGAAATGTCTGCCATACATTGTGCATTCGAGCACTCTGCAAAATTTCGCCCATCATAACAAGGCACACAAGCCACTCGATTGCCCTGACTTAGAAAAGCTGTTCGCGGCCGATCCAAGGGCAATGTTGCGTTAGCATCTGTGGGTCCAAATAGCGCCACAAGCCCAGCATTGCTTAAGGCCGCCATATGCAAAGGGCCCGTATCGTGAGAAACGACGACAGCGGCATTATCCATGACGTCAAATAGCTCGATTAAATCTGTCTGACCAACCATGTTGACAACACCAAGCGCCCCAAAAAATTCACATGCCCACCGATCCTGTTCGGCGCCAAGTAAGACGACCTCATACCCCTTACCAATCAAATACTCGGCCAAAGACACATAGCTCTCTACCGGCCAGCGCCGTACGCTATCTTCCCGCAACAAATTCCCACCACCAGGCACCAAGGCAACACAACCGGCATGTTGCGCATTCGGCGCGCTACCCGCTCTTAATCTCGCCCCAATTTCTTCATACAAGCTCACTAACGACAAATTTCCGGCATCCATACCAGACAACAAACGCACATATTCAAATGACCGATGTCTGCCAGCGAGCGGTATAGGCCTTGACCCCTTGATTCGATAGCATCGATTTTCTTTCCCTCTAACCAATAGGGTTAGCAAGCGATATCGCCAATCTAGATAAGCAATGCCTACCATATCAAAGGGTCCGGCTGCTGCAATCAACCACATGGAACGTAGCAATGTCACCAACCGCTTGACTAATCCTCCACCAAATAGCGAACGATCATCAATGCTGACAACCTCTTCTGCTATAGCAAGGCGCTGTATGAACGGTGCGAACCCAGACCCAACAACCCAGCTTATTCGCAAATCTGGATACGCCTTCTTCATAAAGGCCATAGCAACGGCACCTTGAAGGACATCGCCCAAAGCGCCAATCCTTATAAACAGAATCCTTTTCAAGCCCGCGCCTCAAGTTTTTTGAAAGAACCTATAGCTTTAAATTGAATCCTAAGGATTTTTCGACCCTCAGGACGACACCAACCATAAATTATGTACCCAATAATCTGCGAGCATACAACAGCAGTTGCTGCACCTAAGCCGCTATACATTGGCACCAATATAAACGACAGGCCAACACAAGATAGCAGGCCAACCAAAGTCATCTCCCAGACAACACGGCCTTTTTGATGATTAATCGCCCATTGCATTGCAAAAAGATTGAACACCATCAACAGAACGGACCATACCAATACACGCAAAATAGTAGCTGCCTGGAGATATTGGTGCTTAAAGAGCAAATCGACCAACCAGGGCGCCAGAATAAAAACCGTTGAACAGCCAATTAAAACGACCCAAAATACCCAACGAAAGCCAACAGCATATCGACTCCGATAGAGCTCCTTTGATTCTGCATAATGAGCCGCTAGCACAGGCGCCAAGCTTGCCAGCAATATATTAGGTACGTAACTACCTGCTTCTACCAACTTCCATGCTGCTGCATATTCCCCCACGTGCTCATAACCACTGAGCGCGCCAAGCAGAATTTGGTCTATGCGCAGATAAATTCCACCCAAGAGTGCCAAAAAAAGCATAGGCCAGCCCTGCCGCAAGAGTGCCATCACTGCAGAGGGATCTATCCGGAATACCCACATCCCATAGAGCTTTAACACCAGGAATGCCATAGCCAATCCGATCAATACAACCTCCAAGGTCATTACCCCGGCGAACCAGTAGACACTGGCTCCCAATATGATCACTAAGACTTTAAATAATGTAGAGGCGGCAAATACCAACAATTTGACGAGAACCGCTTCTCGATTATTCATGTGCGCTTGCAGCTCTGCATCAAACGCATCTGCCGGGGTGCACAGAAAGGCCAAAGCAATGATGCCCACCATCAGCACCAAATCACCATTGCCAAGCAGGCTCGCTAACAAAAGACATAAAATCACCGCCAAAATGCCGCCACAAAACCTTATGAGCATTCCAGCACTTTGCAAAAGATCTCGACTATTTGGATGCTGCACCAGGTCCTTGACCAACACGCCCGCCAATCCAAAAGTTGCAATGGGATAGAAAGCATAGGCCAATGATTGCGCGTAATTTAGCAAACCAAATTGTTCTGGTCCCAAATAACGCGCTATCCAAACAACCACAAATAACGCTGTAGCCGAGCGCACAAGCCGCTCGATGCCAAGCCAACCTGCGTTAGCCAGTATTGAACGTTTAGCTGATAGCTTACTCATTTAGGGCAGCAGGATTTGGGGCTGCACTAGTACTGAAACGGTCAAAGTAACAAAGCATGACAAACAAGAAAAATATGAAATTAGCTGGGTATATAGCTGGATACGGCAAATTGAATGAGCCGAATAAGAAATATCCGCCCATTATCAAAGTTGTCAAATAAATCCAAGCCCGTTCAGTAGCACAATATTCTTTATATTTTTTCCACACCTCGAAGAGCACATAGAAAAGTGTCAGATGATATGCCACTGTCCAAATGATACCCATGTTTTCTACGCCATTAACCCACCAAGTCTCTTTAAACTCATAACCTGACGAAGGCAAAATACGCCAAACATTTGGCCACCAATACGTCATATGTAACTTTATACTTGGCAGTTTCATCTCATATAACGCATCCAAATCAACTTTATGGCTGCCTAAAATATACGAGACGAGGCTTACCCCTATAATTAAAAGACTTGTTATCCATTTAGGATGATGTTTCAAGTTTTGGATAGAAATCCCTATAATGAGCAATAGCAGGTAGACATATCCAGTCCATGTATGGCATGCAATTAAGAAAAAAATTCCAAGGCCAATTATAAAACCTCTCATCCAACCATTGAACGCAAAACCGAAACCCACAAAAAAAAGAGCGAGCATCGTTGCGCTTAATGGCTCAACCGTCAGACCACTAAAGCGTGACAACCAAAAGTTGGGATTGGCACTCGCAAAAAGCTTACCAAAATAGATTAATCCCACAGCTTGAATTACTACCATTAGCACATTCAGAACTAATGCAACCATACTCCACCGACACAATCCTTTCATAGAGATCGGACCACAAGTTCGAGCAATTACCCAAGATGCAATAGGCCAAAATCCGCACTCAACTAAATCAGAGCTGCGAGACACAATTCCACATATTGCTGCCATTCCGAATACTGACAACCACAAAAAATCAAACACTCTCAATGGGAAAAGTTTGCAGAAACGCACTACAACTACAGTTAGGCAAAGACCTAGAACAATCAGATACTTCCCAAGCCGCCAGCCAAGCGGCGCATAAACAACTGCGTCAAAATTAAGTGGGTACTTATGGACCTGAAAATAAAATGCAGTAGCCATAGCCAACCAAACAACACTGCATCCTAATAGGTTTCCGAAATCATATTTTTTATAATTCATTTTAAAGTCTAACTAACTCGTAATTACTACGACTATAGGTGTTCGATAACAGTAATTCGCAGTCCTGCACTTTAGTCCCAACGAATTCATCTCGTCTAAAAACCCATCTATAGTGGGCTGTGAATAATTACGAGCAATATATTTCAGCAGAAGGACGATCACGCTGATATGTATCCGCCCAAAACCCTATAACAAGCTTGAATCCAAGGGAATACATTAACCACACCAACCGGGCCAAACGGCAATAAAAAGACAGTAGCTTGGTATGGAAACGAGCCATATTTGAAGGACCAATTGAAAAAGTAGCATTTAATAAATAAAACCGATAATACAACAATTCCAACAAGGGCGCTCCATCTTGAATAGTCGCAGCCAAGAAACAATAGTGATATCGGAGCAAATGCCGATACGAAAAGAGCATCTACTTTTCCGCGGTTCATCCTGTAAAAATTTATCAAGAAAAAGTAAACGCTAAAAAAAATAGCGGATATTATAACCAAATTGAACCACCCTAATTTTAGGCCATGTTGAATCAAAGGTCTCTCCCAAGCCTCATGCCCACTTCCTGGAGCACGCATAGCAACGAGTTCATTGTTTCCATATTTGATAATTGCATACGCAAGAGCCGAGCAAGCCATAAGGTATACAGTCAAATAGAAAAATCTATTGAGGATTTTTGACCCAAAACTGCTAGATGGTTGAATTAAGAAAAAGCCAACTATTAAGGGTAATGCAAAGGCCGCAAATGCTTCATGCACAAGCAAACCACATATTGAAAGAACTAACACAAAAAACCATTTTTTCATGTGCACACAATACAAAGCAGCAACCATTAAAACCAGATTGTATAAATCAAACCTGCCTAATTCATAGCCAAATTGAAATGAGGCAAATGGACTTATTGCAAATACAACTTTTAAAAAATCCGAAGTTTTTTGATCTTTCAATTTTTTTACTAAGAAATTAAATATGAACAGGAATGCAAAAAAAACGAGGCATGAGCATACCAATGCAATTAAGCCATACCTTTCACCAGGCACCCAAACCAAAAATGTCCCAACCAATCCTCTTTTTAAAAATCCATAATCATAATAATTTACAGCAAAGCTAGTGGAAAGATAACTAATAATCCCTTGTGATTCATCAAAGAAATAAGTTTTGGCATTCAGCATCACTGGCAAGCAAAAACAGAATAGGCTTACCTGTAGATATTTCCTCGCAATAAATTTATATATCTTGGTTAAAGTCATCATGCGTTATTCTCACATTCGTTTTTTAGCCATTCAGGCATACGCTTAATCACCGTCATAATTACCCACCAGAACGCCAGCACATAAACCTTGTCCCTGCGTTGATCAATTGCACTGACGATCTTTGCCTCCACCGATTCTGGCTTTGCCCACAGAAACCCCTTCTTGAAGACCGCTGTCGTCGGCGTATCTACAAAGCCGGGTTTGATTGTAACCACTGCCACTTTTAACTTGTGCAGACGCTGCCGTAAACTGGAGGTAAAGTAGGTGACCATTGCTTTGGCGCCGCCATAAATATAGTTGCTGGCGCGGCCCCGATCCACTGCCACAGACGATATAACTGCAATCGTGCCACTCTCTCTGGCTTCAAAGCGGTTGGCGATTAGCGTCAACAGGGCAATCGTGGACAGTGCACTTGTTTGAATTTCGGCCAACATTTCAGCTACGTTTTTCTCATAGACCTTTTGATTAGAAACCGTGCCGTGGGCGATCAGCACCGTATCAATTCCACCCAAAGCTGCTTTCGCGGCATCAATCATGGCTTGATGATCATTAATCTCATTCAAGTTCATGCTGCAAGTTACAACATTGGTCGCTCCACGCACCCTCAAATCAGTCGCGATTGTTTCCAAGTGTTCTTCATTGGGCGCCACTAAAAAGAGCACATCTCCGCGGGCTGCCCATAATCGTGCGCAATGTTCCGCCATGGCCGACATGGCACCAATGATGAGTATGTTGTTCATGCTAAGCCCAGTCGTTGGGCTTGTGTGGAGACAAAGTTGCCGATGGCCCCGCACTTGTGACGCACTGACTCAAACTCCTGACAGCGCGGATAAGTCATTTTAAACGCCACTTCATTCATCAGGGCGTCTTTTGTCTGGTAAATTCAACCGCCCATCCCCACGACCATGTCATCCTTTGATTTGAGTAGGTTGAGGGCCTTGTTGGTTTACTTAAAGTCCAACGCCAGCGTATAGCCGGCATAGGAAACGACAGGAGATGGTCGTGAGCATCGTCAAACTGGGCAGAGCTGCCCAGGATCTAGTGAATTCAGGAGCCAGCATGCCCATAATCAGGCAAAAAGGTCAGTGCTCTAAAACAGATACAGTTATGCACTATCTCGAGCACATTAGCTATGCAGCTTAAGTGGGATAGAGCAATACCTAGCCGAGGAGGATATCTCCGTTTTTAGACTGAGGAGTGAACTCCGGCACGGCTTTCTTAAGAAGCATTCGAATAGCATCACTATTCTCAGCCTTTACTGCAGCCTCTAGCTCAAACAACAAAGGCTCCAGCTCATCCCAGCGCAGCGCATATTCAGAAGCGCGCATAATGCGATTATGCGATGTCTGCAAGTTGTTATTACCAATCAACAGTTCTTCGTAGAGTTTTTCACCCGGCCGCAGACCTGAAAACTGAATCTCGATATCGCCTTCAGTGTTTTCTTCATCTTTATGCGAGAAGCCACTCAAGTGGATCATGCGCTTGGCCAGATCGAGAATCTTTACGGGCTCCCCCATTTCCAACACCATGACATCACCACCCTCACCCATGGCGCCTGCCTGAATTACCAACTGCGCAGCTTCAGGAATAGTCATAAAGTAACGAACAATCTCCGGGTGCGTTACTGTCACCGGACCACCATTCTTAATCTGGTCCCGAAATACAGGAACAACGGAACCGCTGGAACCCAATACGTTCCCAAAACGAACCATGGTCAGTTTGGTTGTGTGCACGCCCAATTGATTCTCTTGTAAACTTTTCGCCTGAAGCACCAACTCAGCCATACGCTTGGAGCAGCCCATGACGTTAGTCGGCCGTACTGCTTTATCGGTTGAAACCAACACAAATGTTTCCACCCCACATTGGCACGCTGCTTCCACACTACGCAAGGTTCCGAATACGTTATTCCAAACCCCTGCAGCCGGATTCATTTCAATCATTGGGACATGTTTGTAGGCTGCAGCGTGAAACACAGTTTGCACCTCGAAGTGACGACAAACTAGGCTCAACTTATTAGCATCCAACACAGATCCCAATATAGGCACAATCCTTACCGCACTCTGCATCAAAGTTAATTCGCGCTCAATGGTATACAGCGCAAACTCACTTAGATCAAACAACACTAATATTTTAGGCTGTTGCTCCACAATTTGACGGCACAATTCAGAACCAATCGACCCTCCTGCACCTGTTACCAGAACCACCTTATCGGCAATGTTATGGTGCAACAATGCTTGATTTGCTTGCACTGGCTCTCGCCCAAGCACATCTTCGATCTCAACTTCACGGATATCTTCAACTTTCACCACCCCATTGGCTAGATGTGACAGCCCAGGCAATGTACGCACATGTACTGGCAAATCAGACAATGCAGCAAGCACTTCCTTTTGTCGGGCGCGGCTCACTGATGGCATAGCAAGCAATACATCAGTAATGCCTCTGCCCGATTGAATAAGCCCTGGTACTTCGCTAGGTGCGTATACCGGCAACCCGTTAATTGTACCTTTCCATAAACGCTTATCATCATCCACAAAGCCAATAGGTTTTATTTCAACCCCTTGGCGTAAGCCAGATGCAATCTGACGGCCAGCAGAGCCTGCACCATAAATCAAGGCAACCCCTTGAGGGTTACTCAATATTGTTTTGTGAACCCATCCATTCAGCAAATATTTAGCCGCTAAGCGCGACGCCCCAATCCCTACAAACAACAGCACTGGCTGAATAATGCCAATAGAGCGCGGAACTCCCTCAACACCAACAATCAAAAAGGGCACTGCGTACAACAGAGCATAGAGCGAAATTGCTTTCACCAATGACACGGTTGTAAACCAACCACTAAATCTGAAAATAGCCCGATAAAGCCCCATCTTAATGAAGATTGGCAATGCAATCAGAACCGAGGCGCTACTAGCAATCAGTACAGCTCCCGAAAACGGTATGCCATCATCAAACCTCAGGCAGAAGGATAACCAAGTTGAGGCAACACAAAAAGTCGTATCCAGCGACAACACAATTTGCTTTTTCGCAAAGCGTGGCAACTTCACTAGCCATTCGAGCATTAATGGATTTCCAAAGATCACTGCTTCACCACATCGCCTCCACCTTTACCACTTAGTGTCATGAGGATGTACTTAAAGTAGGCCGAGAGCGTTAATTTTTTGAGCATATCGGCATCTGTCTCTGCTAACAGCTTCGGGGTGGACATATCGATGTTACTAACCTGTGCCAATCCGGTAATACCTGGCCTTACTTTAAAAACGCCCCTTTGTTGGCGTTCATTAATCAATTCAATCTGATTAAACAAGCATGGCCGAGGGCCTACGAGACTCATATCTCCTATCAATACATTCCACAGCTGTGGCAGTTCATCGAGTTTTGTTCGCCTCAAAAATCTACCCAAGGAAGTAATCGCCGAAAAATCGGCCAAGTGTGAAGCGACAGATGCTGTATCGGGCCGCATAGTTCGAAATTTAACCAGTGTAAACGGTTTTGTTTCGCGCCCGACTCGCACCTGGAAAAACAATGGAGAACCTGTATCAAAAAGGCCGACAATATAAATGAGAATCAGAGCAGGTCCTGCAAGCGCCAAGCCTAAAAATGCAAACACAAAATCCAATACTCGCATCATCAAATTTGCTCCCTCATCGCCTGGCGCAATGCCTCATCTACTGTCACAGACGGTTTCCAATCCAATAATTCACAGGTTTTTCTAATATCTACTTGCAAGGAGCCGAGTAAACGCTGTGCAACTGCGGCTTTGCCCAACAAGCGTGCGGCAAAAAACATAACAGCTGAAGGAAATGGCAGCAAGCAAACTGGTCGGTTTAAAGCTTTACCCATTCGCTTCAACAGTTCTGCCATCGAAAGATCTTCCCCATCGCTAACAAGAAAAGTTTGATTAGCAGCCTTGGGGTGATCGACGCATGTCAGAATCAAGTCCACCAAGTTATCCACCGCAACTAAACTGCGCCGGTTGAAAGTGATACCCCCGAAAGGCAGTGGCCAACCACGAGCCACCCATCTCATAATGCTTGAGAAATTTCCCCTAACTCCTGGCCCGTAAACTAAAGGCGGCCGAATAATAACTACTTCAAGTCCAGTTTCTTGCGCTAGTAGGCGCAACCCTGCCTCCGCCTCTGCTTTAGAAATACCATAAGCATCTACAGGTGCGGCTACATCTTCCGAAGTGAAAGCGCGCCCCAATTGCGTAGCTTCACCATTGACCTTAATAGAACTTATAAAAACAAAGCGCTTCACACCAGCCTTTACTGCTTGGCTTGCAAGATTAAGAGTTCCATCCACATTGACCGTACGATACTCTACCAATGGATTATCTGAACCATCTTTCATCACGTGCACCCGCGCAGCACAGTGAATCACAACATCAATTCCAACGAATGCCTCTCCCCAATCCGTATCAGCCTCGAGAGATTGAACGACAACGTCATGATTTTTAAATGCGCCATAATCGGTTCGAACTACACGGCGAATACGCATGCCACCGATCTGAGCCGCGGCGTAAACAGCTCCACCTACGAAACCGGTACCACCAGTTAAAAGTATGCTCATTGCTGATAGAAGCTATTACAGAGGAAAACGGGAGGCTTCTGCATCCTTGGCAGCCAGTTGAGGGGTTAAGCCTTTCAGCGGCCAATCGATATTGAGCGTTTCGTCATTCCAGATAATCGCCCGCTCATGTTCCGGTGACCAGTAGTCGGTGGTTTTGTAGAGAAACTCCGCTGTATCCGACAGCGTGAGGAAGCCATGGGCAAAGCCCGTTGGAATCCATAGTTGTTTCTTGTTGTCAGCAGACAGCACCTCGCCCACCCACTGACCATAAGTCGGCGAACCTTTGCGAATATCGACAGCCACATCAAAAACTTCACCCTGAACCACACGTACCAATTTGCCCTGCGCTTTGGGCGGCAGCTGGTAATGCAGGCCTCGCAATACGCCTTTGGCCGATTTGGAGTGGTTATCCTGCACAAACTCAAGGGTATTACCAGTTGCAGCGTTGAAGGCTTGTTCGTTAAAGCTTTCAAAGAAGAAGCCACGCTCGTCGCCAAAGACTCTCGGCTCAATAATGAGCAACCCCGGGATCTTGGTCTCAATCACTTCCATTACAGATCGCCTTTCAGCAAATCCATCAGGTACTGGCCATACCCGGTCTTGAGATACGGCTGCGCCAGTTGCTCGAGCTGTGCGGCCGAGACCCAGTCATTGCGGTAGGCAATCTCTTCCGGGCAAGCGACTTTAAAGCCCTGGCGATGTTCGATGGTCTGGATGAATTGCGCCGCTTCGATGAGCGAGTCATGCGTGCCGGTATCCAGCCAGGCGTAGCCACGACCCATGATCTCTACATTCAGCTGGCCTTGTTCCAGATAGACTTTATTCACGTCGGTGATTTCCAGCTCGCCGCGTGGCGATGGTTTAATGTTCTTCGCGATGTCGACAACCTGGTTATCGTAAAAGTACAAACCAGTCACTGCGTAACGGCTCTTCGGCTTGGCTGGCTTCTCTTCAATCGACAGCGCCTTGCCTGAGGCATCAAACTCAACCACGCCGTAACGTTCGGGATCTTTGACGTGATACGCAAAAACAGAGGCACCTGCGGTCTGGGCATCTGCACGTTTTAACAAGGTAGTGAAGTCGTGCCCATAGTAGAGGTTATCCCCCAGGATCAACGCACTGGGGTTGTTGCCCACATGATCCGCACCTAGGATAAACGCCTGAGCCAGACCATCCGGTGAGGGCTGCACACAGTACGAAAGATTCATGCCCCACTGCGATCCATCACCCAGCAGTTGCTCAAAGCGCGGCGTATCTTGCGGAGTGGAAATAATCAGCACATCCCGTATACCGGCCATCATCAGACTAGTCAGCGGGTAGTAGATCATCGGTTTGTCGTACACCGGCAGCAGTTGCTTAGAAACCGACAAGGTCGCCGGATACAGTCGCGTGCCCGAACCACCGGCCAGAATAATGCCTTTGCGTTTAGTCATGATTGTTCCCTGTATTGTTTCTCGACCCAGTTACGGTATTCACCACTGGCGACGTGGTTGACCCACGCCTGGTTATCCAGATACCACTGCACGGTTTTCTTGATACCCGTCTCGAAAGTTTCCTGCGGTTTCCAGCCGAGTTCCTTTTCCAGCTTGCGGGCATCAATGGCGTAGCGGCGGTCGTGACCGGGACGATCCTGAACGAAGGTGATCTGGGTTGAGTAGCTCTGGTTGTCAGCCCGTGGCTTGAGTTCATCGAGGATGGCACACAGGGTGTTCACGACATCCAGGTTGGCTTTCTCGTTCCAGCCACCGACGTTGTATGTTTCACCAAGTTTTCCAGCTTCAAGCACACGACGAATGGCGCTGCAATGGTCTTTGACATAGAGCCAGTCACGGATCTGTTGGCCATCCCCGTAGATAGGGAGTGGCTTGCCGTTCAGTGCATTGAGGATGCAGAGCGGAACGAGCTTTTCCGGGAAGTGATACGGCCCGTAGTTGTTGGAACAATTGGTTGTGAGTACGGGTAGCCCATAGGTGTGGTGCCAGGCACGCACCAGGTGGTCACTCGCCGCTTTACTGGCGCTATAGGGGCTATTGGGCTCGTATTGGTTGGTTTCCGAGAAAGGAGGATCTTCTTTAGAGAGCGATCCGTAAACTTCATCGGTAGAAACATGCAGGAAGCGGAAGGCAGCCTTATCGGCTTCTGGCAGATCGTTCCAGTAACCACGGACTGATTCAAGCAGGTTGAATGTGCCAACGATGTTGGTCTGGATAAATTCACCCGGGCCATGGATAGAACGATCCACATGGCTTTCAGCGGCAAAGTTAATCACGGCACGTGGTTTGCAGTCTGCCAGCAGATTGGCCACGAGGCTACGGTCGCCGATGCTGCCACGTACGAACTGGTGACGTGGGTCACCTTCCAGTTCTTTGAGGTTCGCGAGGTTGCCGGCGTAAGTGAGCAGATCGAGGTTAACGACCGGCTCATTGCATTGCTCGAGCCAATCCAGCACAAAGTTTGAGCCGATGAAGCCGGCGGCACCGGTAACGAGAACAGTCATAAATCCTCGTCAGAGGAACGCAATTGCATAGCAACTCCATTAATCACCAAATATTTTACCATTAATTTTTCTAGCTATTGGCTGCAGTTTTTTTGGAGTCAGCATATGTAAAAATTTTCTCATAAGCGTTTTAAATGGACTATTTGCTCTTGAGACCCAAATATCGAACAAATGAGGGTGAACACAATTCATAAACAATAAATTTTTTACTGGGAGAGACCCAAAGGATTCCAATTTATTATTTAACAGCGAAGAGCTCTTAACATACAAGAATGTATTTTGTTGATACCAGACTTCTACATCGGGGTTCCCCCAAAAAAAAGGACGAAATATATCGTAGGGAACGTATCCAAAATCTAAAAAAATTTTGGCCCAGTATGTATGTGGTTGTTCATTTATATGATCACTGCCACCTTGATGGGAATACGCAGCACCGAAAAGAACAACATCAGACAAATTGGTTAGTGCTGATACAAAATTTCTTGCAGAAGATAAGCTTAGGTGTTCTGCAACTTCAAGGGACATCGCCAAATCGAATTTATCATTTTGATTAGGAGTGAACGAATTCAAATTAACGGGCTTAAAACTTATATTTTGGTCCAACATTTTCTCTTGACTATTCCAACTACCGTCAAATCCGACTAAATTTTTCGCTCCAGCTTCTCCGAATGCTTTGAGCCAAGTTCCTCTTCCGCACCCGAGATCGACAACTGATAACGGCATGATATAGTTAGCGAGATGTTTCACATATAACACAGCACTTTTATACGATCCATCCATTTGGAAATCGTAGAAAGAAGAATTATAGCAGTCATGATCTTTTGTCATATTAAATTTTAGCCTTTTAAATAAATTGAGTTAAATAAGTTGATTAGTAAACAAACGTTTTCTAAAATATCGAAGCATGCTACTTAGATGCCACAACATATACCGTAAATTTCTTCTGCTTCTACGTTGTGCTAAATGAATAACTTGTTCAGCTGGGTCAAGAACGATTTTCCAGCCACCGTTGTGCATCCTTGCGCAAAGATCGACATCTTCGTAATACAAAAAAAAATTTGGGTCGAATCCACCGATGCTAAGCATGGCTTCTCTTCTGATCAACAAAAACATACCAGCGGCCCAATCAACCTCAGTGGGAGCCTTATCCACAGCACGTTGAACACCACCATCGGCCAATCTTAGTAATTTAAAGAACAAATTGAAGAGAGTTGGAAATTCACGAGTACTATCTTCAGCAACGCCTTCATCATTGGTAATAACTGGACATACAATTCCAACCTTAGGGTCTTCAAAGTTTTTAAGCAATGCTGGAAATGGGTTGTTCGTGAACCTCAAATCAGGATTTAAAACAGCGAAAAATTTTGCGTCTGAATGCTCAAACGCTGAATTGTGATTAGCTCCGAAGCCCTTTCTACTAGAATTATCAATAATGATTGTTTCATTTGAAATATGGAATTCTTTAAAATCAAATTCTTCAGGTAGATTTTTTGTGATAATTAACCGAGAGCACTGTACATTAGAATCCACAGCATCATGGAGCAACTTTGAAAGCATTTCGGATTGGCCGTGACTTACAATCGAAATATCTAAATTCATTTTTTGTAGAACCCGCTGAAAAATTTAATCTTTACCACTCTACTCAAAACCAAGCGAAGCATGATGAACCGCCACGACAACCTCTTTAAAAGTGGCACAGCAGATACCCCTCCAGTCGAAGATAGATTAGATCCATGTCGACGATAGAGAATATAGGCTTCGGAATTTATTTTTACGTCGAACAAAATTTGACATAGAATTGCAATCCACCAATCGTGCATGGGCAGACCCTTTGGAAACGGAAGAATTGCATTTAGAACGACTTTATTCATTGCCATGCAGCAGCCGGTATATCCGTTTACCAGAAGAGTCGTTGGTACACTGTCCTTCGGTTGTCTATGGTTAATTTTAATAACATTCAACTTGGCATCAACGGATTTAAAGTTTACCAAAGACAAATCACTTGATTGCAGTGCTTTGAGAGCAACTGCGAGCCTACCAGGCAACCATACATCATCCTGATCACTTAGAATTAAAACATCTCCAGTAGATGATGTAATTGCATTTTCAAAATTATTACAAACCCCTTTTTTCTTACAATGAACTAGGCGTATCCTTCTATCATTTATCTTTGAAATTATTTCTAGTGTGTTATCAGTAGAGCCGTTGTCTGAGATCACAAGCTCATCAGACGACTCCAACTGTACAAGAATACTATTCACCTGATCGATAATATATAGCTCGCCATTGAAAGACGCTAGGCAAACACTCACTTTGGGCCTAGTTTGAAAAGATTTAGTCGATTGCTTGGTAGTAAGTTGCATAAAATATTATATTGATAGCCTGCGCAACCAAAACAATCAAAAAAACAGGCCAGCCGATGCGTGGTTTAGCCTTAATTAATCCGACGATTAATATTGGCAAAAATGAAAGGAACATATCAGCCAAACGTGAACCCACCACAGGCTGCGACTGAAACAAACACATAGCAATAAGTGATATATATGCTGATAGCGCAGCGAATAGATATGGGAACTGCTTTGGCAGCCAACCCAAGGCACAGGAAAACATTCCAACAATCGAGACAAAAAAGACAAAAATTATTCGACCAATGCCATAGCTAGCAGCAGATGCAACCAAATAGCCATCAGCATACCTATTCGGAAGATAGTCATAAAGCAATGATTCGTTAGAAGTAAGGTTAAAAACCGTCAATCCAATTAAGTAACTTACTGTAATTATAGATATTGCGAGAATAAGTTTTTGATTACCTAACCGCCCAACCCTTATAAATTTATTTAAATATGCAAAAATAACAACTATGGCGATTGCAAAAACAATAAAGGCACTATAGTGGAAAGACGTTGCCAGAACAGACAGAATTATTGCCCAAAACATCCTTCCATCCATGAATAGAAACATTGACAACCATAATAAACCTAGAGCGGCACCAACTCTGACTTGAACCATTTCTTGCAAGATGAAATTACCTGAAAAGTAAAGTAAGAGTGCCAAATATGGATATGGTAGCCTACGCATAATCAAAATTATTTTAGGGACAATCCCCAATGCTGCATACGCAAAGAGCAAGCCAACAGCTCCAGTTCCAAAATTGAAGCTTATGCTTGAAAGAAACTCAAAGCTGGGTTCTGCATTTACTTCAAAGCCATCATTTGCACGGGTAGCCATTTCAATATAATTGTTTGTATCAAAAAAACTATCTGGAGGCCGATGTGCAATAAAGAGGCTAATCATCAATCCTGCCGATAGCCAGAACAAGGTTGAAAAATTATTTCGCATCAACAAAGGAGTTATTAAGAAACCAACTATAAGCTCGTTTTGCTAATTCCGAGCCACCTTGACGCGAAAGGTGAGAATCATCTAAATAAAGTATATGATTATCATAATAAACGACGCATGATAATTCGTCACACATCAATTTCTTAGGATCAAATTTTACAACATCGTATTTACCAAGCAATTCTTCAATAAATTGACGATAACCACCGTCTCGTTGATCTGCAACTTCCTTAGGAATATCACATTGTCCTACGGAACTCAACGGATGTCTTGAAACGCAAGTTCTTGGGAGAGCGCCAAGCGGGACATTGTATACAAAAACTACCTTTCTATTATTTGCAGAAAGTCGTGTTAGTGTTGTATCGAGGCCTACTCTTAGTTTATCAAGCTCTGCTGGATTTTCTGGGTGGTAATAGAGGGGCCATTGACCGGCCAAAAAAACAGGAATTTTTGGATCGAGATTTTCAATAAATTTAATTGCAACTTCAGTAAATACTACGCAGTCATCACTTCCGACACCTATAACCCCTGGGCAAAGACCTCTTCCTATTTGAATGTAATCGTTGTATTGAGGAAAATCCGTAGATAATTCATCGAATACGGTAGTAAGAGAATTTGATAGGCTATCCCCTACAATAACCAGATTGGGGTGATTGATATTAGCCACTTTACTCCTGCAACGATCATCTTTATGTTCTGTTATGCCTAAAAATTTACAGTTATCTTTGTAGTCGAGTTTAAATGTATTGGTTGAAATCTCATTTGAATTGGCTTTCATAATTGCACGATTTGAAGCTGGTAGTATTTCCTTAATCGAAACCAACAAAATAATTGATATGATGCTGAACAGAAAGAGCGCTTGTGTACTTCTCCGAAACCTTAAAAATTTAGGCACAATTTGCCTGTCAGTGAAATGCGCTGCTAAAAAAATTAGAATTAACGTCAAAAACCGCTGAGATATTGTAGGAACTCCATAAATCTGCTTCAGAATTTCAATGACTGGAAAATGAAACAAATAAAGGGAGAAGCTAATACTTGAAATGTAATAGAACACACTTATAACAGCGCTTGGCAATCTGCATGATTGTTTTGCAAGCAAATAGCATACAGACGCAAAAACAGGAAAGACAGCAACAAACCCAGGATACTCCGTACCAGATCTGACAAATATAATCGTTAGAACAAACAATACTAACGATGCAATGAGAAACAGTTGCCATTTAATCCTATTGATAGCAATCGTTTCCATCAATAGATAACACAAGCCACCGGCCAAAAATTCCCAAATTCTCAAAGGCGTAATAAAATATGCATCAAAATGATAGATTTCTGTTATTAATAAACATGCGACAATACTTAAACAAGTAACAATTACAACAGCAGAAATTCGTCCTATTTTAAAAAATTTCGACGCAATGAAAATGACCGGAAGCACAAAATAAAATTGGAACTCCATCGATAGAGACCAAGTATGCAACATAGGCCTAAAGTTAACTGCATCAGTAAAGTATCCCCCATTGAGATACTCACGAATATTCTGTACTTGAAGTAACGCAGCTATAGATGAGTTTATCAAACTATCAAACTCATCGTCGAGCAAAGAAAAAAATCCTACAATACTGAATACCAATATAACTATCAATAGTGCAGGATATATCCTTCGAACGCGATTCAAATAAAAATTAAATATAGTCGAACCTGTACACCAGATGTTAACCATCAAGTAACCAGATAACACAAAGAAGATATCTACACCAACAAAACCCCATGGAACATAACTTGGAAAGAAATGATAGCCAATGACAACCAGAACTGCAAATGCTCTTAGAAGGACAATATCAATATTATATTTTTTATCTATCATTTAAATAATTTCACAACAGCTTTAGTCTTCTAACAAAGTTTTTTATTTTGACCCAAATTGACAGTTCCCATTCACTTGGAAGATGATACCCATAACCGGTATGCCGAACAAAACCTCTTTTGTTGTTCGATATCGCTCCGCGAAAGCCTAATTCACCATATAGTACAGACAGGTCCGATTCGGTAACTCGTTCCCTTTGCCCTAACGTAGCTTGAATCTTCTGTTTCGCATATGGGTAGAGTAGCCGACAGTCTTGGGTGCGTCTCAAACCAGGGTTAAGAGTGAAGCCCGACCAAATTTTATTTAAATCCTTCTGCATCAAATAATACTCAGTGCCGGACTTTGTTATATTTTTTTTAGCTTCAATTGGGTGAGCATTTGTGTCATTGTGCCCCCTTAACCAAACACAGAATATTTTTCTATCAGCCGAGAGAATATCAATCGAAGTTTCAACAAATCCCGGCGTAAAAAATTCCCAATCATCTTCGCAGTGAAATATATATTCAGTATGCACCAGTTCGTATGCACGATCAATCGATGCGAGTTGGCCAATGTTAAATTCATTCTTAAGAATTTTTATATTTGCTGGATTAAGGTTTAGTACTTTTGAAAGCAAATCTACGTCAAGATCAAGACCGCCATCTTCAACAAAAATTGCTTCACTTAGTGGGTAGGTGTTATATTTTGCGAAAGTATTAATGGTTTCTAATAAGTGTGCCATCCTCCCGCATGACGTAACGACTAGTGTAACCCCTCCACTTAGTTCTACGTCTCTTCCGATAGTTGATTTCATATTTAAAAAATGTACGAAAAGTCTTGTATAAGCTTCAGCTTGTGAAATTCAGGCTCATATATAGACTTTCCATTTCCCTGATTCACCCAGGCCGAATGACCGGTGACACCGTTTTCCCAATGGGCATACATCAATGCTCTTTTTTCCTTTTCAGGAAAAGGATCGTTGTAACCATAGCCCATTTTCACAACCTTATAGAACCAGTATGCTGCAATATCTCCATTAGCGTCATAGTTTCCAAAAAAAACTCCCTCTCGCTCTGATATTTCCTTAGCTACATCTACATTAATCAAGGAGCTCCACTCATTGATGCGACATGCCCAAGCATGAGACCCAGACCTCACTGCGGTACTTGGCCACATCTCTGACGGAATATGTCCAGCTAAAATCTTTTGGGGTGTACAACCATCATTCGCATATGCGCAACGCCAACATTGGCCCAGCTCTCCAACTATTGCCATTTTCTCATTACTCTCAATTTTATTGAGATAAGCGGAAATTATATCGCTTTTAAATTCAATATCATCGTGCATTACAAAGATGTATCTCTTGTCAGTACATTCGATAGCCCACTGATAGCGCAAATCCATTCTGTTAACGTATATTGCACCGACCTTATACAAATTCCACAACATTCTTTTAAATCTAAACCAAGTTGTCTGGTAGACAGGCTTTACTCCACGGACGAACGAGACCCACCATCCCATACGCTGTGTATTTTCCCGTACATTAATTTTCCAAGGGGCCAAAGCACCGCTTTCAGATAAACGATGGTATGCCAATAGCACATCGCCTCCAGAGCAGTCATCATTGATCCAAACTGTATCCACTTTGTCTTTACAAAATTTGTGAAGTGAAAATAGAGAGTAAATTAACTGCTCAGGTTTCTTATACGATTGAACTGCAACATCAACTTTCACGCCAGGATCCTTTTCGTTGACAACGTATGCATTTTAAGCGAAGCTGCACAAACTAGTGCGCTAGCAATCAAGTAACTTATAGCGATACTTTTTTCATTCAAATCATTGCCAATTATAAAAATTAAAAAGAATGGAACTAGTATTTTTAATACAGATATCCAATATAAGTCATCTCTCCCCAATGATTGATTGAATGACATAAGCGCAGTCGAGCATGAAATCAGCGGTATTGCAAATCCTAACAACAAGCCTTCCAATGGCTGTAACAGCTTATCACTAGCGTTAGGTAACAAAGGCAAGATTATTCCATATCCCAAAATCACACCGGCCATCACCAGTGAAAAAGTTATAAAAGAATGCCTTATTAATATTTTCGACAATGCCCAAAATTTTTCTTTAGCATCTGCTGCAGCTAAAATTGCAAGCTGAGGCAATCTCGAGCCAATTGGCGTGATTGAAAAACCAACTGCCGCTGTAACTATCTGAAGTGCGACCCCTACTTTTGCTGCCAAAATAACATTACCTGTTAACGAAACCCCCAGAACCCAAGCTTGATTAGTAAAGTACCCAGCTATGCTATTAGTCCATAATCGCCATTGCAAAGACCAATCACTTCTCAATTGAATTATCGAAATCCAATCCAATCCGACTGAAAATACCTTTTCTATATTTAATAACAATCCCGCCCTAAAAAATAAACGCATGATTATCGCAATTCCAACCAAAGCTGAAGTTGTAATCAGTATTGCGACACTCGCGGAGCCTAATTTTAACCAAAGAGCCATAAAAAAAACTGATTGAGATATTAATGCTTGGAAGAGCCTTACCTTTGCAACTCCAATTAAATAACCCAACCCCTCAAAATAATTTAAAGCAGTCGTCAATGGCAATGTTAATCCCAATGAAAAACACAACCAGAATAGGGTATTATAATTTTGGTAGATGTTTACATCTATAAAATTATAAGCAAAAAAATACCCTGCGCTCCCTCCAGCCCCACCAATTAATATCGCGACACCTATGTAATGTTTCAACGTCGGCAAAGCAGCTTCAATCTTCTGAGACATGCTTAAGGATTGCCAACTAACATCAGTTGCAATTCTGCAAGCCTTTTGAAGTATTACAATTGGCAGACCAGCTTCTAAAACAAAAAGCAATCCAACAACACTCAATAACGTATAAATCAAGCCAGCTTCATATGCAGTGTATTTTGAAATAATAATCGCGGCAGCAACCAACCCACCTATCGAATTTATAATTCGTGTGCCAAAGACAATCGGATAATAGCTTTTGTTAATATTGTTCAATTTTTAAATCAAAAATTTAAGCCCGTCGGTTTATAGCCAAGCGGATTCACCTACCGCCTTGAGACCTGCAAAATGAATAGCCGAGTCAATTTTGTGGGATTTACCATGATTAATTTAACTATTTTCTAAACTCTTAAAATCGCAAAGCGCTTGCTAATGCCGTTTAGCGGACTCATCGTCCGGCACAAAACCCAGCGGGTTCATCGACTGCCAGCGCCAGTTATCGGCGCACATGCGTTCAATGCCGTGCCGCGCTTCCCAGCCCAGCAAGGCTTTGGCCAAAGTAGGCTCGGCGTAATACTCCGCCAGATCACCCGCACGTCGCGGTGCGATTTCATATGGCACTGGCTTGCCTGATGCAGCAGCGAAGGCTTCGACCATTTCGAGCACGCTGTAAGGTCGGCCCGTGCCAAGATTGACTGTTAACGTCTCGGCCGACTGATTTAGCGCGTTGAGCGCGGCCAGGTGCCCCGCCGCCAAATCATCCACGTGGATGTAATCGCGCTTGCCCGTGCCGTCTGGTGTCGGATAGTCGTTTCCAAAAACCGCCAGCTTCTGACGCTTACCAATGGCGACTTGCGCGACAAACGGCATCAAATTATTCGGGATACCACAAGGATCTTCGCCAATCATGCCGCTATCGTGTGCACCCACGGGGTTAAAGTAGCGTAGCAGTGCGATGCGCCAAGCCGGATCTGCATGCTTGAGATCACGCAGTACATCTTCGACCATGAGTTTGGTACGTCCGTAAACGTTAACCGGCTTCAAGGGCAGATCTTCGGTGTATTGAACGACACCTGGGTCGCCATAGACCGTGGCTGAGGACGAGAAGACTAAGGTCTTAACGCCAGCGCGGGCCATTTCTTCAAAGAGGACGACGCTGCCGGAAACGTTGTTGTCGTAATACTTGAGTGGCTCAGCAACCGATTCGCCGACAGCCTTGAGGCCCGCGAAGTGAATGACGGCGTCGATCTTGTGCGCCGCAAAGACACTGCGCAACAATTCGTGATCACGGATGTCACCCATCACGAATTCAGGGCGCTTACCGGTAATACGTTCGATACGATTCACGACCTCGCGCTTACTGTTGCAGAGGTTATCGAGCACAACGACCTTATAGCCAGCGCCTAGCAACTGCACCACCGTGTGCGAACCGATATAACCCACGCCCCCTGTCACCAAAATCGTCTGATTCAGGAGCGCTTTTTCACCGCCTGAGTTAGACGGCGCGGATGGAGCCTGCAGATTAGTTTGCTTTGGGGATGACATAGGTATTACAAAAATCGAAACGTCAGAAAGCACACCGTGCACCTAACTTTGCACACGCTACCGCCCTTGGATTGAACGTTGGTTTCCAAAAAACGGCCTTGCCTAGATTTTTTACACAACAAAATAACCAAAATAAACCGTAGGTTATATAAATTTATTTGCGGTAATTATAGCACCCCCCCTGCGAGCGCTGTGCATAAAAAGCACCTAGCAGGGTCAGGGGATATCGCGCAAAGCCTGGAAGGCTGCCATCACTGTTGCCAATGGAATATAGCGGATTTCTGGTTCTGCAACATCAGGGCTGTGCACCACTCGATTCGTCTCGCACCATGGATACCAATGGTTCAGTTTATAGCGGGTGTTCTCAAAAAGCGCGAGTACTTTTTTATTGAGCGCCGCCGCCACGTGCATTGCGCCACCGTCCGTTCCAATGAACACATCACAGAGCGATAACGCTGCGATGAGTTCCGTAAGGTTTTGCGTGGGCATCGGCATCAGTCGTTTACTGTTAACCGCTTGAATGAGCTCTTGAGCAGCGTCATCATCCCCCGGGTGATGCGGATCATCCGCTTTACCGGGCGACCAGAACAACCCTATCTGAGCTTCAGGCTGCTCAGCCAATATATGTTGTGCAAGTGCAATAAAGTTTGGGTTACCCCAACGACGCTCTGCTTCTCGTGCGCTGATATGAAGTGCAATACGGTTGGTGGCTTGTGGGTATCGCTTTTGCAGCTCGATCACAGACGCAGGATTAGGAAATACTTGTAAAGGCCCCAAAGCACCATCGACGCCCAAGGGCCCTAGCAATTGGTTAACGGCCTCAACCTCATGGCAGGATTTTGCATCGGGGGCAGCCAACCCAATGTCTGGCAACCCATTGATTTTACGATCTTCTTGCGGCAAAAAACCAATCACATTCTTGGCGCCGATCTGCCGCGCGAAATGAAGGCCGTGACGGTCGTAACTGGATTTAGCCAATATCGTTACATCCGGCTGCCAGCTGCGTAGCTTGATGATTAAGCGCAACCGCTGTGCAATGGCTTTTAATCGATTCGCCAAGCCGCCTGCATGCTTGAGCTTTTGGTAAACGAAGACTTGGTCAACATGTGGGTTACCGCGTAGAACTTCAGCGTTATACGAGTTCACCAAAGCGGCAATTTCCGCGCCCGGAAAATGTTGACGCAATGCAGCGAACATTGGCGTGGTGCACACTAAATCGCCAATATTGTCGCGGCGAATAACTAAAATTTTATAGGGTATTTTAAGCACAGGCTAACGTAGAATTATGAAAACAATCGTCCATCCACTTACACCCTACCATAATGCATACAATCGGACTCGAACCGCCACTCGTCGTCGACCTTGATGGCAGTTTAATTAAAACGGATTTATTGGTGGAGTCCGCCAATGAGCTGTTGAGCCGTAACTTGCTCCAGCTTTTTAACCTACTCTTGTGGCTGCGTGAGGGGCGAGCAACCCTTAAATCAAAACTGGCCGCTCAATCCGCTATCGACCCAGCCACCCTTCCTTACAACAAAGCCCTAGTCGCCTGGTTACACCAGCAAAAAGCGCTGGGTCGTACGATTATTCTGGCAACGGCCAGCCACAAAATTCTGGCCAACAAAGTTGCGGTTCACCTTGGCTTTTTTGATGAGGTGTTGGCAACAGACGCAGGATTAAATCTCAAAGGTGTGCATAAGCGCGATGTCTTAGTCGATCGTTTTGGTGAGCGTGGATTTGACTATGTCGGTAACGACCAACCGGATATAGCCGTGTGGCAATCGGCTCGCCACGCTTATGTGGTTAGCTCATCACCCAGTTTCATCGAACAGGTTCGCGCATTAGGCAATCTGAATGAAGTTTTCTCGTCCGAGCAACCACCTGTAGGCACCACCGTATTAAAAGCGCTACGTCCGCATCAATGGCTTAAAAACTTGCTGATCTTTGTGCCCTTGTTAGCAGCCCATCAGTTTGCGGATGGCATGCGGATTTTTGATGCGCTCTTTGCCTTTCTTGTCTTTAGCCTTACGGCATCTAGTGTTTACCTCTTAAATGACCTCGTCGACGTTTCGAACGATCGACACCACCACCGCAAACGCAATCGCCCTTTTGCGGCAGGCAACCTAAGCCTACTTACAGGATGGATCTTATGGCCCAGCCTGCTTTTAACAGCATTTGCTCTTTCTGCGCTAGTTTTACCATTGGTCTTTGTCGGCGTATTGGGCATCTACTGTGTTCTGACATTAGCCTATTCATTACGGCTTAAACAGAGTGCCATGATCGACGTTTTAATGCTGGCAGGGCTTTACACGATCCGCATTATTGCTGGCGCTGCCGCAATCTCTGTGCCCATCTCTTTTTGGCTGCTCACGTTTTCGATGTTTATCTTTTTAAGCTTGGCTTTCATAAAGCGGTTTAGCGAGCTCAAAGTCGCCCGAAAGAGTGGGCACGAGGGCAATATCCGCGGGCGCGGGTACGTTCACCAAGATCTGGAGCTTGTGTCGAGCATGGGGTCCGCCGCAGGCTATTTAGCCGTATTAGTATTGGCCTTGTATATACAAGATGCTCATACCGCACGCCTATACACCATGCCGCAACTCATTTGGCTGGCTTGCCCACTGCTGCTTTATTGGGTGTCTCGCGCATGGCTTATTGCGCATCGTGGGCAAATGCATGATGACCCAATTGTCTTTGCGATTAAGGACAAAGTAAGTTGGTGCGTTGGCATTGGCTTTGTCGCTATTTTTGGCCTGGCCAAGGTGATTGCATGAAGGCCGTCGCCCGAATTGCTTTTTTATATTCAGCCGTTGCCGTTTTAGCCACGGTCGCCAATTTGGCGACACAAGCCATTTCGATTTGGGCTTACCACGGACCCTATGCAATTGAGCTATCGGTTCTGGCTGGTACCGCTGCCGGCTTACCCATTAAGTATGTTTTAGAAAAGCGACACATCTTTGGATTTGAATCCGAAAATCTTGCGCACGATGGCAAGCTTTTTTTTATTTATACGTTCTTAGGGGTATTCACGACCGCCTTATTCTGGGGCACGGAGTTTGCCTTCCAAGAGGTCTTTGGCACGGACATGATGCGCTACCTAGGTGGCGCTATCGGACTAACCTTGGGGTACATCATCAAATACCATCTTGATAAGCGTTTTGTGTTCGTCAACAAAACGACCTCTTCGGTTAGAGGTATTTGATGGAGCTTCATGGTTGGGGGCGTTACCCTCGAATATCGTCGCAGGTTGAATTTCCTAAAACTGTTTTAGAACTTCGCGATACGCTAGGCCAACCCAACGCACTCATTGCCCGCGGTTTAGGTCGCAGCTATGGCGATAGCAGCCTAGCCGATCACGTTGTTACCACCGAGCATTTAAGTCGCTTCACAAGCTTTGATGCCAATTCTGGGCTCTTAACCTGTGATGCAGGTGTCTCGCTCTCAGAAATTCTAGCGGTATTCGTCCCGCAAGGCTGGTTCTTACCGGTGACTCCCGGCACGCGCTTCGTAACAGTAGGCGGTGCCATTGCCAGCGATGTGCATGGGAAAAATCATCATGTTGATGGTACGTTTGGGCAACATGTAGCTCATCTAACCCTCATGCTCGGCAACGGCAAGGTGATTCAGGCCTCTCCAACTGAGCATGCTGACCTGTTTTATGCCACTTGTGGCGGCATGGGACTCACCGGAATCATCATCGCCGCAACGATCAAGCTAAAACCGATCCGTAGCCATTTGATTACGGAAACCACGATCAAAGCGCCAAATCTTGATGCGGTGCTCCAGGCTTTTGAGGACAACCGATCCGCCACCTATTCGGTTGCGTGGATTGATTGCCTAGCAAAAGGCAAGGACTTAGGCCGTTCTCTTTTAATGCTTGGAGAGCATGTCGACAATGGCGGTCTGATAGCTGAAACAACAAAACCCATGACGATTCCTGTAGACATGCCTGTCAGCTTGTTAAACAAGGCCTCAATTCGTTGCTTTAACTCACTTTACTATCACCGAGTTAGACAAAGCTCGCTAACTCGAAGCATTTCTTACGAACCGTTCTTTTATCCTCTCGATAAAATCGCGCATTGGAATCGCTTATATGGCAAACCGGGGTTTGTTCAGTACCAGTTTGTTTTACCCAAGCACACAGGGGTAACTGGCATGCGTACAATCCTCGAGCGGATTGCCGCCTCGGGGCGCGGTTCTTTCCTAGCTGTGCTCAAAGTATTTGGAGCCGAGAATCAGAACCTCTTATCCTTTCCATTAGAAGGCTATACGCTTGCGCTCGACTTCAAAGCAGAACCTGCGGTATTTGGTCTTCTCGATGAGCTCGATAAGCTTGTGCTGAACTTTGGCGGACGCCTCTATCTCACCAAAGATGCGAGGATGTCCGAACAAACTTTTAAAGCCAGCTATCCCAACTGGCAGGCTTTTGAAGACGTTCGTGACCGATACCACGCCATTGGTAAGTTCGCCTCCATACAATCACAAAGACTGGGTCTGCAATGAAACACATCGTCATTATTGGCGCGACATCAACTATCGCAGAGCATTGCGCTCGTCTATGGGCAAAGGATGCTATCGAGCTCACCTTGGTTGGCCGCGATCAACAACGCCTAGATCTGATTGCAGCAGACTTAAAGGTGCGCAGTCCACAGTCTCACATTGCAACCTGTACGGCACATTTTACCGACCCCGAGTCCATCAAATCCTCCGTGAACAGGCTTTGCGCCAATCAAGTTGATATCGTACTGATTGCACAAGGCTCTTTGCCGGAACAAACAGCCTGTCAGGATGATCTTGAGCTGTGCCAATCGACGCTTAAGATTAATGCGGTTTCTCCCATTTTGTTTGCCGAAGCATTTGCGCAACATCTGGCACGTCAAGGGAATGGCACGCTCGCTATCATTGGGTCTGTGGCCGGTGACCGCGGCCGAAAATCGAACTATGTTTACGGAGCCGCCAAAGGGCTGGTGGCACGTTATACCGAGGGTCTACAGCATCGTTTTGCGAACACCGGCATTAATGTCGTACTGATTAAGCCGGGACCCACAGACACGCCAATGACGGCATCGCTTAAAGCCAAAGGTGGCAAAATGGCCTCGCCGAATGCGGTTGCCCAATGTATTGTCAGCGGTATCGCCAGGAAGAAATCCGTGGTCTATGCCCCTAAAATATGGGCAGTGATCATGTTGGTGATCCGGCACTTGCCTTCCGTTGTTTTTAACAAACTCGATATATAACGCTAATTCAGCATTTAAACTGAGGTCGTTCCATGGATTCAACCAACTGTCGCTCCAAACCTTCCTGGACCAGCATTGTTTTAGGGTACGTGCTGGGCATGGCCTATTGGGTATCTTATTTTGTGAAAGGGTCCCCAACATTCACTAGTAACGACTGGCTAAAAGAGCAGGTTTTTTCAAATCTCATTCGCGAGTCGATTCGAACATTGCAACTACCATGGCGCATCAGCATTGATTTTTACCATGCCGGTGTTCATGAGTTGATCGCCAACCCAGAGATCTCACTCACCCCCGATTTCTTGCTGCTGGGTTGGGTACAGAACAACACCTACTTTTTAATCCACTGGCTCTTGTTCTTTACGCTGGGCTTTATTGGTACAGCCATGCTGGCCAAGAAATATGCGCTGACTTCGTTGTCGTTCCTATTTGTTGTCATCTTGTTTAACTGCAATGGCTTTATCGGTGCTCATATTGCCGAAGGCCACATTCAATGGGCTGGCTACTTCCTGTTACCCTTCTTTTTCTACTGGTTATCGGATCTTGGCGACGACAGTGATAATACGCGTTATCAAAGTGCGCTTAAGCTTGGCTTGGTGTTGGGCATGATGTTTATTAATGGCTCATTTCATATTGCCATCTGGTGTCTGATGTTTACGTTGATTCCCCTGGTATACCGTTGGGACTTGGCTCGTTGGATTGGTTTAGCTGCAATGATTACAGGGCTTATTGCTGTAGGCAGACTATTACCTGCAGCGATGTACTTTCCACCTAAGCCTGATTTTGTATCTGGGTATCCGACCTTAAGCACCCTATTAGATGCATTTACTTACGTATACAGCCCCAGCAACCCAACACGCGGCGGCACATTCGGCAATCTTGCCTGGCATGAATACGATTTTTTTATCGGTTTTATTGGCCTTGCATTCCTGACCGCTGGCGCTTGGAAATATGTGCGTCAACAGTTGCTTGATATTCCGTTATGGTGGATTCCTGCAGCAGTCGTTATGTTTTTGTTTTCTTTAGGCGATGTGTACCAGTTGATTCCCAATTCAGGCATCCCCTTCTCCAGTATCGAGCGTGTCGGCTCCCGCTTCTTCGTGATGCCGTTTTTGGTCTGGCTCCTAATTGGCGCTATCGGCATATCAAACTTGCAGCATCGTCACATTCGTTACGGAAAAATCGCACTTGCAGTGTCATTTGTGCCGATGTTAGGAGAAATCTTTCAGCATGCGCGTAAGTGGCGAATTCAATCTTACGAATTCGCCATGGGATCTAACGACATTCCAAGCGTCTTAATTGTTGAGTCACAAGATTTCTGGCTTCCAAAAATTATTGCGTTTAGCTGGTCTGTTTCCTTGTTGACTATGTTTTTTGCAATTGCTTGGTTAATGCGCCTCAGATCCACAACACGTTAACTCGCTTAACCAGGCGGCAACTAATAACCCAACCGGGAGCCAAGGACCGCCTGTAAAGCCTGAAGCCAAGTATGCTCCTACATATACCAACACCGTTAATCCGACACTCTTCTCAAGATTATGTGACTTAGAGGACATGACAGTTTTAGCCCCTCTAAAAGCAACTGACAGCATCAGCAACAGATAAATCGCGAGCCCCAGCAGACCCACTTCAAACATAACCATTAGGTAGAGATTATGTGGGTTAACCTGTCCATAGGTATTAGCGGCAAAATATTTTGCGGCCCAGGGATGCCAGGGTTCGCTCCCCATGTTCCAGCTTTGCGTGTATCCGTACTGTTCCGCAACAATAGGGATCTTTTTCCAGTCTGGCCCATAACCCAACCAAAGCCTATTTTTATTAATTTGCCAAATACTTCTGGCAATGGCTTGTCGTTCGCTTATTGATCCATCTTTGCCTAGTGCGTAAGTATCGCTGGAGAAAATTGCGTAGTATCGGGATTTTTCAGGGTGCGTTACATAGCCCTTGGCCAAATAGGCTCCCGCAACAGCAACCATCAAAATCATTAGCAGCCATTTTTTATAGGCCCAAAAACGGATCGTCAAATAAAACGCAGTAGACAGTACCACTAGGACCAAAGTTGTTCTCACGCCAGAGTTAATAGCAAACCACAACGTAATTGCCGTAACCACGCCCAGCAATAGTCGCCAACCAAGATTCATCTTCCAAAACAATAGGGGCGTGAGCAAAAATGGTAGATAAAAATAAATATCTGCGGCAAAAAAATCTAGATACCGTGGCTTTTGCTGCGCAGGATAATCATAAACAACAAACTTCCAGTCATTTCTGACGCCGTCTCCGAGGGCAAGCATTAGTTTGATGCTAAAGCCCAAAATCACCGCAGTAAAAACATAACGGATACACTGCCGACGTTGCGAATCGTTTAATGGCTGGCATACGAGTAGAAGGAAACCAACCAAGAAAGGGGCTGTTTCCTTACGCAATAGCGGCAAGCTTTCAGCATAGTACGGGCTAAGGGCCGCACTTAGCAACGTGATGGCAGAGAGCGCAAAAACGGCTACTGATACAAAGTCTAACGGTGGTTTTTGCAGCTGGCCGCGTAATGCTTGATAAAGCAATACCAACAGCATCGTGCCTGCCAAAATGTAGCGAGGTGCAACGGCGTGCGGGATAATTGCTACAAAGATATAAAGCAGCGGCACCAGAATACCTGGATTACGCAGCACGCTATCGCTTGAAAGAAGTCTGGTTGCATTAACGATGCCCACGTTATCCCTTTATTTCCTGATATTTATCAACGATAGCCTGCGCAGTCTGCGCATACGTGTAATTTTTCGTCACAGTTTCAAAGCCATGCTGGCCAACTGCTTCTGCCAAAGGACTGCTCTCAAGACAATGCCGCAATTTTTGTTTAAAGTCTTCGACATCCCTGTAAACGAGCAAATCTTTGCCCAGCGCAAAATAACGATCGAGTTCTAAGACTTCGTCTGTTAACAAGCAGGCCCCCGTTGCCGGCACTTCCATACAGCGCATGTTCATGCCGCTTTTTTGATGCCCTATTGCAGCTTCCCAGCCTGTTTCATTCAGGACCACACGGCTTTCGTTATATAGCTGGTTCAGGGCAGCGCCTTGGATGCGTTCGCCGCGCCAGACTTTGTTGATTGCACGGTTGAAACGGCACTTTTCTTTCCAGCGCGGTCCATAAATAACGATATTCGACGTTACCTCTAAGGCAGCTTCGATTAATGTCTGACGCTGTTCGCTATAGGTTCCCACAAAACACAAATCGTATTGTTTCTGCGCGCCAGAGACCGGATGGTAAGTGGCAGTATCGACGGCATGCTGAAGATAGCTGGTTTGGGGATAGCTCGCTTTTTTCAATGCATCGACACATCGGTCATTCATACAAAAGTACCAATCGAAGAGATGCATTTCTTCAATGACTTCGTGGATTCTGTTTTCAGATTCAATCCACCAGCCGAGCTTGAGGCAATCCATTTTGGCCAAAGCCTCGTGGCCAAATGCCGTATCTCGAATCATGAGTACGGCATCGGGCTGTTGGCTTTCGTACATTTGCCACAGCTTTCTGTTTAAATAATTACGGTGCGCCAATGGATGATTTTCAAAGACGCTTTTCGACTTAGGCAGGATGCGCAAATTATGCAGCTGTTTATTAAGCCGATTGATTACCCATTTGTCGAACCACGTGTTGTCATCCAGACTGAATTGGATCAACTCAATCCCTTTGGTAGCGAATGCCGCCTGGAGATGATCAAGGATAGGCGGGTATCTACGATATGCAACGAGTATTTTTTTGAGCTGACGTGCCATTTACAGACTTCCCTGCCCGCTCAGTTGATTGATTGCTGCTATCGCCACCGCTTCGTTAATACGCGTCCTGCACCACATTTGTGGCTGCGTACATGCCTCTTGCCAGCATGGGGAACAGTCAGGCATCGGCTCCGCCATTAGCGGAATCGTATTTCGATAAATAAAGGTGTGCGGATCGTAAGCACCCGTAAGCGGGGTAATGGCTGGTATGCCAAACGCTGCGGATGCATGCGTGATAAACCCTTCAATACTCAAGATAAAGCGTGCTTGGCTCACAAGCCACATAGCCTCGCGAATGTTTGTTTGCCCCAATAAATTAAGCGTGCCAGCTACCGAAGTTTCTGCTTTGTCGCCGAGTTGAATCCATCGTACCTGTGGCGTTTTTGCCACTACTTCGGCAATTTTTTCCAAATCCCAATCTTTGAGATAGGCGCCTTTAGGCCGGTTTACACCTACAGATGCCTTAAGGATGGCGAAGGGTTGCTGTAGGTTTTGGTACTTTGCAGTAAACCGACTTTCTTCTTCTTGTGAAAAAAAGACCTTAGGGTAAATGCCTTCGTAGCTGATGGGCGGTTGATAGTCTGGCAACAGCTTTTGCAACCAGTTCCAACCAGCTTGCCTTTGCTTTTTTAAATCTCGCGCATCAAGGGGGTTGGTCCCTACTGTCCAGACCTCGCCGCCGATACAAATCACGGCTGGGCCACGTAGTGCGCGCAACAGTATTTTGAACAAGCTGCGACTACCGCTGGACATCGCTTTATAGCTTAAATTCCGTACGACTTGGGGATTGTGCGCAAACAGATCGGGGTGCATTGAAAAGACAAGACCTCGCGTACCGTACTTCTCATGCATTGCGTTAAGAATAGTCGAAATGGCCATGGCATCGCCCAGGCCATTGCCCATGATGCAGTAGAGAAGAACCAGGTTCTCCCGATTCATCCACCATTCAAAGCTAAAACGAACAGGCGTGAGCAGCTGATAGAGTGCCCATTCGCGCAGCCGTTGCATCTGCTTTTTATTGTGCATTCGACTCCGTTCCTTTCTCTAATAGACGCTGCACATTGCTAACAATCTGTCCCACATCCAATTGCTGAAGGCAGGCGCGATCTTTTCTCATGCATTGATTCGGCGTTTTAAAGACGGTCGAACACGGGTGGCAATCCAAACTACATTCCAGTAGAACTCTGCCGGAAGCAGATTCATAAACTTCTTGCAGATTCACAGGCCCCGCAATACAAACAACGGGCACATTGAGCGCATCGGCCATATGGGTAACGCCTGAATCAACACCCACGAATACGTTCAGCTGCTGCAATATTTCGGGGAGTTGCGCCAGCTCATATTGGCCTACAGTGTTAACCACCGCATCACTATCATGAACGTTGCCAAATAAGGTGATTACGGCTTGAGCCTGCTCCCGATCACCCGGGCCGCCGAGCAGCACGACACCAGTTTTATTGTTTGAGAGATTCAGCACACCAGTGGCTAATGCTACCAGTTGTGCTTCCGAAAGTCTTTTTAATGCGCGACCACTACTGACCAGCAGGCCGACCCATTGCCTATTGGTCGCCAAGTGGATTACTGCCGCGCCAGCGGTAACCATAAGACTCTTCTGACGTAATCGGTCATTTGGCAGCAGATCCGCGCACAGTTCAAACTGTGTACCCGGAAAATAATGGCCATCCTGATGTCGGTAGGCTCCCGTGAGCAAGGGGGCCAGTAGCCGATAGCTGGTATTCAGCTTGCCAGGCAGCACCGACAAACGCCGCGGCACAGCCCCCCAGCAAAAGCCCGTTAATTGGGCTGCGCTAGGAATCAGGCAAATGGCAATGTCGTAGCCTGCAGCAACCTTTGCCAGTTTAAAGCGCCCTTTCAAACCCTTTTGTTCAGCGTAGGCGAAGATACGAACGCGATCAACCATCGTCAATAACGACGTTAACCCCTGTGCAATCGGATCAACTAGCAGATCAATCGTGGCATGAGGATAACGATCTCGCAGCGCTTGAAATAAGGACGCACTACAAACGACATCGCCGATTCCGGCGATTTCTGTAATGAGTATCCGGCGTGGTGTTTTACACCGGACCTTGCGCAATTGCGCAATCGGCCACCAGACTGGCGCAACTAGCCAGGTGAGCAGAATATAAATCACCGGGTAGTCTCCAGCGCTTTGTGCACCTGCTCGTAAACCTGATCGACACTGATTGCCGCCATCGGACTGGTGTCATCCGCACCCTCTTCGTCGGCTGGATGGTTTATGCAGTAATCCTGTGGATGCTGTAACGGTCCAGTATGATGAGTCTTGGATAATGCGTGGTACAAGCCGACCAACGGGGTATCAAAGGTGCTCATGATATGCGTAGGGCCGGTATCCACACCCACATAAACATTCAGACAAGACATGATGGCAGCCGTTTGGCGCAAGGTAAGTTGGTTGGCAAACGATATACATGACTCGCCCAACTCAGCCGCCAAGGCTTGATTGCGCTCCAGGCCATCGCGCCCACCGAATAAAATGAAGCGCGCATTTGGGTGCTGTGCGCTAATACGGTTCGCCAGCTCGCGGAAGTTTTCAATCGGCCAGTCTCGATAGGGGCGCGTATGAAAGCTGGTGGTCTGAAAGCCGATAATAAGATTTACCGGCGAAATCCCGTGTTCATTCAGCTTCTGTTTGGCCCAGTCTTGCTCGGCTTTCGTGAGCATCAGGTCGATGCGCAGGTTGTGTGTGGTCACACCAACTGATTTGGGCAGTTCCAACATTTGCCGCACGACGTGGTCTGACTTGAATGCTGGTGGTTCAACCTGGACAGTGATGAGCTTGTTCAGCGATGCATCAGGTTGTCGGTAGGCGACAACCTCTTTACTTACACGTGCTGCATAACGAATGAGCGGCGCATCGAATCCGTACACAAACGCTTTATCGTACTTCTTACCGAACCACCCGCGATACCAGGCAGATTTTTTAGTGATGCCACCCACGTGCTGTACGTAAGGCAGGTGCTCCAGCACTTCAAAGCGATTGGGATGCGCCAATACGGCGATTTCTACACCGGGATAGTGCTGCGCAATGGCACGGATCGACGGTACGCAAAATAATGTGTCGCCAATACGGGTGACATTGATGATGAGGATTTTCATGAGAGCTGGCCCAACGATGCATCCAGAATCAGGAGTTGCAGCACCTGCTCTGCCAATGCAGGCCGGTTACGGTATTCCGCAATGAAGGTCTCAACACGTTCTGCATTAATCTGACCCCGAGTGTGTGCTTGCAAACGTTGACCTAGCCCAGCAAAGCGCTCATGCAAATCTTCTTTCAACCAAGGTTGTAGCGGCGGATTGAATCCACGCTTTTTGATATTGAACAGATCTAGCGCTGCCAGTCGTTGCGTAAGGCTGGCAAAGAGCTTCTTTGGCGGTTGGGTGAAACGTTCGCCATCAGGCAATGCCATGACGCATTCTGCCCAACGATGATCGAGCAAGGGCGCCCGCAGCTCCAGACCGTGCGCCATGGTGCAGAGATCACCCTTACGCAAGATGTATTCCGGCAGATAATTGTATAGATCGACTGCCAGCAATTTCTTGAGTGGCGGCAGCCGGTTCAACGCATCGATTGATGGATAACGCCAGTAAGTCACTGATGGCGCTTTCAGACCCGGTTGTAAAAATGCGCGCTGGCCCGGCGTCATACCAGAAAACCTAAGGCTATAGGCTTCTAGCCAATTAAGCCGTAGCTCTTCGACGATCTTGCGCCAGCCCTTACCGGCCATATCGGCCATGCGCGGTAGCGGTAACCGCAGTAGGCGACGCCAACTGGTGCGTAGATGTTTTCCTAGGCGTTTGTAACCGCCGAGTAGTTCGTCACCTCCGTCGCCACCCAACACCACTTTTACATGTTGCGTTGTGGCCTGGGCCAGATACCAGGTAGGGAAGCTAGAAGGATCAGCAAAGGGCTCATCCAGATCAGCAATGATCTGCTCGAAGTCTTTGGCAATGGTGAGCGGCACGGGGATGGCCTGGTTAGGTAAGCCCAGGGTATCGGCAATTTGCCGTGCAAGCGAAGATTCATCCAGAGGTGAACCGGGGAACGCCGCGGAGAAGGTATGCAACTGATTAAAGCCCTGCTCTTTAAGACGACAAGCGATGGTGCTGGAATCAATACCGCCGGAGAGGAATACACCGAGCGGTCGATCTGCCACGGTGCGGATGCGGATGGCGGTATCGAGCTCTGCTTGCCAATCGCCCGCTTGCGCGTGCGGTTTCCAGTAGCAATGTTTGGTGAACGCTTGGGTATCCAGGCGGTAATGCAGGTAGTGCGCGTTTTCCAGGCGATGAATGTGCTGGAAGATAGTACGTGGCGCAGGGATGTAGCGGTGCGCCAGGTACGCATCAATACTCTCTGCCGAGAATTGACGTTGCTCCGCTGG
>JACCDN011037958.1_pt1 | contig 44541 bp, 36 predicted proteins | sample 7441691 | NCBI WGS metagenome assembly JACCDN01 (sample SAMN15323439, study PRJNA562643) | freshwater metagenome | isolation source: river surface water | place: USA:Blue River Watershed | collected 2017-08-16 | reverse complement strand
TTGCAGAATATACATTTAGATTTAATAGACGCCACGATCCGGATTCTTTGTTCTTTAGAGCTTTAGGAGCTTGTGTTCATGCAAAACCTGTTACCTCACAGGTACTTTTCGGATAAGCATTTCTTTTTATAACCCATCGCGCTCAGCATGTTCTTTGCGATAGCTTCTATGACCGGAACAGTTACCGAGTTTCCGGTCTGTTGTCTGACTTGCGCGTAATTGACGGCGATTTTGAAGCTATCGGGAAAGCCCTGAAGCCGTAGCATCTCCCTTTCCGTCATCCGACGATGGCCGTTTACCAGAAGATAGTTATAGGAGGCGTACGCGCGCAGCGCGCAAGAATAGGGGAGTGCGGAGACATTGCCACTTTTGTTCTCGTGCCAAACGCTCGGCATGGGCGGCTTGCCCTTCACGGCCGCATGACGCTTTTTGATGATATAATCGGAAGCATAATAGCGTTCTGACACGTCCCGCTCATCTTCCAAGATATTCGCCAGGCTGTACGGAACGCGGCCCTCTGGAAACGAGAAGCTAGAATCGTTGAAAAATCCGACGATATAAGTTCTTTCCCGTTTTTGTGGGACGCCGAAATCCAGCGCGTTCAATATCTTCGTATTAACATTATAACCAAGGTCTTGCAGCTTTTTCTGAATAGTCTCGTATGTTCGACCATCATCATGCGTATAAAGTCGCTTAACATTTTCGAGCAGGAAGGCGCGCGGACGCTTCACCCGCAAAATTTCCTCTATATTGAAAAACAGCGTCCCGCGGGTATCCGCAAAACCCTTTTGCTTGCCGATGACGCTAAAGGCTTGGCAGGGAAACCCGCCCAGCAAAATATCATGATCCGGTATCGCTTTCGGCGCAATCTTCGTAATGTCCCCATAGGGCTTTTCACCAAAATTCGCCGCATAGGCGACTTGGCAAGCCTCGTCTATTTCCGAGGAAAAAACGCAATCGCCATTGTAATCATCAAAGGGAATCCGAATTCCTCCTATGCCTGCGAACAGGTCTATGAACTTAAAGCGTTTCCAAGTCATTTCAAGCCCTCCACTTTGATAAGAAAGCCTGTGTATTCTAAAATTTTTCCAGTTCCCTCAAAACAGGCATAGAGATCACGTAAATCTTGTTTCATGCTGGAAATCCCATAAGGCTAATTTAGTCAACATTAACCCCATGCGGAGCTAAAGCTCAAGACGAAAAATAAACAAAAAACAACGGACCCAGAAAGCCGTTGCGTGGAATCGCTTTTTTAGATGACTTTCTGTCTGCAAGTTTTTTTGGCTCTTTTTTGCTTTGCGATTTTTCCAGCGCCGATCCCGTCTTTCCAGCCCAAGAACTCTCCCTTAGTACGGTTCTATATGAGCCAGTAGACTAATCTGGTTTTTTAGCAGCCCGATATTTTTTTACATTCTTAAACTCTTTTTTCTAACTTCTGGTCTTGCTACAGTTTATTTCATCCTTACCCATAAATTTTAGACTCGAGCGTCTGCTTACTTTGAAACCTGAATATTCCTGGGCTTCTTGCGCCAACCCTGTCAGCATTATAGCTTGATTATATAAGGGCTTATCTCATTGCTTTATAGCGTTAGGAAATTTACGGGCAGTAATGACCGATAATGGGCATGGCAGATGGCAACAGCCAAGGCGTCGGCGGCATCCAAGGAAACATGGCCACATCCCGGGAGCAACCGTTGAACCATCAGGGCAACTTGATTTTTATCCGCATGCCCTACCCCGACCACGGATTTTTTAACACGATTGGCAGCATATTCCCCCACCACAAGACCGGCTTCAGCTGGCGCTAACAGGACAATTCCCCGCGCCATACCGAGTTTGAGCGTAGAGAGGGGGTTTTTATTAACGAAAGTTTCTTCAACAGCTGCTTCTTGAGGGGCATAAGCCTGAATAATTTTGAGCAACTCTTGATACAACTGGGATAACCGGGGCGCCAGGTCATCTTTTCCGTTCGACTGCGCAACGCCATGGGCAACATAAGTGAGCCGGTTCCCCATGCTGTCCACAATCCCCCACCCCGTGTTGCGCAACCCCGGATCCAAACCAAGGATGCGAACCGCTTTTCTCATCTAAGCCGTCAACTTTTTCAAAATATCGTCACTCATTTCACCATTAGAATACACATATTGAACATCATCATGGTCTTCCAACGTGTCAAGGAGCTTAATCAAAGTTTGAGCAACCTCTTCATCACACGAAACCATCGTTGTTGGACGCCAGATGATTTTTACTTCCAGCGGATCCCCGTATTTTTGCATTAAATAATCTCGGACCGCGCCAAAAGCATCAACCGTCGATGTCATCTCATACGCTTCTTCCTCACTCCCTAAATTCTCAGCGCCCGCTTCAACAACAGCTTCAAATACATCATCATACAGTCCAACAGAAAGAGGATAACGGATCAATCCCATGCGTTGAAACATAAAACTGACGCTTCCCGCTTCCCCTAGCCCTCCCCCATATTTGGTAAAGGCGCTTCGCACATCTGAAACGGTGCGGTTTCGGTTATCTGTCAGCCCTTCCACAATAACGGCCGTGCCCCCCGGGCCAAAGCCTTCATACCTTACTTCTTCGTAATGTGCGGTATCATCACCTCCCAGCGCTTTCTTAATGGCGCGGTCAATATTGTCTTTGGGCATATTCGCAGCGCGTGCAGAAGCGAGCGCAGCCCGCAAGCGCGGATTTGAACCGGGATCCGCTAAACCGCCGCGAACGGAAACAAAAATTTCGCGGGCGATCTTTGCGAACATCTTCGCCCGCTTCGCATCTTGAGCGCCTTTACGATACATAATATTTTTAAACTGGGAGTGACCCGCCATTGCTACCTTCCCTTCTATTTGATAGGCGTTATGCTTTATTTTTGACAGATGACGCCTTTCTTTCGCAAGAGAAAAGAAGGGGTTAAGATAAACTATTCCAGCCAATTCGCCTAAAATTTTATTTGGCATTGGCTTGTGTTTTCTAAACACAAGACGACATGCTTCCTGTAAGATGGTTAATCAAACCGCAGAGAATGAAAATAATGCTTGCGCTATATAGATATGGCTATCATTCCTACGCGCTTTCGACACGTCATCAGTGGTTCACTTGCGTTTGCCTCTTTGCCCCATACTTGACGGAATTTATTCTGCCTTTTCCTTAAACGCGCACTGAATGTGAAAAAAACTCCTAATTCCTTAACAGTCCTTGCCTTTACAAATGGCAGCGTTTTTTACGGTTAACCTTCCGCCATTGACCCAATCTGTTTTCCACCCAGCAAATGCACGTGAAAATGGGGAACGACCTGGCCGCTATCACTACCTGTATTGGAAACAAGGCGAAACCCATTATCATGGAGTTTCAGCAATTCGGCAACTTTGGTAACTGTCTGAAAGAAAAGGCCAATTTCATCCGCCGTGGCGCGAATCGAAAAATCCATTAAAGACGTATAGGGGCCTTTTGGAAGAGCCAGAACATGGATGGGAGCTTTGGGGTTAATATCCTTAATAGCCAGAACGTGGTCATCTTCGTAAACGCGCTCGCAAGAAACTTCCCCTCTCAATATCTTTGCAAAAATATTATTTGTATCGTAAGTCATAGCTGTCTCCTCGATTGATAAACTTATCATAGCAAATTCTTGCCCTTTTGGAAACTTTTCGTGTAAAACTAGGGAATACATCCATTATTTAAGAATGAGACATTTCATGGATCCTGCAATCAACATATCTTCACCCCACTCTGCCTCCTGGCATGGCACAACGATTTTGTCCGTGCGCAAAGACGGCAAAGTCGTCATTGCAGGCGACGGCCAAGTCACTTTGGGCGCGACAGTCATTAAATCTCAGGCTCGTAAAGTGCGCCGTATTGGTGATGGTAAGGTCATCGCCGGATTTGCAGGCGCTACAGCTGACGCTTTTGCGCTTTTTGAACGTCTGGAAGCTAAACTGGAGAAACATCCCAGCCAATTAGCCCGCGCTTGCGTGGAAATGGCCAAAGACTGGCGAACCGACCGTTATTTGCGGCGGCTTGAAGCCATGATGGCTGTCGCTGACGCCACCGTATCCCTGGTTTTGACAGGTAACGGCGATGTTCTGGAACCGGAAGATGGGCTGATCGGGATTGGATCGGGCGGCTCTTTTGCGCTTGCAGCGGCCCGGGCGCTCATCAGCATAGAAAATCTGGATGCGCAAGCAATTGCCCGCCGATCTATTGAAATTGCAGCTGACATTTGTATCTACACAAACAAGAATATCATTATAGAAAGCTTGTAAACCCATGACTTCTTTAACGCCCCGTGAAATTACCAGTGAACTCGACCGCTTTATTGTGGGACAGGATGATGCGAAGCGAGCCGTTGCGATTGCTTTGCGCAACCGCTGGCGCCGTCAGCAATTGCCAAAGGAATTGAAAGAAGAAGTCTTACCAAAAAACATCCTGATGATTGGCCCAACGGGTGTCGGAAAAACAGAAATTGCGCGCCGCCTCGCAAAATTGGCCCAGGCGCCTTTCATCAAGGTCGAAGCCACCAAATTTACGGAAATCGGGTATGTTGGACGGGATGTGGAACAAATCATCCGCGACCTTATTGAAATCGCGATTCACATGACCCGTGACCGTTTACGGGAGGAAGTCAAAGGAAAAGCGGAAATGCAGGCGGAAGAGCGTGTCCTGGATGCCCTTGTCGGGTCAAGCGCCAGCCCGGAGACACGGCAAAAATTCCGCCATCTTCTCCACGAAGGGGAGCTAGATGGAAAGGAAATAGAACTGCAAGTCACGGATACCAGCAATATAAGCCTACCCACATTTGACGTTCCCGGTATGCCAGGCGCCCAGATGGGAATGATGAATCTGGGAGATATGCTGGGAAAGGCTTTTTCCCCCCGCATGAAAACGCGAAAAATGACGGTTGCGGAAGCGCATGCTGTCTTGATTCAGGAAGAAAGCGATAAGCTGCTGGACGCGGACAAAGTGATTCGTGACGCTACGGATATGGTTGAACAAAATGGGATCGTTTTCATTGATGAAATCGACAAAATTTGCGCACGCTCAGACCATCACGGCGCGGATGTGAGCCGGGAAGGGGTTCAGCGGGATCTTCTTCCCCTCATTGAGGGCACAAGCGTCTCAACCAAACATGGAACGATCAAAACCGACCATATTTTATTCATTACCTCAGGCGCATTTCATTTGGCCAAACCATCTGACCTGCTGCCTGAACTGCAAGGACGCCTTCCGATCCGTGTTGAGCTGAAAGCCCTTTCAAAAGAAGACTTTGTTCGTATCTTAACGGAGCCTGAAGCAAATTTGATCCGCCAATCCAAAGCTATGCTGGAAACGGAATCGGTCACCTTGAATTTTACGGCCGATGCGATCCAGGAAATCGCCACCCTTGCTGCAGACGTCAATCAATCTGTTGAAAACATTGGGGCGCGCCGTCTGCACACCATTATTGAAAAACTGCTGGAAGACATCAGTTTCCAGGCGCCTGAAAGAGCAGGGGATACGATTACGATTACGCATAAGGAGGTACGGGAGAAAGTTTCAGACCTCGCCCATAATACGGACTTATCAAAGTTTATTTTGTAGACTATATATATTCAACATATACCCGACGGATTTGAAGGCGCCTGAAGTACCGCGAGCCTTACGTTTCCCCCATGACGTAACCAGGGTTCACATTGCGAAGAACCCCAAAGCGCATAAAGGGACGGAACAATCCATAAAAGGCGCCTTCAAAGGTGAGAATATGCCTAATGGATTTGAAGCAATCCATATGATTACTTTAAGGATTGGCTTTTCATGAACTTGACGCGATTGCGCCACTATATTTACCGCAATCCCTTTACCGTTATCATGGGAATGATCGCGCTATTATTCTTAAGCCGGGCGAACCTGTTTCAACCAAACCCGCAACCCCCTATTGCGCCCATCCCCAAAGTTACCGTAAAGAATATGGCCGCAAAGCCTGTTGTAACCTGTATACATCTCAACGGCCATACGGCGGAAGCGCGCCACGTTACCCTGAAAGCCAAAACGGCCGGCCGGGTTTTATCTCTTCTGGCAACAAAAGGACAAAAGGTTGAGATGGGACAAGACCTTCTTCTTATTGACCCGGAAGACCGGCCGGCCCGCCTTGCCGCAGCAAAAGCCAGGCTGCGCCAGCGGTCTTTGGAGTTTGAGGCGAATACGAAACTTGAAGCGAAAGCTGTTAAATCACAAAATGCGCTGGCTGCCTGCGTAGCGGATTATGAAAGCGCAAAAAGTTTACTGGCGACCATTGAACATGAAATCGCCGATACCCGTATCAAGGCGCCTTTTGCGGGTATTTTTGAAGAAACTTTTGTGGAATCAGGAGATGTGGTCAGCGTGTTTGACAAAGTGGCGACGATCATTGAACTGAACCCATTGAAAATTATCTGCGATATTTCAGAAAAAGATATTTCCCGCATCAAAGTAGGAGAAGAAGCGCAAGTCATGCTCCCCTCCCTTGAGAGCCAAAAGCTGTCAGCCCGAATAACGTATGTCGCAAAAGCCGCTGACTCCAAGACCCGTACTTATCGTGTTGAAATGCAAGCGGATAACCCGGATATGGCGATTCCCGCCGGCCTGACGGCCCGGCTCACCTTTCCGACCAGCACGGCAAACGGATATATGATTTCACCAGCTACAATAAGCTTGAGGGATGATGGCGCCATTGGCATCAAAACAGTTGAAGAGGGAAAGGTCAGGTTTTACCCTGTTCAAATTGTGGAGACCAAACCGCAGGGGTTATGGGTTACGGGGTTGCCAGATCACATGAGCCTCATTACGACAGGAGGAGACTTTGTCCTGGAAGGCCAGCAGGTGGAAACGTCTATAGATCCCCGTGACAGTATCCCGGAAAAATCCCCATGAACGCCCTCATCGCTGCAGCCCTGTCCCGTACACGCACAATCTTGTCTATACTAGCCTTTTTCACCCTGTGGGGGATGATCGCTTATTACCAGATTCCAAAAGAATCAACGCCCGATGTTAAAATTCCCATCATTTATGTTTCCCTGATTCATGAAGGGATATCCCCTCAAGACGCGCAACGCTTGTTGCTTCGCCCGCTTGAGCAAGAGCTTCATAACATCGAAGGCGTAAAAGAAATGCGTTCCACGGCTTATGAGGGCGGGGGTCATATTATTCTCGAATTTACAGCAGGATTTAACCCCGACCGGGCGCGTTATGATGTACGGGACCGGGTAGACCTTGCCAAATCCAGGCTCCCCGCCGATACAAAAGAACCTCTCATTACGGAAATTAACCTGAGCCTCTTTCCTGTCCTTATTGTCAAATTATCGGGGCAAATTCCCCATCGTACGCTTTATCGCATGGCGCGGGATTTGCGGGATGAAATTGAGGGAAGCTTGCCAAGCGTTCGTAAAGCCGACATTATGGGCGACCAGAAAGAAGTCGTTGAAATCCTCATTGATCCAACGCGCGTGGAGGCTTATGGCTTGTCTTTTGATCAGGTGATCCTCAATTTTACTCAAAATAACCAGCTCATTCCCGCGGGTAATATTGAAATGGGCACAGGGCGTTTTGCCGTTAAGGTGCCGGGCGTTTTGGAGGATATCGCAGGCATCCAGCAACTTCCGGTTGCAACACGCCAGGATGCCGTCATTCGATTGCAGGATATAGCGGAAGTCCGGCGCACGTTCAAAGACCGGGAAAGCATTGTCCGGGATGGGGGGCAACCTGCTGTTTCTCTGGAAATTTCAAAACGTACAGGAGAAAACCTCATTCAAACGATTGAGGATGTGAAAGCCATCGTTAAGGCGCAGCAAAGGAAATGGCCGGATCATGTCACCGTCTCCTATGCAAATGACCAATCCCACCATATCCGTGATATGCTCAATGACCTCCAGAACAATATTATTTTAGCCATTATCCTGGTGATGGGGATTATTGTGATGAGTTTGGGATGGCGCTCTTCCCTCCTGGTGGGGGTTGCCGTTCCCGGCTCGTTCCTGATGGGGATCATGATCATTTCCCTAATGGGCTTAACCGTTAATATTGTGGTTCTGTTCAGCCTTATTTTCGCTGTGGGAATGCTGGTCGATGGCGCCATTATTGTCGTGGAATATGCCGACCTTAAAATTGCTGAAGGCATGCCGCCTTGCAAGGCTTATCTTCATGCCGCCCAACGCATGGCCTGGCCGGTCATAACTTCCATTGTCACCATTATTGCCGTATTCATGCCCTTGCTCTTTTGGCCGGGAGTGCCCGGGCAATTTATGAAATTCATGCCCATCACCCTGATTGCCGTATTGAGCGCCTCCATCTTGATGGCATTGATCTTCATTCCCGCTATTGGTCAGCTCTTGAAGCCCTTTTACGGAAGCGCAGAGCATAAACAGCCAGATAACCTTGAAAGCCTCACAGGACTCCTGGCTCACTATCTCAAAATACTGCATATTGCCCTTGATCACCCGAAAAGGATCATCGCGGGGGCTATTGTTATTTTGATTATCGTCAAGATAGCCCACTCTTTCTGGGGCCGCGGGGTTGAATTTTTCCCCAACGTGGAACCGGAAATCGCCGCCATTCACGTTCATGGGCGCGGTAATTTATCGATCATGGATAAAGATGACCTGGTTCGCCTTGTTGAAGCCAGAATCTTGCCGATGAAAGAGTTAAAGTCCGTCTATACCCGCACGGGTTCCTTTATCGGAAGCGGCGCTGACGTACCCGAGGACGTTATTGGCGCCATCACAATAGAGTTTATTGACTGGCGCAAGCGCCGGCCTGCGGATGCTATCCTTAATGATATTGAACAAAGCGCAAAAGAAATACCCGGCATTCACGTAGCCGTCCGAAAGGAAAAAGACGGACCGCCTGCCCAAAAACCGATCGACATTGAGATAAGCGCATCAGAGGCAGCCCTTTTAAAACCCGCTCTTTTAACTTTACGCAAACACCTGCAAGGGATGCCGGACATAACGGGTATTTCAGATAATCTGCCCGTTTCTGGCATCGAATGGCAATTAACAATTGACCGCGGCCAGGCCGCAAAGTTTGACGCTAATGTCCGGCAAGTCGGTAACGCCATCAAACTGGTCACTAATGGCATAACGGTCGCTACATACCGCCCCGAAGATGCGCGGGATGAAGTTGACATTGTGGTCCGCTATTTTCCTCAATTCCGGGTTCTGGATGAGCTGGATACCTTGAAAATTCAAACGGCGGCAGGTCTTTTACCCATTAGTAACTTTGTAACCCGAAAACCGGAGTCAAGGGTAAACAGGATTGACCGGGTTGATGGCCGCCAAGTCTTGAACCTGAGAGCCGATGTCGTGCCCGGCGCCCTGGTTGCCGATCAGATTACCCGTATTCGGACAGTCCTTCCCCAGCTGAAACTTGACTCCCGGGTCTCCATAAAATTTAAAGGGGAAGAAAAAGACCGGCAAGAATCCATGATCTTTTTGATGCAAGCTTTCCTTATCGCCATCTTTATGATCGCCATTATCCTCGTCACGCAATTTAACAGCTTTTTTAGTACGGGCCTTGTCCTAAGCGCTGTGGTTTTATCAAGCGTTGGCATATTCATTGGTCTTCTGGTTCATGATATGGCCTTTGGAATTGTCATGGGAGGCATCGGCGTTATCGCTCTTGCTGGCATTATTGTGTCCAACAATATCCTCCTCATTGATACATATGACATTTTAATTGCGCAAATCAAACACCCGACCCTGGCCCAATACCGGGATGTCATCCTGCGCACCTGCATCCAGCGCGTGCGCCCGGTCATCCTGACAAAACTCGCCACCATTTTGGGACTCTTACCCATCATGCTCGGCATTAACATTGACTTCATGAATCTGGAAATTACGGTAGGCGCCCCATCTACCCAGTGGTGGCGCCTTTTATCCGTCTGCATTGTCTATGGCGTCCTGTTCGCCTCCAGCCTTACCCTTCTTGTCACGCCAGCCGCCCTTATGTGGCGTGCTATGCGTAAAGCAGGAAAAGACGAAGCCTTGCTTTCTCATTCTTTATGAATTTTTCTGCCCCAAAACCCCCTTGACATCATTTAAAATTTATTAGATTATGAATTTCTTTTTATACTACTTTGCATAAAATAATTTTCATTATTTAAGGAATTTTTAGGATGAAGCCATTTAAATTTTTTCTATTCATATCTCTCCTGTTTTCCCTCATTTTCTCTATGCACGCTGCGCAAGATGATCGTGATCTGGTCAATACCTTGGCAGACCTAAAGTTAAGTTGCATGCACACGGCGTCAGATGATCCTGATTTAGAAACAATTTTAAGGCAATTAAAGGAATATACACCTTTTTTCCCAAATGAAAGCTTTCCAGATTTACCTACGGAAGAAGACTTCAGGCAGCTTGAATCTACTCTTCTTCGCCCGGGTTGGCAATTGCCAAGTTCTTTAAAAACCTACCATTTAACCCTAGGAAATTTAGAACCTTTTGGGATTTCATTTCCAACGATACATAGAAGAGTAGAAGAGAATGGAAAAATTATTAGTGATCTGCTTTATTTTATCCGGGAAGGACATGAAAGAGGGGTTCCTTATAATACAGAAGAAACCTGGATTCCCTTTTGTGAAGATGGCGCAGAGTATGTTTGCATGAATTTATACACTGAACGTGTCTGTTATTTTTCTTTTATTCCCCGGTTAAAAAAAGATAAATCCGAATATGATAACCTCTCTTCCTGGTTAAAAGAAAGGTTGCTCTCTAAATGATGGCTGGATGCAGGGTGGCTACGATAGCCTGGTTAAAGGTTCCACGCGCTGAATTAAATAAAGTGCGTATGACTTTTTTCCGGGGAAGGTCTCGGTAAGTTGTTCTACTAAAGTGTAAGCTACGAGAATATGTGGTATGAAGGGTTTGTGTTATCAAAACAATAATAGATTTTATTTTGTGAGTTGCATAATCATAATGCGTTAGATGATGAAAATTCATTGGTTTTTGGTCTGGACCGATGGGGCATTTCCCACGTTGCATATTTTTCCAATTTGTTACTTTCTTATCGGTTCTATCAAGATCGAGCGTTTCTTTCGTAAAATAAACCTCATACCCGTTAATCTCAAGGCGTGTCAGCTTGGAAGCAACAAACCTGAAAAAAGTATCTTCAATTTCACCCTTACGGATTTTTTTTATCCCTTCCTCTCTATCGGCTTTTTCCTCAATCACTCCCTTGTCTTCCTCATCCTCATCCTCATCCTCGATAATCTCGGTGTCTTCTTCCCCAAAAAGTTGATTTTTTCTTAATTTAATATAGGTCAAATAATCCTGCCATATCTCAAGTTCTTTTTGAATTTCTTCATGCAGGTTCTCCGGTATTTTTCCCCTTCTTCTTTCCGCTTCCAGAAAGTCCCTTTCCTGAGCTTCCTTACGCGCAAGCCGTTCTGCTTCCGTTTCCTCATCGACGGGTTTTTGGTAAGCAATGGGGAAAAGTTTCTTGACCACCCCTGCTTTACGGGCGTCATTGAGTTGCGCTCTTGACAGGGATTTGCCAACAGAGGGGCTGAATACGTGATCATCTGATCTCGGAAACTGGTCTATATTGCGGATAGGGGAGGGATATTCTGTTTTCAATTCACCTATTTGAAGCTTCAGCTTGGGAAGGTCTCCCCCCTCAGCGCAGAAGGCTCTCATTTTAGCGGGGCTGAGCAAGGTAAGGTCAATTTCAAATTTAGAATCTAGCTTTTGAGAAGATGTTTTTTGAAATTTTGAAGGAGACTCCTCTAAAGTTGAGCGTTCTTTTTTCCGCATTTCGATAAATAGCGCGTTGTTTTTCAGGTGAACGCTTAACGCTTCTCTTCTGCTTAAACCGAATTCCTGTAATTTCACGCAACAATCTGTGTTTTCCTGTCCCGCAGCAGGAGCTTCTTCCTCTTGAATAGAGTCCCCTTCAACTCGGGCATTCATTTTAAAAGCAATAGGCGGGATATTCTCCTTTTCGCTTGCGTCGAAGAAAGGGAGAGCTTCTAGGGCGAAAGTTCCGTCAATGACCGCCAAAAAGGCAAACAAAATAAGCGAATATTTTATAATAATTTTTTTTAAATTACAGCGCATATATCAACCTTATAACTCTTTAAATTTTGAAATATAAATATTCTCTCTATATGATATTTAGATAATTAAAAATCATTGTGAAATCAAGTAACTTATTTAGGAATTTTCAAATTTTATATAAATAAAAATATTATTTTTTTGGTAAAAATAATTTATTTTTTTATAGAATTAAAATATGAGATTAATAAAATTTTTTATTTCGGGAACAGGATGAGGGAAGCTTTTCTTATCTATTAGCCATCATCATCTGTTTTTAAACCAGTCATGAGAGCTTTAATCACAGCTTCTCGCACCTGCGCTCAGGGGATAAGGGAACGGGGAGCCACCCTGGAGGCTAGAAAAACTGTCAGATGGTTAGATTCAGGCTTAACAGGTTTGAAGAAGACTCATAAATAAGGCAGGTCAGGACGGTGGTGTATATAACAAAAAAGGAAAAAGAGGAGCGGAAGCCCCTCTTTGTTTATAGAAAAATAGAGAATAAGGATTCTATTTTTTCGGGTTATCCTTGCTATTTTTGCTCTCTTTATCGCTGTCCCCTTCCTGGTTTTTTTGCTGTTCGTAAAGAGCGGCAAAATCAACCGGGGCCAGCATTAAGGGCGGGAATCCGCCATCACGCGTTATATCCGCAAGGATATTCCGGGCGAACGGGAATAAGAGGCGCGGAGATTCAATCATCAAGAGAGACCCTGCTTCATTTTCAGAAATATGGTCTGCTAAAGTAATGATGCCAGCATAGCTTAATTCCATGACGAAAAGCGGCGCTTTATCCCGCGTCGCATCAATCCGGATATCGAGAATAACTTCAAAATTACGTCCCCCCAGATTGTCAGCTTTGGCCTGGATCCCGACGGAAATATTGGGTTGGGCGTTATTTTCATTCGTAAAAGATGCAACCGGATTTGGGTTCTCGAAAGACAAATCCTTGATATATTGGGCGTGGACGGTAATGGGCAAGGTCATCGGCGCCGCAGTCGTTTCTTTTGGGGTTGCAGACATTTGTGTTTCCTCCTTCATAATATTGTATTATCTTCAAGTTGTAGCAATTTAACGCCAACTTCGTCTAGACTAGAATAACAGAAGAGAGGTTACGAAAATCTTGACGATGGCTGTAATTATTCACAATTACCAGGAAAAATAACCTTAAGGAGTTATGATCATACGAATGATGGAAATACTTTTTTTTGCTTTTCTGACAGGCTATATGGTTTTCCGGCTTTGGGCTATATTGGGCAAACGCACCGGGTTTGAAGCGCCGCCGCCATCCTCGCAGTCCGAAAAAGACGCGAATAATGTGATTGCTTTACCTGTCCGGCTTAAGCAAAAATCAGGGCTTCAGGAAGATGCGCCCTCTTCTCCCGAGCTTAAACCGTCTATTGAGGAGGGTCTGAAGAAAATTCAAGCCGTCGATCCTCTATTTCGTTTAGAGCCTTTCCTAAATGGCGCTGTAACGGCTTTTGAAATGATTGTAGAAGCATTTGCGGCAGGAGATAAAAATACTTTAAAACCTCTCTTAAGCCCTTCGGTCTTTAAATCTTTTTCAGGGGCCCTTCAGGACCGCCAGGAAGCTCAACAAACTGTCGAAACAACAATTGTTAATTTGAAGGATCCCGAAGTCATCAGCATGGGCATTAAAGGCAAGCAAGAACAAATTACCTTAAAATTTGTTAGTGAGCAGATTACCGTTACAAAAGATGCCGAAGGTAAAATTTTGGATAATCCAGCCCGCTTAAGCTTGGTTATGAATGATATTTGGACTTTTAGCCGACCCATTGGATCTACGAACCCGAACTGGGTTTTGGTTGCAACGCGCATCGAAGGCAATTAGGTTATGGGGCTGATGCCGCGTTTGGGTTCCCTTATTCTTCTTGCGGGTTCATTTCTATTGGCCGGATGCCAAACTCAACCCACGCGCCCTTCCTACATTGAGTTAACGCCTGTATCTTATCAGGATTTACCAGGCTGGAAAGAAGATCAAATTCTAAAAGCCTTACCGGCGCTGGAACGGTCTTGTTCTGTATTATTAAAGCAAGACCCCGGTTCTCCCCTATTTACCCGTCGATGCGGCAGGGGGGTGGTTGGAGACTGGCATCCCTTTTGTACTCAAATTGTGGAGAACCCACCCCAAACGGAAACCGACTTACGCCAGGTTATTGAGCGCTTCCTGAAACCTTATCAAGCTTCTTCTTCAGAGGGAACCACGGGCCTCTTCACCGGCTATGATGAACCTGAGCTTCGCGGATCCAAACACCGTCACGGACGCTATCAGACGCCCTTGTACCGTCTTCCAGGGGCAACGGTTCGTTATAAAGGAATGCCCAGGAGCCGGATCGTAAAAGGAGGGTTAAAAGGCCGCAGTCTGGAACTGGTGTGGGTCGATGATCCGGTCGCCGCTTTCTTCCTTCAAATTCAAGGATCCGGGCGGGTACGGCTGGAAAATGGAAACATCATGCGGTTGGGTTACTCCGGAACCAACGGCTGCGCTTACTATGCTATCGGAAAATCTTTAATTGATCGGGGGGATCTTTCTTCCACGGATGTTTCCCGGCAAGCTATTCGTAAATGGTTAAGGTCCCATCCCCGGGAAGCGGAATCCGTCATGTCCTTAAATAAATCTTACGTATTTTTCCAGGATCGTCATGGCGAAGGGCCTATTGGAAGCCAGGGCATCGCCTTAACCCCTCAACGGAGCCTTGCTGTTGACCGGGACTATATTTCGTTGGGAACCCCTCTTTGGGTTGACTTGAGCCATCCGGATGAAGGGGCGCCCCGAATTCAGTCTTTAGTTGTCGCTCAAGATACAGGGGGCGCCATTAAAGGGCCTGTCCGGGGTGACCTGTTTTGGGGATGTGGCGCAACCGCGGATGATTTAGCCGGACGGATGAAATCCCGGGGAGAATACTACCTGCTGTTACCCAAATGACCCGTAAAAAAAGAAACCTGACAGACGAAGAGCAAACATTATGGAACCGGGTTGCTCAAAAAATAACGCCTTTAAAACCGGAGCAGAAGGGTGTAACGCAAGATTCTCCTTCAATGGGGCAACCTTCCGCGCGTCCTTCTCCTGTAAAAACGCCATCCTTTTCCCTACCCTCGCAAGAACCTTCTTCCATTAAAAATTTATCTGCTTCTTCCTCTTCTACCCGTCACATTCAGCGCGTACGTAACGTAAAAATTGAAGCCCGCCTGGATCTCCATGGACTCACACGCCATCAAGCGCATGCACAGTTAACGCGATTTTTATTATCGTGCCAGGGACGGCGGCGCCTTTGGGTTTTGGTGATCACAGGCAAAGGGCGGCGAAATTCAGATACGGAAGAGTTGCACGAAACACGCTCTCAAGGAACCTTACGGGTTCTTGTCCCTCAATGGCTGGAAGAAACAGCTTTACGCTCTGTCGTGTCCGCTTATACAACCGCCAAACCCCAAGACGGGGGGAACGGCGCTCTTTATATACGGCTGAAGCAGCTGGCAGACCACGATATGATATCCTCTGCCAGGGGTGGTCCCTAAAAATTAACCTTTGCGCTTATTCTTCGATTTTTAAGCCGTCTGCGGCGTAACGTCTATGAATCACACATTAATTTCTCAAACAGCTTTCTCTCTGTTTATAGAGATGTTGCTGAAAATTAATAAAAATAAACTTAATATCATCAGGGCTGCCGAGTATATTAACGCCATCGTTTACATTATGATATTTTAACGTTAATAGATCCGGCAATTTCTCCGTATCCAACTCTTCAACGCCTGTTTCAATATATTTAGAAAGGACAAACTCCAAAAATTCTTTTTGCTCAGGGTTCAGCGAGTCAAAAATATCGGATTGCGCCCGGGCAACACGTACTTCCCGATTAATGGGTTGTACGGTAAATTCACTGGCAATATATGCCAACACATCAAATAGGTCGCTATTTTCAGCATTTATTACTTCTTGTAATTGCTTGAGCTTGTCAAGACCATAACCAGCTTCTTCGAGTTTCTGAAGAAAACCCTTACGCGTCCCAGGGTTTGACCAAATTACGCGAAGCTCCTCTTCGCTTTTAAAAAATTCCGGCTGATTATCAACCAGTTTTTGCAAAAGCTCTACCACAGAAACCGGTTTGCCCTCAGCGCTCCAATAATGGGTAGAGATCATATGGTCAATTTCCCGTTCTTTGCCATGACGCAGCTTGATCTTTACCTTTATTTTTGGCTCTTTTTCATACGACGACTCTTTTGGTTCTTCCAGAACTGGAATGATTGAGGGCATTTTGGGATCTGAAATGCTTTCTGGTTCTAAAGGTTCTCCATCCCATTCCGGATCAAGAAAATGATGGTAAGCGTCCACAAAATCATAAATGGTAAAAAATGCTTTGCCGTCAAACAAGCGCGTGCCACGGCCAATGATTTGCTTGAATTCGATCATGGAATTGATTTGACGCATCAGGACAATATTGCGAATATTCCGAGCGTCAACCCCTGTAGAAAGCTTTTGAGAGGTTGTCAGAATGGTAGGAATCGTCTTTTCATTATCACGAAAATCTTTCAGATATTGATCACCCAATATACCATCATTGGCGGTAACCCGCGCACAATAATTAGGTTCCTTTCTTTTTTTAAGCTGGTTGATTAAATCACGCACGGCCATGGCGTGATCTTGGGTGGCGCAAAAAACGATAGCCTTTTCATTTTGGTTTATTTCCCGCAGAAATATTTTGATGCGAGCGGCTTCTCGCTCTTTAATTTCGATAATTTTGTTAAAATCAGCTTCCTTGTAGATTCTGCCTTCTTCAACTTCCCCTTCGATAACCTGATCATCCGACGTATAAATATAACTATCCAGGGTTGTCTTGATTGTTTTCACTTTAAAAGGTGTCAGGAAACCGTCATTGATGCCTTCTTTGAGCGAATAAGTATACACTGGCTCGCCAAAATACTTGTAGGTGTCTACGTTATCCTTGCGTTTGGGAGTTGCCGTTAATCCCAATTGTACGGCAGGAGAAAAATACTCTAAAATACCCCGCCAGTTCCCTTCATTATTCGCGCCTCCCCGATGACACTCATCAATGATAATGAAGTCAAAATAGTCGCAAGGATATTGACCAAAGTAAGGCTGATTCTCTTTTCCACTCATAAAAGACTGAAAGATGGTGAAGAAAATGGCTCCATTCGTTGGAACATTCCCTGTCTTCCTCATTTCTTTAGGATTAATACGCACCAGCGCATCTTCGGGGAAAGAGGAAAAAGCATTAAATGCCTGATCCGCCAAAATGTTCCGATCCGCTAAAAATAAGATGCGCGGTTGACGTGATCCGTCACGCTTCAGGTTCCAGCGGGTTTGAAACAGCTTCCAGACAATCTGAAAAGCAATGAACGTTTTGCCTGTACCTGTCGCCAGGGTGAGTAGAATACGCTGCTTCTCTTCAGAAATAGCTTTCATGGCATTGTTAACGGCAATTTCCTGGTAATATCGCGCTTTCGTGTCTCCTATATTTTTAAAGGGGACTTTATGAAAGGCATCCCGCCACGAATTTTGAGTCGAAAAGGTTTTATTCCAAAGGTCTTCCGGTGTTGGAAAATGGGCAACCAGCCCTTCCACGCCCGTTTTCATGCAAATTTGGTAAATCTCTTTTCCATTGCAGGAAAAACAGGTGTCGAGACATAGTTTTTCCGCATAGCGTTTTGCTTGAGCGACCCCCTCGCCTACCTCAAACTCATTTCTTTTAGCTTCTACAACGGCGAGCTTGCGCCCCTTGTATATCAAAATATAGTCTGCAACCAGAGGCTGTCTAGGACCACCGCCTGGCTGTATCTTACCATCCGTAATATGGTATTCCCGTGAGATTTTTGAGTCTTCCCATACATTCCAACCGCTCGCCGCCAGTTTTGGTTCAATTAATTCCGCTCTGGTATCTGCTTCGTTCATGTATGTACTCCTCATTCTTCATCGGTAAGCTCACCGTTAAACGCTTTATGAAGGATTGATTTTTTTAGCTCTTCTAATTGAATAAGCTTCTGCTGATAAATAGTTTGAAGTTTTTTGGTCTCCAGGGCAAGGGCATCGAGTTTAGCGACGATGCGTTGTTGTTCGGGGAGTGGGGGAAGGGGGATTAAAAGTTCTCCTAATTTTTTAGCATTAAAGCCTCCTTGAGCACTACCTGACAAACCAATTTTAATATTATCCCAGTAAGTTTTTGTTTGGAAAAATAAAAATAAAAATGGCGCCGTTAATCTGGATGGGTCTAAAATCTGTACTCTTATCAAATAGGAAGCGAATACCGCTAAGGGAGGAGCCTCAATAAGATAGCTTTTACCAGTTGTTGCGCCTGTTCTTGCAAAAACAATATCTTCTCGATTTAGAATGTATTTAGATAGTTCCTTATTATCAATCTTACAAAAGGGTACGGATTCCCAATTAACATTCTTGCCTTGGATATCTGTAATTCTAAGGAATTTTGGACCGATTTCATTAAATGAAGCCCTTTCAGTATAACCATAGTTAATCTTTGAAAGTTTCCCAAGCTTGCTCACTTCCGAAGCTTCATCCAGTTTATCGAAAACATCCTGTAAGTATGATTGAAAAAGCTCCCGAGCGTTTTGCCAATTCTTCTCAGCGTTTTCTTTTGCTTTCGCGATAGCAGCAAAAGCCTTGTCAAGAATTGCCACAATGCGGCGCTGTTCAGGAAGGAGGGGAAGAGGAATGAGGATCTCTCCAAGCTTATTTCGACTAATACGTTTTCTTGTCGTGCCTGAAGTTTCATGTTCAACGTCTTTTATATATTGGACTGACTGTGAATAATAAACAAAATATTCAGAAATTACTTTTTTTGGATTAAATCGGATAATTGTGCAATCAACTGCCGTTATCATTCTTTCATCTGTATTGGGTAAAATACATGCTCTTCCAACTGGATCTGGCAGTCTTGATACCAAACAGTCACCTTCAAAAATTTCAGTACAACGCAACCTTTTAAATACAATTTCAGATATATATCGAGCTTTTTCTATTCTATTCTTAAACTCTCCGCTACCAATGTTACCAGTTTGAATTAGTCGAATGCCACCTAAAGATTGATCTTTGCTTTCAACCCAATCCCCATCAGAGAAGATTTCACAAACCTCTCGTAGTTTCTTTAATTCCCAATTATGTTGCATTAAATTCCTTTTTTAGGTTATTTGATTTTAACATATTATTAGAGACAAGAATCTCTGTATATTAACTAATACTTATATTCATTCTTCCTGAAAATGTTCTATTAACAAGGGTTAATATGTGCCTGTTTATATAAAATTTTTTATTTCATCCAGGATTTCCGCGCTTTCCTCATCCAGATGTTTTATCTCTGTTAATATGACTTGCGGATCCCGTAGCGCCGCTTCATTTTTTTTATGAGGGTTCTTTACCGATAGATCAAAGGTCGTCTTGTCCACATCAGCCATACTTATTGACCAAGAGTTCTCTGAGTTAGCCTTTGTTTTTTGCAAGGCTACAAATTCAGCCAGATCATTTTCATTTAAAGGGTTGGTTTTGCCTAGATTCCGGTCCAGGTTAAGCTGATAAAACCAGATGCTACGGGTCGGCGTGCCTTTATCAAAAAATAAGACGACTGTCTTAACGCCTGCTCCGGGGAAAGTACCGCCTGGCAAATCCAATACCGTATGCAGATTACAGCTTTCCAGGAGATGTTGGCGCAAGCTCACAGACGCATTATCCGTATTGGATAAAAAAGTATTCTTAATGACCACACCTGCCCGTCCCTCCTCTTTCAAAAACTTGATGAAATGCTGGAGAAATAAAAATGCGGTTTCACCCGTTTTAATGGGAAAATTCTGTTGCACTTCAGCACGCTCCTTGCCACCAAATGGGGGATTAGCAAGGATGATGTCGTAGCGATCTTTTTCTTGTATATCAGCCAGATTCTCAGATAGCGTATTCATATGCAGGATATTGGGCGCTTCAACGCCATGAAGAATCATATTCATAATACCGATGACGTAGGCAAGCGGCTTTTTTTCCTTGCCATAGAAAGTAGCTTTTTGGAGCGTTTCCAGGTCGCTCGTTGTGAGCCTCTTACTGGTTTTAAGATAGTCAAAAGCCTCCACCAGGAAGCCGGCTGAACCAGCGGCGCCGTCATACACTTTATTGCCAATAGTCGGCGCAACCACCTTTACAATGGTTTTGATAAGGGGACGGGGGGTATAGTATTCGCCACCGTTCCGACCCGCATTGCCCATATTCTTGATTTTGTCTTCGTAGAGGTGAGACATCTCATGCTTTTCTGCATGAGAGCGGAAGCGCAATTCATCAATTTGATTGAGGACTTCCCGTAAGGTGTAGCCGCTTTGAATCCTATTTTTCACCTCGCCAAATATCTCGCCAATTTTGTATTGAATGGTGTTGCTGTTCTCAACTTCGTCCTTGAACTTTTTCAAATAGGGAAAGAGTTTATGGTTCACAAAATCTTTCAGGTCGTCACCCGTAAGGATTTTGTGATGATCAACTTTGCCGTCTTTACTTTTAGGAACCGCCCATTGTTCCCAGCGATATTCTGTCTTGAGAATATTTTCATAAGACTGACCGGATAACTCGGCTCTCGTTTTCTTTTCCTTTTCCATATCATCCAGATATTTTAGAAAAAGAATCCATGATGTCTGTTCCACATAATCTAACTCAGTGGCGCACCCGGCGTCTTTACGAAGACTATCATCTACATTCTTAAAAGTTTGCGCAAACACCCGCGTTTCTCCTCATGCTTTTTTTCTCGTATGTCTTGCATTAACGCCGCAGCGAGCTTGCAAAACATACTTGTCATAATGTTTCTTATTTGTCAAAGTCCGATCTTTATTCTTTGCCAAAGGGCGCTTTTAATTGACCATTTGAGTGGGAAAACCGTGGCCTTGAAGGCTTGAAATGATTTTTTCCGCGTGGGCGCGATTATGTGTTTCAACGATAGCGTCCACTTCTACCATCTTGACCGTAATATGATTGAAAAGACGCTGATGGCTCACCTCGAAAATATTGCCCCCCGCCTGTCCGATAATTTTCGATATCTGGCCTAAAACGCCGGGGGCATCATGAATATCAATTTTAAGACGGACAAGCTTGCCATGGCGGACAAGCCCTCGAAGAAGGAGGGAAGATAAAATGCGCGCATCAATATTGCCGCCGCAAATGACAATGCCAACCTTACGGCCGGCAAATTGATGGGGCGCTGCCATTAATGCTGCAACTCCTGCGGCCCCGGCCCCTTCAACGGTTAATTTGCCATGGACGAGCAGATCTTCAATAGCGGCTTCAATTTGCTCTTCTGTGACAATAAGAATATCGGACAAGTGCTTTTGCAAAATCGGTCGGGTGAGGGCGCCCGGCGTTTTAACAGCAATGCCTTCCGCCAAGGAGGATAGCCGAGAGGAAGATGGCATGGGAAACGTGCGTTCGGGATAAAGAACCTGAGCCATAGCAGGGCAATAGGTTGATTGAACGCCCACAAGTTCAATCTTGGGATTCAGGGATTTGGCAGCAATAGCCATACCAGCAGCAAGCCCGCCGCCGCCGATGGGAATGATCAGAACATCCAGGTCAGGAACAGCGGCCAGCATTTCGAGAGCTACGGTTCCTTGCCCGGCAATAATGGCGGGGTCGTCATAGGGATGAATAAGGGTAAGCCCGTCCCGGTTTGCCAGGCGCATGGCGAATTCACCCGCTTCACTTAAATTTTCTCCTTCTAAAATAAGGGTACACCCCAGTTTTTGGGCGCTTTCAATTTTAGAGAACGGGGTGTTTTTGGGCATAACGATGGTCGCTGCAATGCCCAATAATTGCGCATGGTAGGCAACGCCTTGGGCATGGTTCCCAGCCGACATAGCGATAACGCCTTTGGAGCGTTGGCTTGTCGTCAACCGGGAGAATTTAATATAAGCCCCCCGCGCTTTGAAGGAGGATAGGAGTTGCAAGTTTTCCAGCTTAAAAAAAACCCTTGCCCCAACTTGTTTATTTAACCAGGGAACGGGAAGGGTGGGGGTGCGCAAAGTGACATTTTCTAAAGATACCGCAGCTTGCTGGATATCGCGGAAGGTAATTTCTGCGGTCATCAATTTCAAATCATTTTGAGGAGAAATTCAGCGCTGCTCAAATCACATTTTCCCGGATTTTCTTCCACGTTAAGAGCGGTGACAACGCCATCTTCAACCACCATACTGTAGCGTAAAGAACGCAAGCCCAATCCTGCGCCCGACCCGTCCAGCGTGAGTCCAGCTGCTTTTGTAAAGTCAGCGTTCCAATCGGCCAAAAGGGAAATATCCGGGTGAGCATGCATGGACTTTCCCCAAGCCTCCATAACAAAAGGGTCGTTGACAGAAAGGCACATCACGTCAATGCCTTTTGATTTAAATTGATCTATTTTTGTGCTAAAACCAGGAAAATGTATCGTTGTGCAAGTTGGCGTGAATGCGCCGGGAAGGGCAAACAAGGCAACCGTTTTTCCTTTGAATAAGGCTTCTGTATCAACGTCTTCGGCGCCGTGGAGCGTTACGCGCTTCAGAGTGGTTTTCGGGAGGTGATCGCCGATTTGAATGGTCATGGAAGAAATTCCTTAATTTTGTGTTTCTGGTATGTCTAGCATACTTCTCTTTTCCTCCTTATGGAAAGAGGAACGTTAATCCGATAGAAAGGAATTCTCTATAGACTCGTATTATATTGTGACTTAAAATGAAAGGCGCCAAACAGTGGCTAGAGAAGAAGACCCCCTTTCTTTACGCAAGAACTATGACTTGACTGGCAAGCTGCTGATTGCTATGCCTTTTTTGCCTGACCCACGTTTTTCGCATACGGTGATTTATGTATGCGGGCATGACGCTCAAGGCGCTATGGGATTAATTATAAATAAGGGCCTCCCTGCTGTTACTTTTGAAGAATTGCTAACGCAAATGGAAGTAGATATGACCCCTGTGGCAGCGCAAATACCCATTCATTACGGAGGCCCTGTGGAAGTCGGACGCGGATTTGTCTTGCATTCCAGTGATTACGTGAGCGAATCAACCGTGCTGATTGAAAATGGCTTCGCTATGACGGCTACCCTGGATATTCTGCGGGCGATAGCTATCAATGAAGGTCCCCGTGACACGTTATTGGCCTTGGGTTATGTAGGCTGGGGTTCAGGCCAGCTTGAACATGAGGTTCAAGAGAATGGCTGGCTGACGATTGATGCCAATCCAGAGCTTATTTTTGGCTCTGACCTTGATAATAAATGGCGCCAGGCGCTGGCAACCTTGGGTATAGACCCGGCTGGTTTGTCTTTTGAAATCGGGCATGCCTGATTTTTCTGGTTTGTTTTATGGAATTTTGATGGGGTTAAGTACCTTCAACATACCGTAAAAGCGGCTCCCATGTCTTTTGTGTAAATTTTTTTCTTATCACAGGGCCTAAAAAATCATCCGCTTTTAGAATTTTGCCATTACCTGTGAAGGCCAGGGATTGATGGCATTTAACCCATCGTATCATTCAAAAAGTTACCTCTCATACGATAGCGCTATTTATAAATCGCCTGGTTAACCCCGAGAATCCCCTGCGCTTGGAAAGCTTGGCAGTTTAAGGTGCGCACCGCGTCAGTAATTCATTGTGTGATGAGAGGATAAGGTCAAAAACAGGCTTGCAATTCTCTGAAGAACCAGTATGATTCAAATTGAATCAAGTGGGCGGGCGTAGCTCAGGGGTAGAGCACAACCTTGCCAAGGTTGGGGTCGAGGGTTCGAATCCCTTCGCCCGCTCCAGCATCCACCAGGAATAAAAACCCGGATTTTCATTCATAAGAAGCGGAAAACTTTCCCTTAACATATTGATTAAGATGATGACCACGCAGCGCCTGGAGCGTTCATTTTTCCTTCGTCCGACTGTTCAAGTAGCCCAAGACCTGCTTGGCAAGCGTCTTATTTTTCAAAATTATTCTGGCATTATCACAGAAACGGAAGCTTATCATCAGGATAATGATCCAGCTTGTCACGCCTATAGGGGAAAAACGCCCCGCAATACGCCGATGTTTGGTCCGGCTGGATATTCTTATGTCTATTTCATTTATGGTATGTATCACTGTTTAAATATTGTAACTGAGCCTGAAGGCATTGCTGCTGCAGTTTTGATTCGGGGGCTTAAAGTAGAAACAACAACCCTTCAAGGGCCGGGCAAACTCTGCCGTCATTTGAAGATAACGAAAGACCACAATGCGGTTGACTTAATGACATCCGATTATTTTTATATCTGTGATGACGCCCTCAAGCCTGATTTTATGGCCACTCCCCGTATTGGTATCCGGCACGGAACTGATAAGCTATGGCGTTTCGTTACTCAATCTTAACTCTCTACTCTGTAAAATAAGAATAGATGCATCTCATTAAACAGATTTATCCTGTGAGGCTTTGTTCTTATGGCCACCTTTGACTCAAAATCTAATTTAATTGCAGCAGTTTGTCAGCAGATTCATGGTAAACTTCCTCATGAAAATGGAAACCTTAATATATTTGCCCAGCACTTTTTTAAGCGCGTCCCTATAGAGTATCTTCAAAAAACGCTGCTATCAGAATTGATATCAATCGTCCAGGAAGCCTGGAAGCTCTTTCAGATACGCCAGCCTTTCGAATCTCTCGTTAAAATCAAAGAATATAAATTAAACCATCATAAGGTGCCCCGCCTCGGTATTTTTATGGTGAATCTGGATCAGCCTTTTTTAATCGACAGTATTAGCGCCTTCCTGGATAGAAATGGTTTCAAAACAGAACTCATCGTACACCCCGTTTTAGGCGTTCAACGGAACCAGGACGGTAAGCTGATTTCCGTAGTCGATTTAAAAGAAATACACCCGTTAACAGGGCTTGACCAAAGAAGCCCTGCAAGTATGGGCCAAGAAATATTTTCTAACCCCAAAAGGACCAAATTAAAAAATAATAATATCAATATAAATAATCAGCCTGAATCCGTTGCGTTCATACAAATAAAATCAAATTTAAAAAAGAAACAAATTGGTAATCTTTTGAAAGAAATAAATGACTTAATTACACAAGTTCGTAATGTGGTTTCTGATTGGCCGCTCATGAAAGACCAGCTTCATCACTTACGCAATCTTATTACAAAACTTCCCGTCACTAAAAAATTCCCCTCTTCCCTGGAACGTAACGACTTGAAAGAACTTCTCAGTTGGCTGGAACATGGACGTTTCGTTTTTTTAGGCAGCCGTTTTTTTCCCCTCACCCTCCCGGAGAAAATTATAAAAAATCATGAGGCAGGTTCTTCAATTTCGTGTTTAGAAACCCGTTCCACTCTCCTGCGGTTAGGATTATTTCGAGACGACGCTTTTATAAACAAGGATGAGGTCACCCCTATTTTTTGCCGGACACGTTTAGTGGACAATAAAAACAAGATAACTTCCTCAAAGCGGCCTATTTTGTCAATCACAAAAACCAATGCCCGGTCCACAGTGCATCGCGCTTCCCGGATTGACTCCATTGAGGTCCTTGACCTGGATCACGCTGGCAATCCCCAGGGGCTTTATCAATTTATCGGCATCTTCACAAAAATAGCCTTCACAGGTTCAGCTTTTGACACTCCCGTTATCGGTCACAAGGTGCAACGCGTCTTTAATCAGTTTGGTCTTGCTCCTCAATGGCATGATGGGAAAACTTTGATTAACATTTTAAATGGTATTCCGCGGGATGAATTATTCTATTTAGATGAAGAGCATATTTATAATATGGGCCAAAATGTGCTGAACATGAGTGACCAGCATTCCTTAACTCTGTCAATTCGCCCCGATATCTATGGTCGTTACATCACAGTCATGGTTTTTTTACCCAAAGAAAAATATAGCGTTGCTTTAAAAAGCCGTATTTATAAAATTTTAGAACAACACCTTAAGGGAAAAACCACTTCCGATAACGTCCTGCTTGATGAACTGGATTATGCGCGGCTTATCTTTGTCGTTAGTTTTTCTGAACCTTGTGTGGTTTCCTACAACCAGGTGGAGATCGAAAAGGCGCTCCTAGAAGCAGCTTTAGGCTGGGAAGATTATTTAGAACGTCTCATTAATAGTCGTTATGATGAAGTGAATACAGCTACCTTACTAGCGCGTTACCAAAAAGCTTTCCCCATAACCTATATGGAGGTATTTAAACCAGAGCAAGCTCTTACAGATATTAGCTACATTGAAAAACTCACAGATGCGACGCCGATTGACCTTTACCTTTATAAAGATAAGCATCATAAAAACTTGAGAGTGAAAATTTTCCACGCCCGTCGTTCTCTTTCCCTGTCAACTTTGCTGCCTATTTTACAAAACTTGGGCCTCCAGATTATTGGAGAGACTTCTTATGTTTTAGAAAAAGATGGATATCCCGTATGGATTCATGATTTTGAAGTTGACTCTCACGATATTGAAAATTGGAAAGCAAATCATAGTAACTTAATGAGCGCTTTTCATCATATCTGGAATGGAACATCTGAAAATGATACCTTACATCAACTCATTTTAAAGGCAGGATTAAATGTTCGCCAGGTTACCTTGATACGGGCTTACCTGAAATTCTTGCGCCAGGTCCAATTGCCTTATTCTCTTGGATATCTGGAAGAGACGCTTTCACAGTATCCAGATTTAACCCGTTATTTCGTTGAGTTATTTGAAACGCGGTTTGCGTTGAAGCATTCCAAAGCCAATGATTCAGAAAGGGTTTACTTGCTCAAAGATATTAATCGTTCCTTAGAAGCTATTAAGCGTCTGGATCATGACCGCATTTTGCGCCGCGTTCTCAATGCCATTGAAGCAACAGTTCGGACTAACTATTTTCAAACAAAAGAAACCGGAAATTTTAAAGCAGAGGACTTAAAGCCTTATCTGTCCTTTAAATTTGACTGCCGCAAGTTAACTGACCTTCCCCATCCAAGCCCTTTATATGAAATCTTTGTCTATTCTCCGCGCGTTGAAGCTCTACACTTACGGGGCGCCAAAGTCGCGCGTGGGGGAATTCGATGGTCAGATAGGCCAGAAGATTTCCGTACCGAAATTTTAGGGTTAATGAAAGCTCAAACCGTCAAAAATTCCGTCATTGTTCCTTTGGGATCCAAAGGGGGCTTTGTGGTAAAAAATCAAGCCAAATTCACAGACCGCTCACAATTGATGCAAGAAGTTGTCAGCTGTTATCAAATGATGATGCGCGGCATGCTAGACATTACGGATAATCTGGTTAAAGGGAAGGTTGTCCACCCCTTGCAAGTCATCCGCCTGGATGAAGATGACCCCTACCTGGTTGTGGCCGCTGATAAAGGTACAGCAGAATTTTCAGATATCGCCAATGCCATTTCGAATGAGTATGGATTCTGGCTGGATGATGCCTTTGCATCAGGAGGGTCTGCAGGTTATGACCATAAAAAGATGGGGATAACGGCGCGGGGAGTGTGGGAATCCGTCAAACGTCATTTCCGGGAACTCAAGCGCGATTGCCAAACTATGCCTTTTACTGTTGTGGGAGTGGGCGATATGGCGGGAGACGTGTTTGGAAATGGTTTGTTGCAATCCCGTAAAATTCGCCTGTTGGGAGCGTTTAACCATAAACATATTTTTCTGGATCCTAATCCCGATATGGAAATAAGCTTTCATGAGCGCAACCGTTTATTTGAAATGCCTCAATCGAGTTGGAAAGATTATAATTCAGAGCTTATTTCTGCAGGAGGGGGCGTTTTTGAACGCTCGGTAAAATCTATTAAGACCACCCCCCAGGTTCGTAAAGCCTTCGGCATTTCCCACACAGAAATCAGCCCGGATGAATTAATCAAGCGCCTCCTCTGCATGCCCGTTGATTTACTTTATTTTGGCGGCATTGGAACATTTATTAAAGCGACGGCTGAGACGCATTCAGAGGTCGGGGACCGATCAAATAATGACATTCGGGTTGATGCAAAATCCGTCCAGGCTAAAATTATTGGAGAAGGGGCCAATCTGAGCATGACACAACGCGCCCGCATTGAATTTTCCCTCAAAGGGGGATACCTCAATACCGATGCGATTGATAATTCCGCAGGGGTTGATTGCTCCGACCATGAGGTTAACCTGAAAATCCTCTTTAGTACGCTTGGCCATACGATTTCTCGAAATGAACGCAATGATCTGTTAAAAAAAATGACGGACGATGTAGCCAGATTGGTGTTAGCGGATAATTATCGTCAAACGCAAATTTTAACTATTCTGGAATCAAGAAAATCATCAGGCATCAATACGTACCAGTCTTTGATGCGAAATCTGGAAACAGATGTTGGACTCGACCGTTTCCTGGAAGCCCTCCCCGATGATGAAACGCTGGAGCAACGCCGTACGCGCAACCAGGGAATGACGCGGCCCGAGTTAGCTGTCTTGCTGGCCTATTCTAAAATTGCGTTGTATGAAAAGATTTTAAATTCAACCTTGCCAGACGGGCCGGGTTATTTATCCTGGTTTCATGGATATTTTCCCGAAATTATTCAAAAGAGATTTTCTAAAGCCATTAATGCCCATCCGTTGCGGCGTGAAATCACCGCGACTGTTCTGGCAAACGAAATCATCAACCGTGTTGGCCCTGCCTTTATCTATGATATAAGCCAAACTTGCGGGGTCAGCGATATAGAGGTTATGAGAGCTTTTTTCCTGGCTTGCCCCATTTTAGAACTTAAAAAATTGTGGGATCAAATTGACAGCCTTGACTCTCTTATGGTGGTGGATATCCAAACTCAAGTCCTGCTAGACATTAATCAGTCATTAGAACAAATTATTTTATGGTTCCTGCGTCATCCGGATATAAAGCATACAAACTTTACAGGTCTTCATACCCTGTTATCCCAAGTTCCCGATAAGCTTCATGGAGATCAGCGACATATTTTTAATTTGAGAAATCAAAGTTTCATCCATATAGGCATACCAGCGGATATCGCCCGTAACTTATCCATGATTCCCTTCTTTCCTGCCTTGCTGGACATTATGATCCTGGGTAAGAAATACCACAATCCGGCAGCTATTGCTCAAACGTATTTTACATTACGCTCAAAAATTGGCCTGGATTGGTTAACAATGCAAGCGGCGCAGATTCATGCTGAGTCTGAATGGCAACGCAGCGCCCGAACCATCTTAATTGATGATTTGGCTCAAATTCAGGTTAAGCTAACAAATCGGGTCATTACGGAAATTCAAGATAGCGATGTCGATACCTGGATGCAAAAACACAAAGATAACATTCATCGCATTCACCCGATCCTCTCAAACATTAAAACCGCCGGGCATTCGGATTTAGGAATGTTGAGTTATGCAATGCGGCAATTGGAGCGTCTCGTTTAGAGCAAGAACGAACGGGTATATGAAAACATTATACTCGTTTCTCCCCAGCCGCTTTAGACCTCTTTGGCTTTTCAAACGGATGCGCTCACGGAGAATAGAGGCGGAATAGATTAGTTTTTAAAGGAGATAAGGCCATCCTAAGCATTTGACTTAACGGGAAGAGCGTTTTGCCGCTCTTCTTTTCTTATTTCAAAAATACTCTTTCTTTTGAGTGGCATATTTTTTATTTTGTTATTTTTTTTGGGCTTCAGCGCATTCTTTTGAGGCGGCGTATGGTAAGGAACCAGATAGAGGGAAGGCTCTGAATTTGACGTATAATATGTTGAAGCTTCATCATTTAATTCGCTTTCACCTGGACCGCTTTCTTCTGTTCTGTTAATATACCCCTTGAACTGGGATGTGCCGACGCTCAAGACAACAACATTCATATCCCAAGTGGCATCGACCGTGGTACGGCTTGCTTCTGTTATAAATACGTCATTGGCGGCATCTAAAATATCAATCAGTGTACGTTTGCCAACGGTAAATTCACTAAGATAGGAATCCCGAAGATGGCGCTTTTCTCGAATGAGTTTGGTCAGGTGGGCAGATTTGGCCCGCGCATTTTTAGCCTCTCCCCAAGCGGCGCGGATCGTGCGTTCTGTTTGTCGGCGCGCAAGGCTTAAACGGGCGCGGGTTTCCGCCAGACGCTTTACTGTTTCACGGGATTTTGCAAAATCCGCTCCCCCATTAAACAAATTGTGACGGGCAACGAGCATAGCGGTAAATCGCTTTTGAAACCCGCTCGTTCCCCCCATGTTCTGGTCTCTCTCGCCTTCTAATTCAAAAGTAATGGTGGGAACCATTTTTGAATTTGTTTCCTGATGGCTCATCTCTGCGATCTGGACGTTACTTTTTGCGACCTTGACTGAATTATTATTGTCTAAAGCCATCCGAACAGCCATTTCAACAGTGGTAGAAGTCAGGTAACCCGGTAAATGGATACGTCTGATAGAGTCGGGAGGCTCCTTCCCAACAACTTCAATAAATTTTGCCCGGGCAACTTCCAGGTCGGATTGAATATTGGCCCTGGACACAAACGTATCTTGTAAACGGGATTCTACTTGAAAGAGATCTGAGGCGGGGGCGGCCCCTACCTGGACTATTTCTTTCACATTCGCTTTCATGGCCTGGTGAAACTGGATATTATGATCAACGATGCGTAAAAGACGTTGCAGACGGCGAACATCGATGGTGGCGGAAGCGGCGTCAACCATGGCTGTATCTGTTGTCACTCCTAATGTTCCATGGGCTTGATGACGTTGGGAACGAGCGCGGCCCACACGCGAAGCTGTCCCCCTGCCATCAAATAAAATTTGGCGAATTGTAATGGAGGGGTCACTGCGTGTTGTTGAAAGCGAGCCAGCGCTTCCGGTAGGGCTTAAAGCATTAACTTTGAAGTCACGCCGGATATGATCCCGTCCAAGGCTTACGCGCAAATCAACAGAAGGCATATAGCCGGCTGATGCCTGGTCAATAACATCATCTGTGGCGTTAAGGGCTTCTTTATCAGCTTCAATGCTAGGATGGTGCGTTAAGGCTTCCTTTACGATTTTAGGAAGCGTCGTAGCGGACATTTTTAAGGGTCTCTTGTATTTATAATCTTCGGGATATGTTTTGGAATCAAATGGGTCTGTGGCATTTGTTTGATGGTGAGGCCAACCTGTTTGCGGGATGACAGCAGCGCCAGCTGTAGTCATACGCCATAACATTATAAAAAAAATAAAGAATGGCCCCCTCTGGGTTAGGATTTTTCTTGTCATATCATCGCCTCAAGGTTCCCTCCCTTTTAATGCTAACATTTTATTAAAAATTTTATGCATTTTTTTATCTGTAATTAATCCTGCTGAAACTTTTTATGTGGTTTGATGGAAGGGCAAGGTATGATGAGGGGGATACTTTATGGCAGAAGACCGCCAGACAGAACCGATAAAAGATCTGCAGTACGGGGATGGCCTGCTCTATTGCCTGGAAATTATTTCAGGTTTGTTGAATTATCGCGTCTCTGCTCAGTCGTTTAAAGCGGGGTTGCCGGTTGGTCCTTCCGGATTCCCGCCTGCTTTAGTGTTACGGGCAGCGCAACGGTTTAACTTCAAGTCCAAAATTGCTGAAAAAGAATTTAAGCAAATTTCTTCTTTATTCTTACCGTGCATCCTCTTGTTGCAGGGTGAAAAATCTTGTGTCCTTGCCACGCTGGATAAGAATAATGCGGTTGTCTATTTTCCGGAAGATAAGCAAACGCCCCAAACGCTGCTGGTATCAGAATTAAGGGAACTCTATACAGGTAAATTAATACTCATAGCGCACAAGCCCTTGCAATCAATAGAAGAAACGGAGACCCCCTTATCCTGGTTTTGGGATACTTTAAAAGTTTTTAGCTCGATTTATACTCAAGTTATTTTTTCATCAGCATTGATTAATATATTTTTGTTGGCAGGTACTTTGTATGCAATGAATATTTACGATAGAGTTTTGCCAAACAAAGCTTTTGACACGCTATTCGTATTATCCGTCGGCATTTTTATTGTTTATTTATTTGACTTTATCTTGCGAATGATTCGTGGTTATTTCATTGATATTGCTGGAAAAAATGCAGATGTTCTGTTGGGAAGCTTTTTATATGAACGTATCCTGGGGCTGCAATTTATGCACCGTCCCCCTTCTGCAGGAGGGCTTGCCCACTATTTAAGGGAATTTGAAGGCGTTCGGGAATTTTTTTCCTCTACGACTATTGTGAGTTTGGTTGATATTCCTTTCGGGATTCTGTTTTTGATTGCCATTGGGATGATTTCATGGTCAATGGTTACAGTTCCTGTTATTGCCATTATCTTAATTTTATTCATTAGCTCCGCCATGCAACCTTCCTTAAAAGGTTCGGTCAAGAGTCTTTCATCACAAATGGAGTACAAGCATGGCATTTTAATGGAATCGCTCACAGGGTTGGAAACCGTTAAGGCTTTAAATGCAGAAGGGCGGATGCTGCACAAGTGGGAACAGTCTGTTTCAGGGACAGCCCTTGCCGCTAATAAAGTATACTATATGACTCTGTTTTCTTCTAATGCGATCTTTTTTATTCAAAATGCAGCCTATGTTTTTTTGATTGTTATTGGCGTATATGAAGTTGCTGCTGGCGCTTTAACGGTGGGGGGGTTAATTGCCGCCACTATTTTAACGACGCGGGCGGTGGCGTCCATGGGAAGCGTGGTTGCTTTAACAGCCCGGTTTAACCAGGCATATACGGCTTTAAAGTTGCTGGATCACCTTGTGAATTTACCGCCGGAACGTCCTTCCAGCATGCGGTATATACATAGAGACACATTGCAAGGAAATATTGAATTTGTTGATGTGGATTTCTCTTATCCAGACCAAAAGCTTAAAGCCCTGAAAAATATGTCCTTTAAAATTAAGGCAGGGGAAAAGGTTGCTCTCGTTGGACGGATGGGATCAGGAAAAACGACGATTGAAAAATTGATTTTGGGTCTCTATCAACCGAGTTCAGGCACCATTTTGATTGATGGGATTGATATGCGTCAGCTTGATCCCGTTGAAATTCGCGCGGCTATCGGGTACGTCTCTCAAGAAATCTACTTATTTCGAGGAACTGTCCGGGAAAACATCGCCATTGCCCGGGCTACATCGGATGATGCGCAAATTTTGAAAGCCGCCAAAATTTCAGGCGTTGATGATTTTATACGCTATCATCCTTTAGGATACGATATGCCTATTGGAGAAGGAGGATCCGGGTTGTCGGGAGGTCAGCGCCAGTCCGTCGGGGTAGCAAGGGCCCTCCTCCATGATCCAGCCATCCTGCTCCTGGATGAGCCGTCCGCTTCTATGGATCCCGAATCAGAATATCAATTCATAAAGCGATTGGAAATGCATATTCCTCATAAAACGCTCCTTGTGGTGACCCATCGCAATTCCATTTTAAGTTTGGTGGATCGCATCCTGATCATTGATCAAGGGCATGTCATTGCTGATGGTCCCCGGAACCAGATTTTAGAAATGTTAGCAAAGGGGGGGGCGCCCCAGCAGCAGCAACCAGGGAAAGCGCTCAATGACGGGCCCCTCTGATGAACTCGATCTGGACTTTTTACCTCCGCGTGCAGCGGCTTTTTTACGGGTAGGGCATAAAAAAACCTATCTAGCCCAAAAAATGATTTTTTTATTTTTTATTTTTTTTATGGTCTGGGCTTATTTAGCTGAATTACGTGAGGTAACAAAAGGAACGGGAAAAATCATTTCGTCCACTCATATTCAAACAATTAATAACCTTGAGGGGGGAATTGTTAAGGAAATTCTCGTTCATGATGGCCAAATTGTAGCGCCAGGCCAGGTTCTGGTTCGTCTGGATACAACTATTTCTCAAGCTAAATATACGCAAGACCTTGAGAATTACTATCGGTTTCTCGCCACGGCTGAACGCTTGCGGACCCAAATTTCTAATATGCAATCGTTTATACCGAGCCAGGATCTTATGTTAAACGCTCCCAACCTTGCGTTTCAAGAGCAAGAAAGATTTATGTCCAGTTATGAGAAAAAGCAGAATGACCTGAGCATTTCTCAAAAAGATTATGAAATCAAAAAACAGGAATTGAAGGAAACCAGAACAAAATTAAAGGATGCCAAACACCAGCATGCTTTTATTGCAGAACAGGTAAAAATAACCCAGCCTCTTGCTGATAAAAAAATCTACTCAAGAATGGATTATCTCAAGCTTATGAGGGATATGGTTGAGCAAGAAGCTCAACTAAAGCTGTTGAAAGTTACGGTTAATAAACAAAAAGTGGCGGTAAAGCAGGCCAAAGACCGGTTGGACCAAACGAGACTCCGTTACCGCAATGATGATTTACAAGAGCTTCGGGAAGTTGAAGCAAAACTAGCGGAAGCCAGAGGCGCCCAAACGGCAGGTCAGGATCGCGTAAAACGTACGGAAATTCAGTCACCTATCATGGGAACGGTACGTGACCTTAAAGTGCGGACCGTGGGAGGCGTTATTCAGCCAGGGGAAACGATCCTGGATATTGTTCCTTTGAACGATCCTTTAATAGTAGAGGCCCAAATTGCGCCAGGCGATGTGGGTTTCCTGTATGTAGGAATGCCGGCGACAATCAAGGTGACAGCTTATGACTTCGGTAGTTATGGGGGGTTGGATGGTATGGTGGCAGAAATCAGTCCTGATACGATAACGGATAAACGCGAACAAAGTTATTACCGCGTGCTTTTACGGACAAGTTCCAATGTTCTTATCAAAAATGGAAAAGCTTATTCCATTTTGCCCGGGATGCTGGTGGAAGTCGATATTCTGACGGGCCAGAAGTCCGTGTGGGACTATTTTATGAAACCTCTCAAACGGGCTTTCCAAAACTCTATGACGGAACGTTAGGTTCCCTCTCAATCCATTCGGAATAAAAATCCATAGATTAAAGAGCCGTTTCCGGCGCCCCTAGTTTTCTGCTCGCTTTTCGGGGTGGATTTTGTATACTCTTGAGAAAAATAACAATCCGGTTAAGGAGGCAGCCAATGATAGGACAAGGTGTTTTCGGAATTTTGGTTTTTCTCGGTATTGCCTGGCTTTTTAGTGAAAACCGGGCAGCTGTTCAAAAGCGGGACATTGTTTTAGGCGTTGGCTTGCAAATTGGACTGGCCATCATTATTACCCAGTTTCCCCTTGTCCGGCTCGCTTTTGAAAGTTTAAGCAAAGGCGTGGAAGTTTTGAAACAGTCAACTCAAGTGGGAACGCAATTCGTGTTTGGCTATTTGGGCGGTGGCCCTGTTCCTTTCACGGTTACACCCGATTCGGGGGCCAGCACATTCATTTTTGCCCTTCAAGCTCTGCCGACCATTATCGTGATGAGCGCCCTTTCCATGTTGCTTTTCCACTGGCAGGTTTTACCAGCTATTGTCCGTCTTTTCTCTCTGGCATTGCGACGGACATTACGTATTGGCGGCGCGCTGGGCGTTGTTGCGGCCTCCAAGGTTTTTTTGGGTAATCTGGAAGCGCCTTTGCTGGTCCGGCCTTATCTCAAAAATTTTAGCCGATGTGAGTTATTTACGGTGATGACGTGTGGCATGGCGACGACCGCCGCAAGCGTTATGACATTATATACCTCTATTCTTGAAGGGACCATTCCCAACCCCATATCCCATATTTTGACGGCTTCCATCATTAGCATTCCCGCGGCCATCACCTTGTCCCGAATCCTCATTCCCCACGAGGGCGCTATGACCTCTGGCACGCTTGTCGCCCCTTACAGATTTTCCAACTGGATGGATGCTGTTTCCCGGGGAACATCTGATGGCTTGACCATCTTCCTCCATGTTATGGCCATGTTAATTGTGGTTCTGGCTCTTGTGTCCTTGCTGAATGCATTCCTTGCCCTTCTTCCAGCCATTGGTGGAGAGCCGATCACAATGCAACGCTGCTTGGGGTACGTCATGGCCCCCGTAACCTGGCTCATGGGTATTCCCTGGGAAGAAGCGGCAACTGCTGGAAAACTGTTGGGGACAAAAACCGTTCTTAATGAAGTTGTGGCGTTTTTAGAATTGTCAAAATTAACCCGCAGTGAACTGAGCGCCCATAGCGCCCTCATTATGACTTATGCGTTGTGCGGATTTGCGAACTTCTCCGCCATTGGAATTGTTATCGGGGGTATTGGCTCCATGGTCCCGGAACGTCGAGATGAAATTGTCGCTCTTGGCCTCAAATCCGTCTTTGCCGGAACGCTTGCGACTTGCATGAGTGGTACATTAATCGGAATATTGGCGCATTTGAGTGGCGGTATCCTAAAATAATGAAAAATCCGCTTGAATTATGATTTAAAAAAACCTAAGTAACACTTAAGAGAACACCTTACGGTAAAGAGATATTGTCTGTGGCATTACTTCCTGTTTTAACGGCGCCCAATCCCCGCTTGAAAATGAAAGCAAAGGCTGTAGAAGCTGTTGATGAGGATATACGCCGTCTCATGGGGGATATGCTGGAAACGATGTATGCTAATGAGGGCATGGGTCTTGCCGCGACGCAAGTTGGCGTGGACAAGCGCGTCATTGTTATGGACCTCCATGCTGGAGACGAGGGAGCGCCGCCACAGGTTATCAAACTGGCCAACCCGGAAGTATTATGGGCTTCACAAGAAACCTCCCTGGTGGATGAAGCTTGCTTATCCGTCCCCGGTTTATATGGCGCCGTTGTCCGTCCAACCCGGGTTAAGGTTCGCTACTTGAATGAAGACAATGAACCAATTGAAATGGATATAAATGGCCTTTTGGCCAGGTGTATCCAGCATGAAATTGACCATTTGGATGGCATCCTTTACATTGACCATCTCTCCCGCCTTAAACGGGAAATTATTTTGCGTAAACTGGTTAAAGCGCGTAGACTGCAATGATGACCATCCCCCCTTTACGGTTAATTTTTATGGGGACGCCTGCTTTTTCCGTACCCACCCTTCAAACGTTGATAGACAGCCGCCATCAAATTATTGCCATATATTCACAACCTCCCCGCCCCCGCGGCCGGGGCCAGCAGGTTCAAATGAGCGCTGTCCACCAGCTTGCCGTAACCGGGGGAATCCCTGTTTTTACCCCCCCCATCTTAAAGAATAAAGAAGAGCAAGCCCTTTTTGCGTCCCATAAAGCTGATCTGGCTATTGTGGTCGCCTATGGCCTGATTCTGCCTGAAGAAATTTTAGAGGCGCCCCGTCTTGGATGCCTGAACGTACATGCCTCTCTCTTACCCCGATGGCGCGGCGCGGCTCCCATTCATCGGGCAATTGAAGCGGGGGATGAAGAGACAGGGATTACCATTATGAAAATGGATACGGGCCTGGATACGGGACCCGTTCTCCTCAAGGAAAGTATTCCCGTTACGGCTCAAAGGACAGCCGCAAACCTTCATGATGCGCTTTCCATGATGGGTGGGCCCCTTCTCCTGGAAGCTCTCGAGGGTTATGCCGCAGGGATGTTGCTTCCCGTACCGCAGCCCCGGGAAGGAATAACCTATGCCTCAAAACTCACCCGTGAAGAAGGTCACATTAACTGGCGTTCTCCCGCTTCCGTCTGGGTGCGGAAAATTCAGGCATTCACGCCCTGGCCGGGCGTCTGGTTTGAGCATGAGGGAACGCGGCTGAAAGTTTTGGCTGCAGAAGCTATTGCTCATATCAAGGGAGACCCGGGAACCGTCCTGGATGACCAGTTGACCATCGGTTGCGGTGAGGGGGCGTTGCGCATCAAAACCCTTCAACGGCCAGGGGGGGCGGTTCTGGATGCTCCAACCTTCTTGCGGGGTTATTCCTTGCCGGTTGGCGCTGTGTTGCCATGCCCCGCTATAAACTAACCATCGAATATGAAGGAACCCGGTTCAGGGGTTGGCAACGCCAACCGCAGCGGCCTTCCGTTCAACAGACAATTGAACAGGCCATCAAAACCCTGTTCAGGGAAGACGTTTTGGTCGAAGGCGCTGGCCGCACGGATGCGGGCGTGCATGCCCTGGGGCAAGTCGCCCACGTTGATTTATCCCAACCCCTGCCAGCCCACCGCGTCTGTGACGGGTTAAACCATTATTTACGGGACCTTGGCGTGGTTATCTTGCACGCTGAAATTGTCCCGCCTGACTTTCATGCGCGTTTTTCAGCGATCGGGCGCGTTTATGAATACCGCATCCTCAACCGGCGGGCGCCCCCTGCGTTAGGGGTCAATCAAGCCTGGCATGTGATTGCGTCGCTGGATGTCCGGAAAATGCAAGCGGCAGCCAACCATCTCTTAGGATCTCATGATTTTACCAGCTTCCGCGCCACACGATGCCAGGCGTCTTCCCCTGTCAAAACCCTGGATGCGTTCGACATAAGCCATGCGGTCACGTTAGCGGGGGACTCTATCATAGCGCAAGTGGCGTCCCGTTCCTTTTTGCACAACCAGGTACGCATTATGATGGGAACCATCAAACTGGTGGGGGAAGGGCGCTTAAATGTGATGGATATTCCGTCTATTTTAAAAGCTCGGGACCGTAAACGCAGCGGCCCGACGGCTCCGCCCCACGGATTGTATTTGAAAAGCGTTGCTTACTGAGCTGCTTTCAAAGGGCTATTCCAATTTTCGCAAGAGGGTTCTTGCAAGATCAACGCATATCTTAATTATGTCAGCAAAGCTCCCCAAACCAGCCAGCCTAAATATGGATTGGCGTGAAAAGCTTTGCGGCACTCTGATGGGTTGGCGGGATGAAAGCGGTACAGGCGGATTGCTGTCGCTAAAGCCCCCGCGCCCATAAGGGCATAATAAAGAGGACCCCCTTGATTCTCATAGCCAACATACGCCAGTAAGGCAAACATGAGGCCATACAGGGTGGCAAGGGCGACCTTGACATGGCCGCCGAACCGGATCGCCGTAGACTTTACGCCGATTTTGAGGTCATCCTCTTTATCCTGTAACGCATAGATGGTGTCGTATGCGAGCGTCCAGGCGATGCCCGCCCCATACAGACCCAAGACTGCCGGCCAGTTTATGGCCTCATAAGGCAGCGCGGCGACGGCGCCGAAAATAACCCCTAAATTAAACGCAGAGCCTAAGAGGAGTTGCGGCCAGTAGGTTATCCGCTTCATGAAGGGATAGAGAACCAGTAAGCCAAGCCCTGCCAGACCAAGAGGCCAGCACCGGGCGGGTAAACAGAATAAGACAACCAGTCCTCCCAAACATTGAAAGAAAAAGAATATCAGGGCGGGGCGGGAAGAAATTTCTCCGTTGGCCAGGGGGCGCATTTTCGTGCGGGTCACCTGGCGGTCAATGTCCTGGTCAATAAGGTCATTGAAGGTACAGCCGGCGCCGCGCATGAGCGTCGCTCCCACAGCGAACAGCAGAAGAAGTTTCAGGTTTAATGTGCGGGGCGCAGTCAGGGCAACCCCCCACCAGCAAGGAAGCATCAGTAAAAAAATACCGACGGGGTGATGGAGGCGGGCCAGGCGAAGGTAACCGTTCACGGAATTACCCCATTTTTGCGACGCGCTGGCTATGGCGCCCTCCAACAAAATGGGCGCTTAAAAAAGCGGCCAGGCAGGATTTTGCCTGGTCCGCTCCTATGATGCGGCTTCCTATACACAGGATATTGGCATTGTTATGCTCGCGCGCAAGGCGCGCTTCCAGTTCCGTATGGCACACGGCGGCGCGGATGTCCGGGTGACGGTTGGCTGCCATGCTCATGCCGATGCCCGTCCCGCAAACAAGGACGCCGAGAGCGGCCTCTCCGGTTTTCAGGGCATCGGCAACCTTATGCGCAAAGTCAGGATAATCAACGGAATCCGTCGAATGCGTTCCCAGATCTATCACATACTGATCAAAAGCCTGAGCCGCTTCCATGAGGACCGTTTTTAAATGAATCCCGGCATGGTCACACCCGAAAGCAATAACTTTGTTCGTCATGGTTTTTCTTTCCCTCTACTTTAATTGCGCCTCACTAATCGTGCCCCACTAATCATGAAAGGGACCTTCTTCCCCCAACGTGTCCAAGCGACGCTTCATCCATCGTTTGAGGAAGACAAAACCGACAACCAGGATAACCACGGAAAAAGTAAAATATCCAAAATACCGTTTCATCACCTGAAGGCCAATGTCTTCAATGACGCCACTCAGCATATAACCACCCCCGCAACTAATCAAGGTCCATACGATGGCCGCAGCGAGATTCAACGGCGTATAACGCCGGGGGGTAATGCCACTCGAGCCAATAACGATCGGGCTGATGGTGCGGATTCCCCAGATGAAGCGGAAGGTCAGGATAAACCATACATCCCATCTATGCAGAAGTTTAAAGGCCCGGTTTGCCGGAGCGTGAAGGCAGTGAAATCTCTGGATCAATGCCTGACCATAATACCGGCCTACGTAATAAAGGGTCTGGTCGGCGAATAAGGTACCGCAAAAGGCGATTATCATAATCTTCGTTAAAGATAAATAACCAAGATGGGCCATAAAACAGGCGACAAGGATGACGGATTCCCCTTCTACCAGAGACCCTAAAAATACGGCGATATAACCCCAATCTTTGATGATTTCAATCAGGTAGTCCATAAACGGCGGGATCCTTCCGGTTTCATTTTTTCCTAGTATACAATAATTGCCTGCGTTCAGGGCTAAAAAATTCAACGGGATGATTCAAGGGGGTCTTCTAGCTTCTCTACTCAACGGATTTGAAGATGTCTGGTTCGCCGCGGAGCTTACGCTCCTTACAATGACATAACCCAGGTTCAAGGAGGCAGGGGAATATTTTTTGATCATACGTCCCTCTTTTTTGAAAAACAAACGATGGCATCGTAGCCCGGAGTTTCGTATAAAAGGAAGTCAGGGTGATTATCCTGCCTGAAAAATGAATAAGGCCAGGCTAAAGAAGGTAAATTAAAAAAAGCCAGGGTGAGCCGGAAGGGCTTGGGTAGACCTCTGCATCAAACAATTTTTTGTCAAGGAGTAAGGGATTATGGCAGGAAGCGTAAATAAGGTTATTCTGGTTGGGAATTTGGGGCGCGATCCTGAAGTCCGGTTCAATCCGGAAGGAGGGAAAATTGTGACCCTTTCTGTTGCCACGAGCGAATCCTGGAAAGATAAAACATCGGGTGAGCGGCGTGACCGCACAGAATGGCACAGGGTTGTTGTCTTTAATGATAAACTGGCGGAAGTTTCTGAAAAATATTTGAAGAAAGGTTCCAAGGTCTATCTTGAAGGCCAGTTGCAAACACGTAAATGGACCGATCAGCAAGGCCAGGAACGCTATACGACGGAAGTTATCCTGGGGCGGTACCGGGGAGAAATGACCATGCTCGATGCCCGCAATGGGGGCGCTGAGGAGCAGGGGGGGGGTGAGGATCCTTTCTCATCTTCTTCGGGACAGCTCGGGAGTAGCGGCGGTTTTGGGGCGGGCTTAAGCACTGCTCCTCTTGGCAGTGGCGGCGCCCCTTTGAATGATGAAGTTCCCTTCTGACGTTTAAAGAACATTTGTAAAGACTTAAGAGGAAAGAAGCAAAATGACAACCTCCCTTCAGCCATCTGATATTAAGCCTGTCGCCATTGAAGAGGAGATGAAGCGCTCCTATCTGGATTACGCGATGAGCGTTATCGTTTCACGGGCATTGCCCGATGTACGGGATGGTTTGAAGCCGGTTCACCGGCGCATTTTGTATGCCATGAAGGAAGCTGGCAACGAATATAACCGGCCCTACCGCAAGTCTGCCCGTACCGTTGGTGACGTGATGGGTAAGTACCACCCGCACGGGGATATGGCCATTTATGACGCCATGGTCCGGTTGGCCCAGGATTTTTCCCTCAGATTGACTTTAATCGACGGGCAGGGGAACTTTGGATCTATGGATGGTGACCCCGCTGCGGCGTCCCGGTATACGGAAGCGCGGTTGAGCCGGCCTGCCCATGCGCTTTTGGAAGACATTGATAAAGATACAGTTGACTTTCAACCTAACTATGATGATTCGATGACCGAGCCAAAGGTTTTGCCAGCGCGGTTCCCCAACATTTTGGTTAATGGGGGGAGCGGGATTGCTGTCGGTATGGCAACCAATATCCCAACCCATAATTTGGGAGAAGTTCTGGAAGCCTGTTGCGCCCTTATTGATAATCCAGGCTTAACCGTTGAAGAGTTGATCGCCATTGTTCCGGGTCCAGATTTTCCGACCGGAGCATCTATTATCGGTCGGGGGGGGATTTTTGAGGCGTACCGCACGGGACGTGGCTCCCTCGTCATTCGCGGAAAAACCCATTTTGAAACTTTACGTGGGGAACGCGAAGCCATCATCGTTGATGAGATCCCCTATCAGGTGAATAAAGCCCGGATGATTGAGCGCATCGCCGAAGTGGTGAAGGAAAAGATTATTGAAGGCATCTCGGATTTGCGGGATGAATCAGACCGTCAGGGGATGCGCGTGGTTATTGAACTGAAGCGCGATGCCGTACCCGATGTTGTTTTAAACCAGTTATACCGGTATACAGCCCTTCAAACCTCTTTTGGCATCAATATGCTGGCGCTGAACCATGGCCGCCCCGAACAGTTGCCTTTAAAAAGGATTCTTGAGGCTTTCGTTGAATTCCGGGAAGAAGTGATCTTACGGCGGACGCGTTTTGAGCTTGCCCGCGCCCGGGAAAAGGCCCACCTCTTTGTGGGACTGGGCATTGCGGTTGCCAATATTGATCCGATTATCGCTTTAATTCGGGCCGCTGCTGACCGTCAAATGGCAAAAGCCCAGTTGATGGACCGGGATTGGCCAGCAGAAGCCGTTGCTTCCCTGATTTCTCTGGTGGAGCCGGATCGGGAAGTTTCAGGCGATACGTACCGCTTATCGGATGCGCAAGCTCAAGCCATCCTGGACTTACGGTTGCACCGCTTAACAGGCCTGGAACGGGATAAAATTGCAGCCGATTTGCAAGAACTTGCGGATAAAATCTCAGATTACCTGCGTATTCTGGGTTCCCGTCAGTTGGTGATGGATATTTTGCGCAATGAGCTGATTGAGATGAAAGAGCAATTTGCCACCCCCCGCCGGACGCTCATTGAAGATGGTGAATCATCTGTTGATATGGAAGATTTAATCCAGCGTGAAGATATGGTTGTTACGGTCAGTTTAAATGGCTATATCAAGCGCGTGCCCTTGTCCACTTACCGGGCCCAACGGCGCGGGGGCAAAGGGCGCTCCGGCATGGCTACGCGGGATGAGGATATTGTGAGCGATGTGTTCGTCGCCAATACGCACAGTCCGGTCTTGTTCTTTACTTCCATGGGGCGCGTCTATCAATTGAAGGTTTACCGTTTGCCTTTAGCGACCCCCCAGGCGCGGGGGCGGCCGATGATTAACTTGTTGCCCTTGTCGGGAGGGGAGACCATTTCCACGGTTATGGCGCTGCCAGAGGAAGAAACTCTTTGGGACCAGATGTTCGTGATGTTTGCCACATCCAGAGGAAATGTGCGCCGGAACCGGCTCAGTGATTTCTTGAATATCCAGGCCAATGGCAAAATCGCCATGAAGCTGGATGAAGGGGAGAAACTCATTGCTGTCCAGACCTGTACGGAAAATGATGATGTCTTGTTGTCCACACGCAAAGGGAAGTGCATCCGCTTTCATATGAATGAGATCCGTATTTTTGTGGGGCGGGCTTCCAATGGCGTCCGGGGCATCCGGCTCTCTCAGGATGATGAGGTCATCTCTATGGGGATTCTGGGTCAAATGACCCTGTCAACAGAAGAGCGTGACGCCTATTTGCGCCAAGTTGCCAAAGCCCGTCAAGCTGAAAGCGCTTTGGAGGGAGAAGAAAACGGAGAAGGCAATGGTGAAGAGGAGAATTCATCAGATACCTTAAAACTATCCTCACAGCGCATTCAAGAGCTGGCAGCGTGTGAGCAGTTTATTCTGACCGTTACGGAGCAGGGATTCGGGAAGCGAAGTTCTTCTTATAGCTACCGGACAACGGGCCGGGGGGGCATGGGCATTGATAGCATTGTTGTCAATGACCGCAACGGCGGCGTTGTGGCGTCCTTTCCGGTTGATCCGACGGATCAAATCATGCTGGTAACGGATAGCGGCCAATTGATCCGTTGCCCTGTCCATGACATCCGCATTGTAGGCCGCCGCACCCAGGGGGTGACCATTTTCCGGGTCGGGGAGGAAGAAAAAGTGGTGGCTGTCAGCCGGATCCCTTTAGGAGAGGAAGACGGGGAGGCTGAACTTGAAGAGAGTGGAAAGAAAGACTCCACCCCTGATGAGACAACTGTTGATAACGTTGCTGTCGATGAAGGGGGTTGAAAATGCGCAAGCTGTTCTTCTGGTTGCAGAGTCAAAAGAGAAGCTGTCTCAATATCTTGAAAATAAAATTTGAACACCGAAACTATATTTACCTGGGTCGGAGCGGTGCAAAAGCGCTCCTCTATACGGCTTTTTATTTTTTGCAGAAAATATCCGAATCAAGAGCGGTTTATGATTTCAACCAACAAAAGACTTGGCGTTGATTCTTGCCACCTGACATTTTTTTAAGAAGGAAGAAAGCCTATTAAATTTTTCATAGAAAAGCTTTAAATTCTCCCTAAAAAAGGAGAATCTCGATGAGGAAAAAGAATGGTGGCGTATGGCATCTTG
>JACCDN011140283.1_pt1 | contig 44559 bp, 49 predicted proteins | sample 7441691 | NCBI WGS metagenome assembly JACCDN01 (sample SAMN15323439, study PRJNA562643) | freshwater metagenome | isolation source: river surface water | place: USA:Blue River Watershed | collected 2017-08-16 | reverse complement strand
CCGGGGCCGGAATTCGTGCGGTGGATTCTGTGACTGTCAATGGGGATCACCATGATCCACACCGGTGAAGCCACCAACGTGGTGCCCGACCATTGCGAAATGCAAGGCACCGTGCGCACCTTCACCACCGAAGTGCTCGACATGATCGAGCAACGCATGCGCGAAGTGGCCAACCACACTTGTGCTGCTTTTGGTGCGACGTGCACGTTTGAGTTTGAACGCAATTACCCGCCCACCATCAACCACGCAGCTGAAACACAATTTGCCAAACAAGTCATGCACAGCATCGTGGGCGAAAGCAATGTGGTCGTGCAAGAGCCCACCATGGGCGCAGAAGATTTCTCGTACATGCTGCAAGCCAAACCCGGCGTGTATTGCTTTATTGGCAACGGTGACGGCGTGCACCGAGAAATCGGCCACGGCGAAGGCCCCTGCACCCTGCACAACCCCAACTACGACTTCAACGACGAACTCATTCCGCTGGGCGGCACCTATTGGGTCAAACTGGTCGAGGCCGCGTTAACTTAATTGGGGTCAGATCCCAATTAAATTGATGCTACAAGTCATCGCCATAGAATGGCGTATATGAACTCACGCACACTCAAAGTCGTTGCCTTGCTGGCAACGCTCGCTACCCAATATGCCAATGCCGTCGACAGCACCACGCGCAACACCAACTTGCTCACAGCTGGTTTGCCCGTCGTGGCCGCAGGTTTTAGTTACCTCAACAACGACACCGAGGGATTGGTGCAACTGATCAAATCAGAAGCGGCCACGGTGCTGATCACCGAGGGCCTCAAGAACGCCACGCACCAAACACGTCCTGATGGTTCAGACAACAAAAGCTTTCCGTCACGCCATGCCGCGGTCGCGTTTTCTGCTGCGCAATACATGCAAATGAAAGGCGGTTGGGAATACGGTTTACCCTCGTATGCGGCTGCTGCTTATGTGGCCAATGCGCGGGTTGAGTCCAACCGTCACCGCTGGCGCGATGTTGCCGCAGGAGCCGCCACAGGCGCACTCACCACCTACTACTTCACCGACGATAAAAACGAACGCCGTCTAGGCATGATGTGGTCAGGTAGCACCGCCACGCTTCAATTCCAGCAAGCCTTGAAGTAATTGGGGTCAGATCCCAATTAAGTCAAACTCAATAAGCCGCCAACAAACCATTCAAATGCTCACGGTGCTCAGCCACCGTGTAAGGCGACAACAGCCCCAGCACATGCTTGGCCCCTTTGAGCAACGACTGTTGCGCGCTCTGTGGCTCGAGCGCATGACGCGGGTCGCGCACATATTCGTAGCTCAGCCACCAAGTCAGCATGACCACCATGTGCGTGGCCGACATCTCGCGCTCTGAGGCGTCCATCTTCAAAATTTTGCTGTGGGCCAAACCATCTAGAAGTGCACGAAACGCGGTGGTTTTGTGCAGCAACGCATCTTTCACGTGTGTTTCTAAGCGTCTGTTTTTGCTGAGCAAATCGTTCAGGTCACGGTACAAAAAGCGGTATTGCCACACCAGTTCAAACAAGGTGTGCATGAAAAACCAAGCGTCTTCCACATCCTGCACGCCAGGCGCCGCTTCGAGCAGCTCATGTAACGCCGTTTCATAGCGCGTGAACAGCGCATTCACCAACTCATCTTTGGCCGGGTAGTGGTAATACAAATTGCCTGGGCTGATGTTCAGCTCAGAAGAAATCAGCGTGGTCGACACATTGGGTTCGCCAAAGCGATTGAAGAGGTCCAGCGTGACCTCCAAAATCCGCTCTGCTGTGCGACGAGGCGCCTTCTTTGCCATGTTTATTTTTTACTGGCAGTTTTCTTCAAAGGTGCCTTTTTGGCCGCAGCCGTTTTCTTTGTAGCAGGCTTGGCTGATTTACCCAGTTGTGCTTCAAGTGCAGCAATGCGCTCATGAAGTGCTGCCATGTCTTGCGCATTGGGAATGCCCAAACGTGACAGGGCTTTAGACACCCGGTCCTCAAAAATATTTTCCAGTTTGTCCCATTGCCCAGTAGCACGCTCGTTGAACTGGTGCGCAGCTTGGCTGACCTTCTGACTGGCTTCAGCCATTTTTTCTTCAGCGGTCGACTGCACTTTGCGTTGCATCGTGATGCCATCGGTCACCAGCTTTTCAAACGCTTTGGTGCCGTCTTCCTGCGCTTTGGCAAACGCCCCCAAACCTGCTAGCCAAATTTGCTGGGCTTGTTCTTTCACCTTGTCGGTGGCGGTGGGGTCGAAAAATGGGTTTTTGGGTGACATGGGACTAATCCTTCAAACAGATGCAGCAACTGTAGCGGTAGGTAACAAAAAAGCCAAGCCAAGTATTGAGGCTTGGCTGATAGCTTGAAATTTGATTACCGCTTATTGATTTAGGTGATGTTCGCGTGATTTGCGACCTGCAAGATCAAGCCTTGCTCGTTTTGGTGGTTGAAATTGGACATCGTCGAGAGGTGTATCGGTATAAATAGTTGAGTAATTGGAATAATCAGGATCTGACCCCAATTAACCAATTAACCAATTAAGCCATTCACGCCAAAGTTATACTTCTGAGCAAATGCACACCCTCACAGGCGAAGGTGCTTGGTATGCGGTGCACACCAAGCCCAAACAAGAAAACAGAGCGCTCGAGAACCTTCAAAGCCAAGGTTTTGAGTGCTTTTTACCGCTTCTAGAGATCGAAAAAGTCCGCCGCGGCAAAGTGCAAAAAGTGGTCGAACCCATGTTCAGCCGCTACCTCTTCATTCGGCTCAACGAAACCACTCAGAACTGGTCGCCCATACGCTCCACGCTTGGCGTCAGCAAACTCGTCAGTTTTGGCCCCCACCCAGCCAAAGTGCCGGCAGAGCTTATACAACTTTTACGCGAAGCCCCGCCTGCAGAAGTGCAGCGTTTGTTTGCCCCGGGAGACCAAGTGCTGATTGTGGATGGCCCCCTCAAAGGCCTAGAAGCCACCTACCAAGCCCACGACGGTGAAATGCGTGCCATGGTATTGGTCGATTTGCTAGGTCAACCTCAAAAACTTAAGGTCGCCCTAGAGGCTCTCAGCGTAATATAGCCAAATGGAAAAATTAAGCATCACGCCAGTTATTTTGTGTGGGGGCTCGGGTACGCGATTGTGGCCGTTGTCTCGTGCTGGTTTTCCTAAACAATTTTTGGTGCTGTCGGGCACAACCAGTTTGTTCCAGCAAGCGGTTCATCGCCTAAGTCAACTTCAGACTGAAAGTATCACCGTCAGCGAAACATTGGTTGTTACCAACGAAGAGCACAGGTTTTTGGCGCAAGAGCAACTGCGAGAAATACAAACGCACAACGCCAAATTCATCTTAGAGCCTGCCGGCAAAAACACAGCGCCTGCTTTAACACTTGCAGCGCTGCAAGCTGTTGAGGCAGGCGCAGACCCGGTGCTGGTGGTGACGCCTGCTGACCAAACCATTCAAAATGAACGCGCCTTCCATCAAGCGATTGTCCAAAGCATTCATGCTGCAGCCGATGGGTGTATTCTTATTTTGGGTGTCACACCAACTGCCCCTGAGGTGGGTTATGGCTACATTCAACAAACTGGTGCTGCAGGTGCTTTTGGTCAGTTTAAAGTGGCCCAATTTGCTGAAAAGCCGAACCTAGAAACAGCGAAAGCCTATTTAAAAGATGGCCAATTTTGCTGGAATAGCGGTATGTTTGTGCTTAGAGCTAGCACCTGGCTCAAGGCGGCACACCACTTCTGCCCCGAACTCATGCAAGCCACCCAGGCTGCATGGCGCGATAAATCTACCGATAGCAGTTTTGTGCGTCCCAACAAAGAGGCATTCTTAAACATCGCTGCTGAATCCATCGATTACGCCGTGATGGAAAAATGCCCCAACTCATCATTTCCTGTCCATGTAGTGCCTCTTGATGCAGGCTGGAGCGATCTGGGCGCTTGGGAAGCTGTTTGGCAAGTGAGTCCGCAAGACGAAAAAGGCAACGTGACGCAAGGCGATGTTTTGGTCGACGGTGCGTCCAACACGTTTGTGCATGCTTCCCATCGATTGGTGGGCGTGGTTGGGGTTGACAATTTGATTGTTGTGGAAACGGCAGACGCAGTTCTGGTCGCTGATAAAACAAAAAGCCAGGACGTCAAAAAACTGGTGTTGCAGCTAGAAAAGCAACAGCGCGCAGAGTTGGTCATGCATCGCAAAGTTCATCGCCCATGGGGTTGGTATGACAGCATTGACGAAGCTGAACGGTTTAAGGTCAAGCGAATTCAAGTAAATCCCGGTGCGAGTTTGAGCTTGCAAAAACACCATCACCGTGCGGAGCATTGGGTGGTGGTTAAGGGCACCGCAGAGGTGACATGCGGCGACAAAAAAATGTTGATTTCTGAAAACCAGTCCACCTACATCCCCCTGGGTGAAGTGCACCGATTGACCAACCCAGGTTCTATTCCTCTAGAAATCATCGAGGTGCAGTCGGGTAGCTACTTGGGTGAAGACGATATTGTTCGTTTTGAAGATACTTACGGGCGAAGCAGTTCATGAACGCTGACGCAAAAATCTATGTGGCGGGTCACAGGGGCATGGTGGGCTCGGCCATTGTTCGTGCTTTGCAAGCCAAGGGGTATCGCAACATCATCACGCGCACGCATGCAGAACTCGATTTAACGCAGCAGTTGGCGGTCAAAGATTTTTTTGAAACAGAAAAACCAGATCAGGTGTACCTTGCTGCGGCAAAGGTAGGGGGCATTCATGCCAATAACTCTTACCCAGCAGAATTTATTTACGAAAATCTGATGCTGGAAGCCAATGTGGTGCATCAGGCTTGGTGCAGTGGCGTTAAAAGACTGTTGTTCTTGGGCTCTAGTTGTATTTACCCTCGGTTGGCGGTGCAACCTATGCAAGAAGGCGCATTGTTAACGGGAATGCTAGAGCCTACCAACGAGCCCTATGCGATCGCCAAAATAGCAGGCATCAAGCTTTGTGAAAGTTACAACCGCCAATATGGACAAAGCCATGGTGTGGACTACCGCAGCGTTATGCCCACCAACTTATATGGCCCAGGCGACAACTATCACCCTGAAAACAGCCATGTTATTCCAGGACTCATCAGGCGTTTCCATGAGGCCAAGGTAGCCCAGTCTGCCGAGGTGGTCATTTGGGGCACGGGTACTCCCTGTCGAGAGTTTTTGTATGTAGACGACATGGCCGCCGCGTGCTTACACGTTATGCAACTCAGTACTTCTGAGTATCAAAAGCACACAACGCCCATGAGTAGTCACATCAATGTTGGGTTCGGTTCAGACCTCACCATTTCTGCTTTGGCTAAAACCATTGGCGAGGTGGTTGGGTTCGAAGGCCAAATTTCTTTCGATACCTCCAAGCCAGATGGCTCGCCCAAGAAGCTTATGGACAGCGCACGTTTACAGGCCCTAGGCTGGCAACCCAAAGTCAACCTCAGGAAAGGATTGGCAATGGCTTATCAAGATTTTTTAAAACGACTATGACTCAAAAAAACAAAGTTGCATTGATTACTGGTATCACGGGGCAAGATGGCTCTTACTTGGCCGAATTTTTGCTGGAAAAAGGCTATGTCGTTCACGGCATCAAGCGCCGTTCGAGTTTGTTTAATACGCAGCGTGTTGATCATATTTACGAAGACCCGCATATTGAAAACGCTAATTTCAAATTGCACTATGGCGACCTAAGTGATACCAGTAACTTGGTGCGCATCGTTCAGGAAACGCAACCCGACGAAATTTATAACCTGGGTGCCCAAAGCCATGTAGCGGTGAGTTTCGAGAGCCCCGAATACACGGCCGATGTAGACGCCATGGGAACATTGCGTCTTTTAGAAGCTATCCGTATCTTGGGCTTGGAAAAGAAAACACGCTTTTATCAAGCCTCTACTTCTGAGCTCTACGGGTTGGTTCAAGAAACGCCCCAAAAAGAAACCACGCCGTTTTACCCACGCAGCCCCTACGCCGTAGCCAAGCTCTATGCTTATTGGATTACTGTGAACTACCGCGAGGCCTATGGCATGTATGCGTGCAATGGCATTTTGTTCAATCACGAAAGCCCTAGACGTGGTGAAACATTCGTCACACGCAAGATCACGCGTGGTTTGGCGCACATTGCGCAAGGCATTGAAAAATGTTTGTACATGGGTAACCTAGATGCTTTGCGCGACTGGGGGCATGCCAAAGACTATGTGCGCATGCAGTGGCTCATGATGCAGCAAGACAAGCCAGAAGACTTCGTGATTGCAACCGGCGTGCAGTTCAGTGTGCGTCAATTCATTCAGTGGAGCGCCAAAGAGTTGGGTATTACGCTGGTGTTTTCCGGGCAAGGTGAGCAAGAGGTGGCAACTGTTGCCGCCATTGATGGCAACAATGCGCCAGGCCTTCGCGTGGGTGACGTTGTTGTCAAAATCGATCCGCGTTATTACCGACCAACCGAAGTTGAAACGCTGCTAGGGGACGCCACCAAAGCCAAAGAAAAGTTGGGATGGTCACCGGAAATTACCGTTCAGCAAATGTGCGCTGAAATGGTGCGAGATGACTTACAGCATGCGAGGCAGGTGGCGTTGCTCAAGTCTCATGGCTTTCATACTCCTGTGAGTGTTGAGTAATTGAGTCGCGTCGTAACATTGCCGAAACACGTTGCCATCATCATGGATGGCAATGGACGCTGGGCCAAGCAGCGCCACTTGCCCCGCACCGTGGGCCACGCCAAAGGGGCCAGTATGGTGCGCGACTTGGTCAAAGCCTGTGTGGACCAAGGCATCAAGCACCTCACCCTGTTTGCCTTCAGTACTGAAAACTGGAAACGCCCTGAAGAAGAAGTCTCCACCCTTATGGGCCTTTTCATTCAGTACCTCGAAAAAGAAATGATAGACATGCAGGCTGAGGGCGTGCGCTTGAATGTCATCGGTGATATTTCGCGTTTTCCGCAAACGCTGCAAGACAAAATCAAAGCCACCGAAGCCAGCACTGCCATCAGCACAGGCATTGTGCTCAACGTGGCTGCCAACTACGGTGGCCAGTGGGACATCGTTCAGGCCGTTAAGGCTTGGCAAGAGGCTAACCCCGGGCAATCGGTGGGCCACTTGTCGCCAGAAAGCTTAAGTCTTTTTTTAAGTGCAGCAGATCAACCTCAACCCGATTTGCTAATCCGCACAGGCGGCGAATCGCGCATCAGCAACTTCATGCTGTGGCAGTTGGCCTACGCTGAGTTTTATTTCACCGATGTGTTGTGGCCTGACTTTGATGTGCCGCAGTTCAACAAGGCATTAGATTGGTTTGCCAGTCGAGATCGCCGTTTTGGCGCCGTTGCTCAGTAAAGGGCATTGATTACAATGCTAAGTTGATTCAAAGAAAGTTCTCAAGGCTATGACATTGCGCAAAAACTGGCGTCGGTTGCTCTCGGTGTTTGTGTTCTATGGCTTGGCAGGCTTAACTTGTGCACAAGGGTTGCAGTTGCCTCAGGCGGTGCAGGGGGCCGCGGGAGCTTTGACGGGTGGCGCTGGTGGCGGGCTAGGTGCTCTTGGTATTGCTGGTAATTTGCAAAACGTCATTCGCTCAAGCGACCCGCTAAACGAAAGCGTTCAAAACCCGGCCTCAAAAGGTGCCTTCCAACCCTTGGAGCCGTTGAAGCCTAACGATTTTCAAAAATTCGTACTCGAAACTACGGGCTACAAGCTTTCATTGTTTGGTTCCGTTTTCTTTGAAAACCTGCAGTTCGTCAAGCGAAACGAACTCTACAACCAGCCCGGCCCATCGCCATTTACGCCGACGGAGAGTTCACCCGTTAGCGCGGACTACCCTATTGGGCCTGGCGATCAAGTGCTCATTCGTGGGTGGGGTTCATTGGAGATTGATGTGAGAGCCGTGGTCGATAGAAACGGCATGGTCAACATCCCTAAAGTGGGTTCAGTACCTTTGGCTGGCGTTAAGTTTGGCCAAGCTGAAAACGTCATCAAAGCAGCTGTGGGCAAATACTTCAAAGACTTTAAGCTAAGCGTCACCATGGGACAACTGCGAACCATCACCGTGTATGTGGTGGGCCAGGCGCGCCGTCCTGGCAGCTACGCCCTCAGCAGTACCTCCACGCTGTCTACTGGCTTGTTTGCTACTGGTGGCCCAAACGCCACCGGCTCTATGCGTCGTGTACAGCTAAAGCGCGCAGGCCAAGTGGTGACCGAGTTCGATCTGTATGCCTTCTTGGCCCAAGGCAACAGTGTGGGTGATGTGAAGCTGGTTGACGGCGACGTTATCGTCATCCCTCAGGCGGCAGGGCACGTGGCTTTGGTGGGAAAGGTTAACAACCCCGCGGTGTATGAATTGAAGTCTGCCAATGAAACGTTGGAGCAATTGTTGGCCGTTGCAGGGGGGGTGCCTGTGGTGGCCGACCCACGTCGTGCCGTTTTAGAGCGGCTAAGTCCTGAGCAAAGCCAACCCCGCCGCGTGCAAGACGTTGCGCTAGATGCAGAAGGTCTCAAAACTCAACTCGCTAACGGCGACATGGTCACCGTGCAAGCCATCACGCCAGAGTTGAGCAACGCTGTCACCCTGCGCGGTAATGTCGCGCAGCCCACTCGCATGGCATGGCGCGAAGGAATGCGCTTGCGTGATCTCATTCCCAGCAAAGAGGTGCTCATCAGCCGAGACTCCGTGCGTCGTCAAAACGAGGTGTTGTTCGATGGCAATCAGCGTGAACGTGCATTACGTGAGCGTGAGTTGATGTCTGAAGACTTGCTGGATGACCCCGTTCTGGACTCTCGCATTGACCAAAAAGGCTTGCGTGAGGCGCGATTAAGGGAAATGGCATCATCGGAGCGTTCACCTGCTGCTCAAGTTAATCCATTGCAGGGGGGCGTTATCAGTCTGAACCCAAAATCTACAGGCAAAGAATACGACGGTAGAACTGCTACAGCTGAGCGTGAAGCCCGCACCGTTGAGGCCTATCGCGAATCGCGGCAAGCGCGCATGTTCTCTAACTTGCCTGCCATCAAGGTTAACGAACGTAACAGTGTGCCGTCGGTGGCTGAGTCGGTGGGTAATTTGTATGACGAAATCAATTGGGACTACGCCGTTATCGAGCGCGTCAACCGTAAGGATCTGAGCGTTAGTCTCGTGCCTTTCAATTTGGCGCGGGTGCTTAACAACGAGAAAGACCCGGACAACCAGTTATTGCAAGCTGGTGATGTTGTGACGGTGTTTTCTGTTAACGATATGCGCGTACCAGCGTCTAAGCGACGCATCATGGTGCGGGTGGAGGGCGAGGTTGCTCAGCCGGGTATTTATCAGGCCAAGCCTGGAGACACCCTGGCTACTGTTTTGCAGCGAGCAGGTGGTTTAACACACGATGCCTATCTTTTTGGTTCTGCCTTCTACCGTGAAGAAGTGCGCAAAACCCAAGTAGACAACCTCGACAAGTTGGTTCGCCGTTTAGAGGCTGAGTCAAGTGCTCAGTTGGCCCAAGCCAGTCAAAGCTTGGGTGCCAGCTCAGACGCAACCATTTCACAAGCGCGTATTTTGGCTGCACAGCAAGCCCAACGACAGGCTTTAGAGCGTATTCGCAGCTTGAAGCCTGAAGGCCGTATTGCATTGGGTCTTGACCCTCAACTCTACAACTACATCGACAGACTGCCAGACATTCGCTTGCAAAATGGTGACCGCTTCATCATTCCAACTCGTCCAGACTTTGTGTACGTATACGGCGCGGTCAATACCGAATCGGCCCTCATCTACAAAAATGGCCTCGCTGTGAAAGACTATCTCAACGCTGCCGGAGTAGGTTCTGGCGCTGACCGCGATTCGGTCATACTTATTCGAGCTGACGGCTCAGCCCTTACTAGCAATGGTGGTTGGTTTGGTTCTATCAACAGCGCCAAGGTCATGCCAGGGGACTCTATCGTCATGCCTGACAAGCTCGATCGCGAGGCCACTTGGAGCGCAGTCATCCGCAATGCCAAAGACATCACACAAATCTTCTACCAGTTGGGGCTAGGTGCCGCTGGTTTGAAGGCTTTGGGTTATTGATGGTTTGATCTAGAAAGAAACGTATGACAGATCAAACATCTAACACCCCTGTGCCAGACATCGACGAAGATGAAATTAGTCTACTCGACTTGGCTATTGCGCTTGGCGAAGAAAAGAAAACTCTTTTCACCATTTCTGTCATCACCACCACGCTGGCCATAGTGGTGAGCTTGCTCATAACACCCATCTTCACCGCCAAGACGGTCGTGATGCCCCCGCAGCAACAGCAAAGTGGTGCGGCTTCGGCGTTGACCAGCCTAGGCGCTTTGGCTGGATTGGCCGGTGCTGCTGCGGGTGTCAAAAGTCCTGATGAGATGTACATCGCTTTCATGCAGAGCGAAACCTTTCAAAACGCTGTTATCAAAAAGCTAGACCTACAAGAGCGCTACAAGGCTAAAACTATGGTCGATACGCGCAATGCACTCAAAGGTGCAGTCAAAGTGGCAGCTGATAAAAAAACCGGCCTTATCACCATTGAGGCAGATGACAAAGACCCAGAGTTTGCTGCTACGCTTGCCAATGCCCATGTTGAAGAGTTGCGTAACCTCATGGGCAAATTGGCGGTTACAGACGCCCAACAACGTCGCGTGTTCTTCGAGCAACAAATTGCCAAAATGCAAGATGGATTGGCCCAAGCTGAGGCCAACTTCAGAGCTGCCAAAGAAAAATCTGGCATGCAAGTCACAGCTGTTATTGCTGAGGGTAGCGTGCGTGCCAGCGCAGAAATGCGTGGGCAAATTGCTGCCAAAGAAGTGCAGTTAGCTGCCATGAGCAACTTTGCCACACCGCAAAACCCAGACGTGCAGCGCTTGGCGGGCGAGTTAAGTGCTTTGCGATCTCAGTTAAAGAAGTTAGAGCAGGGCAGTGGCGATGACGAAAAGACGTCCCCCTTGCAGCAACTTGCTGTGAAGTCCTTCCGAGACATCAAAGCCCGCGAAGCCATGATGGGTGTACTGATTGCGCAATACGAATCCGCTCGATTGGATGAGTCTAAAGAGGGCCCGCTCATTCAGGTAGTGGATGCGGCCCAAGCGCCTGAGCGCAGATCGAAACCAAAGCGCGCCATCATTGTGTTGGTGTCAGCTTTTGCTGGGTTGTGTTTAGGCGTGTTGGTGGCGTTTGTTCGTCGAGCAATTCGTAAAGCCAAAGAAAACCCTGATGCTTCAGGCCAGTTTTTACAACTCAAAGAAGCTTGGTCTATCAAACGAACTGCTAAGCATTAAGGCGGTGATGTGCGGAGGGTATGGCTTCGTTCGTTGCAAGCCGGCCTTGTAGGTTTCGCGTTAATCGTAAATATTTTTGACAAAATCGCTAGATTTTTTATGGAAAAGACTCCAAGTGGACCTAAAATTATCCGAATTCGAACAAATCAACTTGTTTGAATTCTAGGTGTGCCGGATTCTTGGGGTTTGGTACTGCGGTAGCGTGCCTAATTTGACCGATCCAATGACAAGCAGAAGATCACAACTGCAAGAAGACACTAACTTCAGGGTCTTGCATATGCTGCAAGCCAATCCTGACTTGACACAAAGGGAGATTGCTCAAAAGCTGGGTGTCAGCACTAGTGGCTTGAACTATTGCCTGAAAGCGTTGATTGAGAAGGGCTTGGTAAAAGTTCAAAACTTCAACCAGTCCAAAAATAAGTTTGGCTATGTTTACCTTCTAACCCCGAGGGGGGTGGCAGAAAAAGCCTTGCTGACTGGCCGGTTTTTAAAACGCAAGATGGTTGAGTACGAGGCACTAAAGACTGAAATTGAAGCATTAAGAGCTGAGGATCCAAGCACTTTGATGCATACGCAATCTGGTCAGATTGGTAAATCCTAATATTGGGGTTTAGCGGGCTTTCCCAAATCCCCATATAAACAATTCACTTTTATTCATGATTCAAGTAACACCCGTTATTTTGTGTAGTGGCTCAGGTACTAGGTTATGGTCGCTGTCTCGCGCCGGGTTTTCTAAACAGTTCCTCTGCCTCACCGGCCAGTTCAGCCTGTTACAGCAAGCTGCCATACGCCTGACCCAACTAGGCAATGCTGGCATCAAGGTCTTGCCGCCCCTGCTGGTCACAGGTGAAGACCCCCGCTTTCTGGCGGCCGAACAGCTGCGCGAAGCGGGCATTGCCTTGAGCAACGCCCTCCTGGAGCCCACCGGCCGAAATACTGCGCCGGCCCTCACGTTGGCGGACCAGGCAGCACAAGCCGGTGCGAGGGCCCCGTGCTAGCGGGGACGCCCGCGGACCAGACCATGGTCAACACCGTGGCTTTCACGCAGGCCATTCAGGAGGCGGCAGCGGGCACCATCGTCATCCTGGGCATCGCCTATGACCGGCCCGAAACGGGCTGCGGCTACATCCAGATGACCCCGTCGATGCGAGGCGAAGCCGAAGCCGTCCACCCTGTCCAGCGCTTTGTCGAGAGGCCAACGTGGTGGACGCGGCGCTTCGCAGCGGCGTGCGAAAGGTGTTGTTCATGGGGTCGAGCTGCATATACCCCAAGCTGGCACCGCAGCCCATGCGCGAGGACGCCCTACTCACCGGCGCCCTGGAGCCCACCAACGAGCCTTGCGCCATCGCCAAGATTGGACTTGATTGTTGCGAATCGAAAGATCAAACAAGTCGATGTTGTTAAGGATAAGCGGTGCATCCGTGATTTGTTTGGAGCGGCTAGTTGATATGAATAAAAAACAAGTTCTTATTCTTGAGGCTGGTACTACTGAAAAAAATTATTATTCTGATATCTGGAGGTACCGTGAACTTTTTCTTGTATTGGCAATGCGTGATGTGGCCATTCGATATAAACAGACTGTAATTGGAGTGGCTTGGTCGGTTATTCAACCCTTGTTGATTATGGTTGTATTTACAATTATTTTTGGTGTTGTTGCGAAGCTGCCTTCGCAGGGGGCTGCTCCTTACGCATTGCTGGTCTATGCAGGTTTGCTTCCCTGGCAATTTTTTTCACAATCCCTTACCGGGGCCTCTGGTAGTTTGATTGGGAATGCAAATTTAATTAGTAAGGTGTATTTTCCTAGATTGATTGTTCCGGTTGCTTCGATTATTGTTAGTGTTATCGATTTTTTAATTAGTTTAATAATATTGGCGATGGTTATGCTCTGGTATGGTTATAATCCGAGTTGGAGAATTATTTTTCTTCCGTTGTTTTTTATGATGGCTTTTTTTGCAAGCTTGGGCCCTGGACTTTTAATAACCGCACTCAATGTTAAGTATCGCGATTTTCGATATATCATTCCCTTTATTGTGCAATTTGGACTTTATGTCTCGCCAGTAGGTTTCAGTTCATCGGTGGTTCCAGATGAGTGGCGATTGCTTTATTCGCTGAACCCAATGGTTGGGATTATAGAAGGTTTTCGTTGGTCTATTTTAGGCGAGGAATTAACTGGCCTTTCATCTAATTTAGTACTGAGTATTGTTAGCGCTACTATTCTTCTTTGGTTAGGTATGCGTACGTTCCGTAAAATGGAAAAAAGTTTTGCTGATATAATATGACAAAATTTGCTATTGAAGTTAATAATCTTAGTAAATCCTTTCTAATAGGGCATAATTCATCGCGTTCAGATAGATATACAACACTCCGAGAGGTCTTTACGCGCAATTTTAAAAGTATGGTTCGTCGGACTGCTGATGTAATTAATGGTAGGGGCATTATTCCGGGCGATGAGCAAGAGCATTTTGAGGCGCTTAAAGATATTTCCTTTTCAGTTGAGCCGGGTGAGCGGGTTGGAATCATTGGTCGAAATGGCGCTGGTAAATCGACATTGCTCAAAATTCTTTCACGTATTACTCCTCCATCTAGCGGTACCGTTAAGCTGTCTGGCCGCATGGCCAGTTTGCTCGAAGTAGGCACTGGATTTCACCCAGAGCTTACGGGGCGGGAAAACATTTTCCTTAATGGTGCGATTCTTGGCATGAGTAATGCCGAAATCAAACGAGAGTTTGACGCCATTGTCGAGTTTGCGGAAGTGGAGAAATTCTTAGATACGCCGGTTAAACGCTACTCTAGCGGTATGTACGTTAGGTTGGCCTTCTCCGTGGCGGCTCATCTTCAATCGGATATTTTGATTGTAGATGAGGTGCTGGCTGTTGGTGATGCGGGTTTCCAGCGCAGGTGCATGGGCAAGATGGGTACGATGGCTAGTGAGGGAAGAACGGTTCTCTTCGTTAGTCACAACATGGGGGCTGTTTCGGAGCTTTGTAATCGAGCAATCCTTCTGAATCAAGGAGGCAAGGTAATGGAGGGTGCCCCGGCAGAAGTCATTGCGGCTTATATGGGGCAGGCCCAAGCTACTGGTGGAGCGCAAAAGATAGCGGTGGAAAAAGACTTACCTATCTTCGTGACCGAGATTGTCCTCCGTGACGTTACCGGTAATACGTCAACCAGCATCACAATGGGGGAAGACGCTCAGCTCGAAATACATTATCGGGTTAAAGAAAATCTCTCTGAAGTTACCTTGGCAATACTGATGAACCGCAACGGAAGTCCTCTACTATACTCCTACGATAATGACATTGGGGACGTCTTTGAAGGGAAGCGGACTGAAGGTAACTACATTGCGCGGCTGACGCTTCCACTATCGCGATTTAAAGAGGGTCAATATTCGATTGAAGCTAAGATCGGAGTGGCTCGAACCAACATGACGGACGATAATGCGGTCCTGTTTTTTGAGGTCTGCAATTACTCTGTTGACGCGACACACAAGAGTTTTCGGTCGGATCGGCCTGGACATATTTATTGGCCATTGGTGTGGACAACAAACAGGCAATTGAAATAAATAATATGATTGAAGAGCTTTCGACCACATCTTGTCCCGGGGCGCACCGTGGGGATTGAGTACCAAGATATGAGCGCAATGCTGCGGTTGCTGAAACGTGAAATGCCGGCCCCATCTGGAAAGCTGTTGATCCTAGGAGATGCTGTAATTCATTTCACTTCAGAGGCGTTGCGGAAACTGGCTGATCAGATGGAGTTCAAGCTCTCTGGATTGCCCGAGGCTTTGACGCCGCATACGCTAGGTGTGGCACTTGGTTTCTCGTCGGTCGATACGCTGGATGTCAATGGTGCAGCATCGATTACCCTTGATCTTCAGGAGCCATTGCCAGAAGAGATGATTGGCAAGTACGACATGGTTGTTGATGCCGGCGTTCTGTTCTGGTGCTTTGAGCCTGGCACCGTACTAAAGAACATCTTCCGATTGGCCGCATCGGGCGGATTGATATTTCACATCACTGCACTAACGGGCTACTTTGGACGGGGATATTACAATATTCATCCGCGTCTGCTTGAAGATTTTTATCAGGTTAATTGCTGTGTCTTCATCGAGTCATCCTTCAGAACCAAACCAAGGTTCAATTGGATTCAAAGAGCAGTTCGACTCTTGAGGGGCGGCTCTGGTGTAACCTATGTGGAATCCCCCGGATCTATATATCTCAGCAAAGCGAGTCGTGATCTGATTGAATTCAAGAAATCGATGTCGAGTTCGGAGGTGGGCATGATTCCCAATAATGTGGTGAGCACCTTTTCATGTCGTAAGGCCGCTGATGTCGAGCCATCCATCCCTTTACAATTATGCTGAGCGAACCATTAAGCAAGCGCTACCGCGATGATGGTAGAGAGAATTTCGATCTGACACCGATTCAGATCGACGCACGTGACCGAATAGCCGCCAAGCTCCATGATGGGAGTTACCCGGTGGAAGAGGTGGATTGCCCTTTATGTGGCTGCAAAGACAGAACCTGCCTTTCAGAAAAGGATACGTACGGGCTGCCAGTCAAGGTTGTTGCGTGCAACAAGTGCGGGCTTGTGTACAACAGCCCGAGGCTTGCGCAGAGCTGTCTGCCTGCTTTTTATAGCAAGGACTACCGCGAGCTTGACCGCGTACTTCCAGAGATTGCAGCCTACTTCCAGCTCGAAAGTGTGAAGGGACAGCGTATATACCGGTTTCTGGAAAGTAGTGGGCTCATACCTGTCCTAGAGGGTAAGCTGATAATAGATATCGGTTGCGGAGCTGGCGGCGTGCTCGGTTTTTTCAAGCAGACGGGCTATGCGGTGCTTGGTTGTGATCTGGTGCCCGCCAATCTCGAATACGGCAAACATGAAAAACAGCTGGAACTGCATTACGGCAATTTGCAAGAGATTCGACAGATTGTTTCCGAAAGACGCGTGGATGTTGGTTTAGTTATATACGAGCAGGTGTTTGAGCATCTTCACGATCCCTCTGCCGAGTTGAGGATGCTGCGCGACCTGATGGGGCCAGATTCATTGCTTTTCATAGGCGTTCCGGGGGTGCGGAACATTGATGAGCATTATGGCTCCGATTTCCTCAGGTTCCTGCAGTTGCCACATCTGATCCACTTTGACTTAGAACACCTCGTTGCATTGCTTGAAGCCAATGGATTTGAATACATAGCTGGCAATGAGATCGCGCAGGCTGTTTTCAAAAAATCGAATCAGCCTGTTCGTACCCCGCTCCCAACCTTCGAGGCTACAGCAAATTTTCTTGCGGGTCTTGAAAGTCGTAGAAAGCGACGGGTCGTTCGCCATTTTCCGCGCAATCTGATTCGTAGCATATGGAATGCGATCGAAAGCTCACCTCTGCCCGCTCCGTTGAGAGCCCGAGTGATTCAAGTTATGCGTAACATAAAGCGACTTGTGCAATTCTGACAATTACCGCAATAGAAGAATATGACATGCACCAACATTCTGTTTGTTGTTTGTCACCCCGATGACGAAGCGCTTTGGGTTGGCGGACTGTTGCATGAATTAAGCCGTTTTCCTGAAGTAGTCGTCCACGTTATCTGCCTGTCAGGCGCAGAGGATAATTCCCCTCGCAAGGCAGAATTTGAAGCTGCTAGAGCTGTGGCTGGATATCGTTCGGGCGTGGTAATGGGCGGAGGTCTTCGGCCGGCGGGCCTGCCGCTACCACCGGTGAGTGATACGGTAATTGCCGGGCTGGAAAAGCTAGGACTTCCCCTGCAGGAAATTGATGTGCTGTTCACTCACTCTCCATACGGAGATGAGCACCTGCATCCGCATCACGTACAAGCAAGTAAAGAACTGTTTGAATGGGCGAAAAAACGACACATCCCTTTTGGGTATTTTTCCTGCATACCTCTTCCCAATAGCAACCTTGAGCCGGTGTTGAGAAACATGATGCGATCAGGATCACTACAACTTTTGAATTATGCTTGGTGCGTTTATAGGCCGCTGCAAAAGATAATTAAATGGTTCAAGGGTAAGGAGCGACATTATCCACGTTTGTACACACAGTGGTTGGTTGATATGAATATTAAAAGAAAAATGTTATCTTGCTATCAGTCCATTGGCCTTGATCAACACAATGAGGGGTATGCAATGTTCAGTAGCAATGTTGAGACACTTTATGTGTTTGACCATAGAGGTGTTGCGGTGATAGACCGTATCGTGGCTTCAATGGAAATCCCTGGAGCCGAAGATTTTTTCCCTGGTAATTGGATCATTGCAGGCATCAAATCTAGAGTTATACGAAGACTTAGAGGACATACTGCTGCCTGAGCGAATTAATTAAGAAAATAAACTGTATCTCCCTCTTGATTCTTACTCGACACAAGTTAAGTAAATATGTCAAAGTCCACATATGATAAAAATTTTGGAATACTCCTAAAAGAGGTCTGAATGGCGACGGTCATTAAAGAGCCAGTACACAATTCTCCAGGTATAGCTGTAATCACAAGCAATGAGCTGCTGTATGGCATTGTCGGTCGTAAGCAAAAGTTGCTCAACCGAATTCAGGAGCTTCGTGCCAAAGGGCGGTGGATATTTGGTGTGCATATCAATGGTAGCCTGCATGGAACGCGGCCGAAGTTCCCCTCCTGCTTTTCTTTTATATTGTGTGGCGATGCGAATGCGGAATTCTTTCGCAATGTGAGCCAACCTGTCTTGGAATGGACTGCGGAGAATTTCGTTCCAAATTTCTCTGATTTAAGAAATGATGGAAACAAAGAATGGGACTTGGTCATCGTTAGTAGAATTGCCAAGGCGAAGCGCTTCTCCCTTTCAGTCGATATTCTGCATGAATTACTGAAGATGAATCCTCGCTTGCGAGTGTGCATCGCCGCAACTTATCTTTCAAGCCTAGATGATGAGCTGGTTTATGTCAAAAAGGTTGCCGAGAAATTGACAGCATTGTTACCCTACGAGGTCTCTATCAATGCAATTGACGCGAGCTTGTTCGGGCCTTTTCCAATAACTAGCAGGCAAATCATGGCCACAGTAACTGAAAGCCGGGGGGTGCTAATTACATCAGAATTCGAGGGTGGGCCTCGAGTCTTGGTTGAAGCAGCAAGCCTTGAGGTGCCGGTCTATGTTTGCGAGGACTTGAAGTCGAACCTAGAAAAACATTTTAATGATATGCACGTCAAAAGAATTAGTACCTTACCAAAGATTGCTGCGCAACAACTTAGTGAGTATCTAAACAAGAGTGACGATCCGAAGACGTCAACAGGTGCTTTTAATCTACGTCAAAGCCGTGACCGATTCAGGGTTGAACTTGAGAGCGTCCTTCGGGATATGAACCATGGCATAGAGGGTGATTGGTACCTTGATGACCTCAACATTCGTTTGCCTGGCCATTCGAGAACGGGTAATATCCAAATTTTGTATGATGAAGGCCTTTTTCTTGATTGGTGTAGTTGGATAGACACTCTGGGGGGACGCGTGGCGGATCGGCGATTGGCTGAAGAAAAGGGCAGACTCATGAAAACGAGAACTGCTGCGATGCGTGAAAAAATTTTGCAAATCCGCTGTATGGCGGCGCGGTTGATGAAGCCGTATATAGATTAAAGACTTTAGCCAATTAGGCTAGTACAGCGGTACACTTCCCCTACCCCTTTATTAGCTAATTTGAAAATAAAGACTTCTGTAGCTTTCGAAACCAAGTACACCTACCTCGGCATGAATATATAGCCGCCTGTCGATTCAAGTGCGATTTCTGGTGATGCCTGCGCATCTTACTATCTCGAGCAGCACGTAGAGTCGAAAGAATTCTTTGATGTTATTTACAGCAACAATGTCTTTGAGCATTTCTAGCGACCTCGGGTCGTTGCTTCGAATCTTGCGTAGCTTCTTCAACCAGATGGAAGCATCGTTACGATGGTATCCTTTCCGCAGCGGTATCACGAATCGCATGGAGACTACTTCCGCTAATCCTAAAAGTGGATGGAGGCGCTGTTTCGGAAGGAGGGCAAATTGGAAGAGCTTGAGAGTTGTTATGATTTCCTTGGGTGGCGCATTAATTGGCAAGTATCATGGTTGGTCAATGATGTGCCCATTGACGCTTTTGGAGCTTAGCGAGAAACCTGGCTTACGGTCCCGATCTTGCGTAAAAGCAGTTAAATAAATCTATTTGTCGGTTGATTTGATTCTTTTTAGAGAAATTTGATGAAATTTAATTTAATAGATTGTTAAAATGTTAAAGAACTTTATCTCTTGGCTAAGTTTGAAAATTCGTAATGGCAATTTCGGCTTGATTGCTCGTCTTTTGACCTGGGCATCCTACGCTGATTTTGCTGTAACTTTAAAGAAGAAGAAGGCTCGTAGTTCGACCAGGCTCAGCGTACGGGCCACCCAGATGTTTGCTGAGATTGAACGCGCAGGGTTTTGCGTGGTTCAAGGTTACTGGACTTCCGAACAGTGTGCCGCTGCCCGCGCGGAGGTAGAGCGAACCATAGCTCAATATCCCGCATATGTCCACCCGCATCCCAAGGCCGATTATCGTGTCTTCGGTGCTGACAGGGTTTCAGAGATCATCGCGCGCTTTAACCGAGATCCAGATCTTTCGGCGGTAGCCTCGGCCTACAATGGTGAGAGTACTGAAGCCGCCTTCACCCTGGCGGCACTAATGCCATATACGGTTGGAAACAGGGGCTCAGGAGAGGGATGGCATAGAGATGCATTCTTGAGACAAATTAAGGCAATCATCTATCTCTCTGATGCTGGCCCGGATAACGGACCATTTCAGTTGATACGCGACTCTCACCGTTGCAGTCAAATCTTGAATGATATGAAGATGGCACACTTGACTTACATGCAAAACCGGTTGGATGAGCAACAGGTTGCGAAGTTGGTTGACCAGGATCCCGAGCGATTGTTGACATTTACGGCTCTGGCCGGGACACTTATTCTTGTCGATACCAGCGCAATACACCGGGGTATGCCCATAAATGCTGGCATACGCTACGCTTTGACAAATTATTATTACCCCAAAAACCGTGTTAATAAGGCAATGTATGAAAAATTCCACGTATTACCAAAGCCTGATTTGGTTCCAGTAACAGATTAGTGAATTGACACATTTTCGTTTGGTTGATTGCAGCATATGTATTATCACTAGCAATTGCAGAGAAACTAAAAATCTATGAAAAACTAATAAAATTTTGCTTCCTCCCTATGTATTTTTTGGAAAAAGTTTTAAGTCAGTCTGGATGCAAGCAGAAAATTTCTTAGATCTTAGGAGCTGGCTCGATTTATCTGAAGAGTTTTCTCCGATAAATAAGTACGATGGAGTGGATTCAGAAAAGCAGGGAATCAATCAAATGGAAAATCGGGGCATGCCGGCTAGCCAGACTTGTAATGACCCAATAGTTTCTGCCGCATTCCCCCTGACCAGGAATTTAGTAAGTTATTACATGTGTGCGCAATTCCAAAAGCACGGGGCCTTTATCGACCGGGTTTATTTTTCACCCTATCACCCGACAGCGGGGATAGGCGAATATCGGAAGGACGAAGACACGCGGAAGCCCGGTCCCGGGATGACCCTAGGGGCAAAGCGTGAACTTGGCCTGTCGTTGGAGAACTCGGTTGACGTCGGTGACAAGCAGAGCGATATCTTGGCCGGGATTACGGCTCGCGTGCGGACGAATATTCTGTTCGCGAGCGATGCATTTGCTGAACTTGCGGGACTAAATTATCTGATGGTGCGAGCCCTCAAGGAAGTGGTCCCATGCTTGGAGGGCGCTGTCGCAGCGCTGGCCCAGCGATGAAGATGCTAATTCTTGCGGGGGGATTTGGTACCCGGCTTCGGAAGATGGTAAAGGACGTTCCTAAGCCGCTAGCGCCCGTCGGTTCAATGCCGTTCCTACACTACCAGGTCGAACATTGGATCGCCCAGGGTGTCCGGTCTTTCGTGTTTCTGCTGCATCACCAGGCGGACCTCATCAACCACTTTATCAAGGAGCGGCAAAGCAGCCTACTAGTGAATTGCGAAGTGCAATCGATTATCGAGCCGCAACCGCTGGATACGGGGGGCGCGGTGGCCTATGCTCTCAGGCAACTCGGAATCGACGGCGAGTTCATCGTGACCAACGCCGATACTTGGCTCGGATCTGGTGTGTGCGAGCTTGCCAGCGCCGGATCGGACACGATGGTCGTCGTCAGGCAGGAGGAAGTCTCTCGTTACGGGTTAGTGGACATCGACGATGCTGGTTTCGTGTGCGGTTTCCGCGAAAAAGGCGAAAGCAGGGGCGCAGGCTGGATCAACGCTGGAATGGGGCTGTTCCGGGCTGAGCATTTCAGAAAATGGAATGGACAGCGCCTGTCCTTGGAAAAAGACGTTTTCCCGGAATTGCTTGCAGCTAGACAACTGAAGGTGCTTCCGCTTGAATCAGATTTCATCGATATTGGGGTTCCTGCAGACTATTTAAGGTTTTGCCGCTGGCAGGAGAGCGGACGTGACGGCAGCCTATGCAATTAAGCAAGTTCCTGATCATCGAGGGTGCATCGATGCGCGACGCACTCTCTCAAATCGAAGGCAATCATCACGGAATTGTTCTGACAATTGACAGTAAAGCTGCCGTCAATGGTCTGGCAACAGATGGCGATATCAGGCGCCGCCTCCTTGAAGGTGGTTCGCTAGACGAACCAATCGGATCTTGCGCCAATCGCGCGTTCGTCTGGGAAACGCCTGAGACGTCGCGCGAGTCGCTATTGAAGAGACTTGACCATCGGATTCGCTTGATTCCGATTCTTGATAAGGAGCGCCATCTCGTTGGTGTCGTTAGTCGCGACCATCTGCCAGTTCAACGGGAGGAAGCTGTCTATGCTCGATCGCGGTCGCCTGTGCGCATCAGTTTTGGCGGAGGTGGTTCAGACCTTACGCACTATTTTTCTGAAATCAGCGGCGCGGTCATCAACACTACGGTCTCCTTGTATAGCCACGCGACACTCAGAGCGCGTAACGACAGCAAAATCGTTGTGTCCTCGCGGGATCTTGGTCAGACGCTTGAAGCAGAGGACCTCTCAGTCGCATTGAAACAAGAAGGACATTTCGGCCTCATACAAGCCATACTAAAAGCAATCAGCCCCGACTTTGGATTTGAGCTTTACCTGCACTCCGACTTCCCTATGAAGTCTGGACTTGGCGGCTCTGCTGTGGTGTCATCCGCTGTTCTCGGTTGTTTTAACCAGTTTCGCCGCGACAAGTGGGACATGCATGAACTTGCCGAACTCGCCTACCAGGCTGAACGCCTGCACCTGGGTGTAGCGGGAGGCTGGCAGGACCAGTACGCCACGGTGTTCGGTGGCTTCAATTTCATGGAATTTCGGATGGACCAGAACATCGTTCATCCTCTGCGCATACACCCTGACACGTTGCTGGAGCTTGAAGAGAGCTTGCTTCTGTGCGACACAGGCACCACCCACGAGTCCGGCGATATCCACGAGGACCAGCGCCGCGAGATGCAGCAGGACAATGTGCGCATTCTGGTGCGCAACAATGTCGAATTGTCGTACCGGATGCGCAACCTGCTGCTACGCGGCAGGCTGCTCGAGTTCGGCCACGCGCTAGACGAGGCGTGGCAGACCAAGCGCCGTCTCAGTAGCAAGATATCCAACACGCGCCTAGATGCGGTGTACAATGGTGCGATGCACAACGGCGCGCTGGGCGGCAAGCTGCTAGGTGCCGGCGGTGGCGGGTTCTTCATCTTTTACGTGCCGCCTTTCTACAAATACCAACTCATATCCCACCTCGAAGCCACTGGGCTGAAGGTGCAGCCGTTCCGCTTCGAGCAAGAGGGGCTGCGCGCCTGGACGGTGCGCGAGGGCAGGAACCACATCGAAATGGACAGCAAGTGATCCTGAAGATTAACGACCGCGAGATCGGCGCGGGTCGCGCCTACGTCATTGCCGAGATCGGCAACAACCACAACGGCAGCTTCGACCGGGCTATCGACATGATCGATCGCGCCATCTCGGCGGGCGCGGATTGCGTCAAATTCCAGATGCGCCACCTCGACGAGGTCTACCGGAAGCGTAGCTTGGGCAAGGACGGCGAGGACTTGGGTACAGAGTACATCGTCGACCTGCTCCACCGATTCGAGCTGGGCGTGGAGCAGCACCGCAAGTTGTTCGACTACTGTCGCCAGCGGGAAGTGGAGTACATGTGTACTCCGTGGGATGCGCGCAGCGTGGCGGTGCTGGAGGATTTCGGCGTGCGCGCCTACAAGGTGGCCTCAGCTGACCTCACCAACCTGCCGCTACTGGAGGTTTTGGTGCGCACCGGGAAGCCGCTGATTTTATCCACTGGCATGAGCCTCGCCGAGGAGGTGCGCGCGACCGTCGATTTCCTGGACGCGCGCGCCGTCACGTACGTCCTCCTGCACTGCAACAGCACCTACCCGGCGCCCCTGCACGATATCAACCTGAAGTGGATGGGCACCCTGCGCGGGATCCACCCGCTGGTGGGTTACTCCGGCCACGAGCGCGGCATCAACGTGTCGCTGGCGGCGGTGGCGCTCGGCGCCTGCGTCATCGAGCGGCACTTCACGCTCGACCGTCTGATGGAGGGCCCGGACCACGCCGCCAGCCTGACCGAGACCGAGTTCTGCGCGCTGGTCGACGGTATCCGCGAGATCGAGCTGGGGCTGGGCACGGGCGAGGCGCGCAAGCTGTCGCAAGGCGAGATGATCAACCGCGAGAACCTGGGCAAGAGCCTGGTGGCGGCGCGTCCGCTGAAGTCCGGCACTGTGCTGCGCGCGGAGGACATCAAGATCCGCAGCCCAGGCCAGGGACTGTCGCCGCAGCAGCTGCAGCAGCTGCTGGGCCGCACTCTGGCGCGCGACCTGCGGGACGAGGATTTCTTCTATCCATCGGATCTGGTGGACACGCGCGTGGAGCCGCGCAGCTACCGCTTCGCGCGCCCGTGGGGCGTGCCGGTGCGCTACCACGACTTCCAGGAGTATGCGGCGCGCATCTCGCCGCACCTGTGGGAGTTCCACCTGTCGTACTCCGACATGGACCTGGATCCGGCTGACTTCCTGCGCGGCACCTATCCGGCTGGTTTCGTGGTGCACGCGCCGGAACTGTTCTCTGGCAGCCGGCTGATGGACCTGGCCACGCCGGACGAGGCCTACCGCAAGGACTCCATCAGCGAGACACAGCGCGTGATCGACATCACTCGCGCTCTCAAGAATTACTTCCCAGGCGAGGCGCGGCCCATGATCGTCGCAAACGTGGGTGGCTTCACCATGGACGAACCGCTGACGGCCGCCGCCATCCGGGGCTATTACGAGCGCTTCGCCGCCAGCCTGAATGAGTTGGACCTAGAAGGTGTGGAGCTGATCCCACAGACCATGGCGCCGTTCCCTTGGCACTTTGGCGGGCAACGCTACCAAAACATTTTCGTTGAGGCCGACGAAATAGTCGAATGGTGCCGGCGCCTTAACCTGCGCATATGCTTCGACGTGTCGCACAGCCGCCTGACTTGCAATCATTTGGGCGTCGACTTCTACGACTTTGCCTCCAAGGTAGCGCCGTTCACCGCGCACCTGCACCTGGGCGACGCGAAGGACCTGAACGGCGAGGGTCTGCAGGTCGGCGAGGGTGACATAGACTTCGATCGCCTGGGCGCTATCCTCGGGATGGGTTGCCCCCGGGCTTCCTTCATCCCAGAGATCTGGCAGGGCCACAAGAACGGCGGCGAAGGCTTCTGGATCGCACTAGAGCGGCTGGAGGGCAAGCTGTGAACGCGGACCACCTCTCGACCCTGATCGCCTACGAGATCGAGGATTCGATCGTGGCCAAGCAGAAGCTGAGGCAGGATACCGGCCTCGTCGCGCAGTTGGCGCGGCTCGCGCAGGACTGCCATGACAGCCTCAAGCGCGGCGGCAAGATCATCTTCGCTGGCAATGGAGGTAGTTTTGCAGATGCGCAGCACCTATCGGCTGAATTCGTCTCGCGCTTCAAATTCGATCGCGCGCCGCTGGCGTCGCTGGCGCTGGCAACCAACAGTTCCGCCATCAGCGCCATCGGTAACGACTATGGCTATGATCAGGTCTTCTCTCGTGAACTGGAAGCGATTGCGCGCCCAGGAGACGTGTTCATCCCTATCACCACAAGTGGCAACAGCCCCAACGTACTGGAGGCCATCGAAGTTGCCAGACGTCTCGAGTTGCGCACTGTCTGCCTTACTGGCGAAACCGGCGGCGCCGCGAAAGAGGTTTGCGAGTGCCTGCTTATGCCTTCACGCGAGACCGCCCGCATACAGGAGTGCCATATCCTCGTTGGCCACATCATCTGTGGGCTGGTGGAAAACATGTACTTAAATAGAGAGGAAGCGTAGTGAGCTCGACAGTCGCCATTATTCCTGCCCGCGGCGGCTCCAAGGGCATCCCGCGCAAGAATTTGGTGGAAGTTTGCGGCAAGCCGCTGATTGCCTGGTCGATCCTGCAGGCCCTAAACGCGAGCCACATCGATTCCGTCTGGGTGACCTCCGACGACGACGAAATCCTGGCAGTGGCCGAGTCCTTCGGCGCCCGGCCGATTCGCCGTCCCTCCGAGATTTCAGGTGACCAGGCGAGTTCCGAATCGGCTTGGCTGCATGCGCTGGACACAATCGAGGCGAAGGGCGTAGCCGTCGACCTGGTCGTGGCCATGCAGGCGACGTCGCCCGTCCGCGAGTCGTCCGACCTCGACGGTGGACTGCAGACCCTACATGAGCAGTGCTACGACTCGCTGCTGTCGGTGACGGAGGTGGAAGACTTCTTCACTTGGCGCATCGGCGCTGACGGCGGCGTCGAGTCGGTGAATTACGACTACCGCAACCGCAAGCGCCGGCAGCAGATTGAGAAGCGCTACTTAGAGAACGGCTCCTTCTACGTTTTCCGCCCGCAGCAACTGCGGCGCGACAACAACCGACTGGGCGGCCGCATCGGCCTGTTCGTGATGGGACGGCACAAGATGTTCCAGATCGACAATCCCGAGGACATCGAGCTATGCGCGGCCGTGATGCGCGGCTTTGGGCTGGACCGGAAATGAGCGCGCCGACCGACCTGTTCCGACTAGACGGCCGCGTGGCCATCGTCACCGGCGCCTCGCGCGGGATCGGCAACGCTATCGCGCTCGGTCTCGCCAGCGCGGGCGCCACCGTGTTCGGTCTTGGGCGCTCGCCAGCAGCGCAATGCGAAGCGATAGCTTATCTGTATCGGACTTGCGATGTCACTGATAGTGAGGCCTTCGGAAGCTTGATCAAGGACATCTTCGACGGGCAAGGGCGCATCGACATCTTGGTGAACGCGGCTGGCATCACGCTACCCGCACAGACGGTGGAAGACTCGTCGTCGGCGTTTCGTCAGACACTGGCCTGTAACCTCACAGCAGTATTCGACTGTTGCCGCGCAGTACTGCCTTTTATGCAGCGTAGTGGCTACGGCTCCATCATCAATGTCACCAGTATTGGCGCAGCGCTTGGCTTCCCAGGTAACCCTGGCTACGTTGCTTCCAAGGGAGGCCTAGCGGCGCTGACACGTTCCTTCGCGCTTGACCACGGCACGCAAGGTATTCGCGTGAACAACTTGGTACCCGGCTATGTTCGCACAGCGATGACGCAGGCCAGCCATGCGGATCCCGAGCGCCGGGAAGCTCGCGCCGCACGCACCATGCTGGGTCGCTGGGGAGAGCCTGATGAGCTTGCAGGTGCTGCGATTTTCCTGGCTTCGCCAGCCAGTAGCTACGTGACGGGCATCGATCTGTACGTTGACGGCGGATGGGCAGCGAAAGGACTTTGATGGAAATCGGATTCATGCAGGGTCGGCTGTGCGACCGCATCGACGGAAAGATCCAGGCCTTTCCTTGGCGCGACTGGGAATCCGAGTTCCCTTCGGCGCAAGCGCTCGGCCTCGGTCTGTTGGAATGGACGCTGGACCAAGAGCGCCTGCACGAGAATCCGCTGATGACGGCCGCTGGCCAGGCCCGCATCCGGGAACTCTCGGCTCGCCACGGGATACGTGTGCTGTCGCTCACCGGCGACTGCTTCATGCAGGCGCCGTTCTACAAAGTGGATGGGGCCGCCCGCGAGGCCCTGCTCGCGGATCTGTGGGGCATTCTCGATGCCTCAGAACAGGTCGGCATCCGCTACGTGCTCATTCCGCTGGTGGACAACGGCTCGTTACAAACAACGGAACACGAGAGCGCGCTGCTGGAAGGCGTGTTGCCGCTTCGCCAGCGGCTGGTCAACGCCGGCATGAAGATCGTCTTCGAGTCGGACTTCGGGCCGGCGAGGCTGGCGAAGTTCATCGAGCGCTTGCCGCGGGACGCTTTCGGCATCAACTACGACATCGGCAACAGCGCTGCGCTGGGCTTCTCGCCCGCCGAGGAAGTCGGCAGCTACGGCCACCGCATCGACAACGTGCACGTTAAGGACCGCAAGCTGCATGGCACGACAGTCCCGCTGGGAACGGGCAATGCGGATTTCCCGACGGTGTTTGGAGCGCTCCGCAAGGCCAGCTATGCTGGTCATTTTATCCTTCAGACTGCTCGGGCTGAAGATAACGACCACACGGGCGCGCTCGCGCGATACCGCGACATGACGCGCGCCTGGTGGAGGCAAAATGGATCTTGAACTCGCCGGCAAGGTAGCCCTGGTCACCGGCTCGTCGGTCGGCATCGGTCTGGTCATCGCTCGCGTACTGGCGGCCGAAGGCGCCACGGTCGTCCTGAACGGACGGGACGCGGGGCGCCTGAAGCAGGCGCAGGCTGCGTTGCCTGATGCATCCGCCTTCGTCGCCGACGTGCGCGACCCGGCCGAATGCCAGCGCCTGGTGCGCGAGGTGTTGCAACGCCACGGGCGCCTGGACGTGCTGGTGTGCAACGTAGGCAGCGGCGCGTCGGTGCCGCCCGGGCAGGAGACGCCAGAGGAATGGCGACGCGTGCTGGACATTAACCTGCATGCAAGCACACAAATGGTTTGGGCCGCTGCCGACGCGCTGGCTGCGGCTACTGGCAATGCTGTTTGCATTTCCTCTATATGTGGTCTGGAGGCGTTGGGTTGCCCGGTGCCCTATGCGGCGGCCAAGGCTGCCCTGGAAAGCTATGTGCGCAATGCGGCGCGGCCGCTGGGCAAGCGCGGCATCCGCATCAACAGCGTCGCACCTGGCAACATTCTTTTCCCCGGTTCCACCTGGGAGAGCAAGCTCGCGGCCGACGCAGCCGGTGTGGACGCGATGCTGCAGCGCGAAGTAGCACTACAGTCCCTTGGCCGGCCCGAAGATGTGGCTCGGCTCGTCGCCTATCTTGTATCGCCAATGGCATATTTCATCACTGGTGCCACCTACGTAGTCGACGGCGGACAGACCCGATCATGAACTTGACTCCCTTGCACCTCCCGAAACCCTTTGACTTGCGTGGCCGCGTGGCCCTGGTGACCGGCGGCTCCGGCTTGCTCGGCGCGCAGCACGCGCGGGCGTTGGTCGAAATCGGCGCCAGCATCGTCATCGCCGACATCGACATCGAGCGTGCCGAGGCAGAAGCAGCCAAGGTGCGCGTAGAGTTCCCGCAAGGAGAGGTCATGGCGCTGAAGCTGGATGTGACCAACCAGGCCTCGGTAGCCGCCGGGCTGGAGGCGGTGCTGGCAGCCTTCGGCGGCATCCACGTGCTGGTCAACAACGCCGCCGTCGATCCCAAAGTGACGCAGGACGGTGTGGTCGAGACCTCGCGGCTTGAACACTTCTCGCTGGAGCAGTGGCAGTTTCAGATCGGTGTCGGTCTCACCGGTGCCTTCCTGTGCAGCCAGGCCTTCGGCGGCTGGATGGCCACCCACGGTGGCGGCGTCATCCTCAACATCGCCTCCGACCTGGCGGTGTTCGCGCCGGACCAGCGGCTATACCGTAAGCCCGGCCTCCCGCCGGACCTCCAACCCGTGAAACCCGTGACCTATCCGGTGATCAAGACCGCGCTGGTGGGCCTGACTCGCTACCTAGCGACCTACTGGAACGAGGCCGGCATCCGGGTCAACGCCTTGTCGCCCGGGGGTGTGTACAACGGCCAACGCGACGAGTTCGTGGCTCGCCTGTCGCAACTGATACCCCTCGGGCGCATGGCACGGGCGGATGAATACCGTGCCGCCATCCAGTTCCTTTGCTCAGATGCATCGAGTTACATGACAGGACAGAACGTAATTATTGATGGCGGTCGAAGCATTTGGTAATGCAGTAATAATAACTTTGGGGCTTAGTAAGCAAACGCAATTAAAGAGGTTTTTCTCTGAGTAACTTTAGCAAAGCCAGATATAGGTTGTCATGTCGGTGGTTGAGCCTGAATTCCGTTTCCTTCAAATGCATGGCAAAGGTATGCTTTGCCACACCATGGAACTGAGCCAAGGGATACTTGGCATAGATCCAGAAGGACTCAATCCCATTGACATGCTTTGAGCCCCTGACAAACTCATTGTTACCGTGATTGACCCTGAAATGCCGATCAACCCCGATATCCACCAAGCCGTCATAACCACGCCAGCCATCGGTGTGGATAACGCTGTTGGGATCGACCTTGCCGCAGATGATGGCCTGCAGCGTGGCTTTGGATGCATTCGGGACGATCTCGGTGTAGACGCAGTTACCGCGCTTGAGCAGACCAAGGACGATTGTTTTGCTGCCGGCTCCACGTCCACGCTTGGCACGAATGCGTTGGGGCCAAAGTAGGACGCATCGGCTTCGAGCTCGCCCTCAAAGGGCGATTGAGCCGCACAAGCCTGGGCCATACGAACTCGGATACTCTGGTAAATGGTATTGGTGCTGCGAACAGAAAGCCCGGTCAGTTCAGCTGTATCGGTAGCGTCAGATCCATAGCGAAAAGGCGCACAACTAGTCGAAACTTGGCTTCGCTGATTTTCGAACGGCGGTAGTACCTGTTTTTCCCAATCACTTCAAGAAGTTAGCGTATGTTGAACACATGTTTGCTTCCTAAGCCCTTAATCAAAACAATACCATTTGATCGCTAGTCAAATCGGCAAGAAACATGGCAGAATAAGTAAAAAGAAAAGTTAAATTCTTATGTTTGAGCATTTCGGGTTAGAGTATATGAAAGCAGTATGCGCTGCAATCGAAAAATATACAAAAAAGACGATTAAAAATGATCCAAAAGCATTTAATCATCATGGAATGAATCTTCAGTATGCAATTGAAAGATCGCTATTTATCGATTGTGTTAACTCAAAGCCGCTATATCAGAAATACATTTTTCATGTTCGTAATATAAAACTGCCAAACATGCAAAATATAAATAGAAGAAGCCTGGATATCTGGAGGTTAATGTACAATCCGACTGGGGTCAATAATTTTTATGTAGATATTGTTAGAAATACGATCGAAAGTTGGGTTAGGCGGCTTTTAGAAATAAATAAAATTAATACCAAACAGATAAAAAGTGATTTTAGAAACAAGTCCATTGGCACAGTATTTTACGTAAATAATATAAAATTTGCGCGGTACCTTAGGCCGATAGCAGCAGAATTGGATAATAACTCTTATGTGTATTTGAGCTTGTGTCATAATCAAAAACTTGCTAAAGAGCTCTCTCAAGAGGGGTATCCAATTGTAAACTATTTGGTGGTTTCAAAAATCAGTAGACGAATTTTTTGCTCAAAAGCATTATCACTGTTTATGCCCATCCTGCGTGAGGCTGATAATTTATATCAAGCCTTAAATACTATTAGGCCTAAATCCGTAATTGTGGTTGAAGGGAATGCGCCATCGGATGCAATAACGTCAGAAGTCTGTCGAATATTGGGAATACCATGTTATTGTGTGCAGCAGGGGTGGTCGCCCTACATCCATAACGGATTTAGAAATATGCAATATACTGAAATGTTTGTGTGGGGCGAACGTTTTGCGAAGCTTTTAGAACCTTATAATCCCGACCAGAAATTTCTTATTACTGGCAGCCATGCTGTTTCAAGGAAGCCGTTTAATGAATTGACAAGGCTTGAAGAAATAAAAGTAATAAGCTTTTTCTTGCAAGCGCCTAGCCCTTTAATTTCTGAGTCTTCCTTTTATGAGTTTTTAGACTTGATAGTAGATGTGGCAACTGAACATCCAAACATCAAAGTATTAGTACGACCTCACCCGAATTACCCATTGACGACGCAATGTATAAAAAGGCTATCATTAATTCCATCACTATGTATATCATTACCAGCTAAAGAAACAATTCAAATGGTGCTTGAAAAATCAGATCTGGTTGTCAGTATATTTTCAACAGTATTACTAGAGGCATTAGCGATGAAAGTTGTGCCTATCATTTGTAGTATCGGTGCGATAAGTAAATACGAGCCCGATTTGGCGTCGTTAGGGGTCGCATTAGAGGCTCACTCTTCCCGTGAGGCTAAGAATTTTATTAATAGTGTTATTGCTAATTGTGATTTAATTTCAGACATTCAGAAAAAAATTAACTCTTATTCTTGGCAGTTTTTTTCTGAACTTGACTCGGCCAAAATAATTGCTGACCGTATACGTAAAAGTGAATGCTATAGCAATGGCGGCCTAACTTCAAATGTAGAAAAAGTTTATCAATAGTTGCCTAACCACCAATAATATTTGTGGGCATTAAGTTTATTTAACGAAAATATGTGATGATAAAGCCCAATTAATTAAAGTTATAATTTTTAACATCATTAAAATTTATAAATACAATGACTAGAGTAGTTTCACTATTTGTATATGCTCGGCCGGAGCATACAAGACGGACGGTTGAATCTTTGTTGGCTAACGAAGATGCTGAAAATCATGATCTAATCATTTACTCTGATGCCGCGCGTTCAGATAAAGACAGATTAAATGTTGAATGTGTTCGTGATTATATTAAAACTATTGTCGGGTTTCGTTCGGTCGCCATACACTACCGACCGTACAATTTTGGCTTAGCCAAGTCCATCATTGAGGGTGTTACTGAAGTCTTGGCGCAATTCGAGCGCATTATCGTATTGGAGGACGATTTGGTTGTCTCGCCACACTTTTTAAACTACATGAACGAAGCGCTCGATCGCTTTGTTGACGACGAGCGGGTGATTAGTGTTCATGGCTATGTTTACCCCACAAAGCAAGCACTTCCAGAGGCATTTTTCTTGCGCGGTGCAGATTGCTGGGGTTGGGCGACCTGGCGAAGGGGTTGGGCGCTTTTCAATCCCGACGGACAAACCTTACTAGATGAATTGAAGCAGCACAATCTTATCAAGTCATTTGATTTTAACGGGGCATATGGCTATTCTCAGATGCTGGAATCCCAGATTAAGGGCGCCAATGACTCCTGGGCAATCCGCTGGTACGCCTCGGCATTCCTTGCCGATAAACTAACCTTGTACCCAGGCCGGAGTTTGGTGCATAACATTGGTAATGATAGTAGCGGCACACATTGCGGTAATAATTCAAACCTTAATGTGTTATTAAGTGACTCGTTGATCGACTTATCAGGGATAGAAGTCAAGCATTCGAAATTAGGCTTTTCTGCTTTTGAGCGTTTTTTTCGGCAGTCGAAAAGCGCATTGCTATCAAGGGTGGGGCATCGACTTAAGAAATCCTTGAGCAAAGTGTTTGCATGAGTATGATTAACCCGCGGATGAAAGACTGGCTACCACCGGTCATATTGCAAGCAATTCGCCATCTGCAGGGTAAAGGGATACGCTTTGAGGGTAATTACAAAACCTGGGAGGAAGCGTCTGCGCTGTGTACCGGTTACGATGCTGAGTCGATACTCGACAAAGTTTTGGAGGCCACCATCAAAGTGAAGCGTGGTGAGGCAGAGTTTGAGCGAGACTCTGTTCTTTTTGACGAAATTCAGTATTCTTGGCCGGTTACTGCTGCCCTGATGTGGGCAGCTGCGAGAAATGATGGTTATCTTAATGTGCTAGATTTTGGTGGTTCACTGGGAAGTAGTTACTTTCAGAACAGAAAGTTTATTTCTGAACTAAAAAAGATTACTTGGCATGTGATTGAACAAGCACATTTCGTGGATAAAGGAAAAATATTTATTGAAGATGATGTGCTAAAATTTTTCACATCCATTAGAGAGTCAGTTAATGCTATATCGCCCGATGTAATATTAATTTCAAGTGTGGCGCAGTATCTGCCTAACCCCAAATGGTTATTCGATCAAATAAATTTAATCGACGCAGATATCTTAATATTCGATCGCACCCCTTTTACTAATTTCTCTGACAATAAAATCTGTATCCAACATGTTCCAAGTAACATCTATAAGGCCTGCTATCCAATTTGGTTGTTATCAAGAAATAACTTGCTTGGTCAACTAAGCAACTGGAAGGTGCTTGAAAGTTTCGTTAGTGCTGAGGGGCGTGTGATATCAGCTACGGGCTTGGAATTTGAGTTCTCCGGTTATATTTTCGAGCGCATCCATGCTTAATTACTTGCATAGTTACTATCGGCGCCAAATGTTCTTCCCAGGGTTAATTGCTGTGCTATTCAATCCTTTTTATTTCGCTAGAAAAAATCTAGCCTCGGCAATATCCGAATGTTCATCCGCTATCTACGGTAACCTTTTAGATGTTGGCTGCGGAACCAAGCCTTATCTTTCTTTGTTCAAGGTAGACAGTTACCGGGGGTTAGATATTGATTCTCCTGACACCAGAAACCGAGGGGTTGCAGACGATTTATACGATGGTAAACATTTTCCCTATCAGAGTAATTCATTTGATTCGGTGCTATGCAATCAAGTCCTGGAGCACGTCTTTAATCCTGACGAATTTCTCACCGAAATTAATCGTGTTTTAAAGTTTGGTGGAAAATTGCTATTGACCGTTCCTTTTATTTGGGACGAACACGAGCAGCCCTATGATTACGCTCGCTACTCTAGTTTTGGACTTAAGGCCTTATTGGAGAGTAATGGCTTTAAAATAATAAAGCACAGAAAACTGGCTGCTGACGCAACTGTTCTTTTTCAACTGACTAATGCCTATCTTTTCAAGGTGAGTCAGCATTGGCCACGACTTTTGAAGCTGCTATTTACCAGCACATTTATGGCAGCAGTCAATATGTTCGGTATTGTTGCTGGCAAACTTTTGCCGGCCAATCCTGATCTTTTCTTGGATCATGTCGTGGTTGCGGAGAAAAAAATATGAGTGTTTACAAAGAAAAAACAATCCTAATTACTGGCGGCCTAGGCTTCATTGGATCCAATCTGGCCCGTGCGCTGGTGGACCAAGGTGCCAAAGTCACCCTGGTCGATAGCCTAATCCCGCAATACGGCGGCAATCCGTTTAACATCAATGATATCCGAGAAAAGGTTACGGTGAATGTCTGCGATGTGCGTGACCCGTTTGCTATGGCTTATTTACTGCGCGGTAAGGATTACCTTTTCAACCTAGCGGGGCAGACCAGCCACATGGATTCCATGTCCGATCCTCAGACCGATCTAGACATCAACGCTACTGCGCAGCTTTCTATTCTGGAGGCCTGTCGCAAGGCGAATCCAATCATCAAAATTGTATTTGCCAGTACTCGGCAACTCTATGGTAAGCCTGATTATCTGCCGGTCGATGAAAAGCACCCCATCCGACCGGTGGACGTCAATGGAATAAATAAACTGGCGGGAGAGTGGTATCACCTACTTTACAACAATGTCCATGGCATCCGCACCTGTGCGTTACGTATGACCAATACCTACGGGCCCGGCATGCGCGTCAAGGATGCGCGACAAACCTTCCTGGGTATTTGGGTGCGGCTGCTACTCGAGGGCAAACCCATCAAGGTGTTTGGCGATGGCTTGCAGTTGCGCGATTTTAATTACGTCGATGATTGTGTCGAAGCCATGTTGCTGGCGGGCGCAAGTGACCAAGCGAACGGTAAGGTCTATAACCTTGGCAGCACCGAAGTTGTTGGCCTCAAGGCCTTGGCCGGGGTGATGGTGGAGCTGGGCTACGGCGGCACATTTGAGCTGATCCCCTTCCCGCCCGAGCGCAAGGCTATCGACATCGGCGATTACTATAGCGACTTCAGCCTGATCACGCATGAGTTGGGCTGGACACCCAAAGTCGATCTGAAGGAGGGCCTGAAGCGAACGATAGCGTACTACGAGGCGCATCAGGAACAGTATTGGCAGGAATAAACCGGGTACGATGAAAAAATGTCGTCTCGACAGCGTCGACCTTTAATTAAAACTAGGATTAACCGTGATACTAATGAATGACTTCAAAGCCGAACCTCCCGAATTGCGGGAAGCGATGCTCGGTGCTGCCCGCCGGGTGCTTGAATCCGGCTGGTACGTTTTGGGTAATGAGGTCGTTGCCTTCGAAAAGCAATGGGCGCAAGCCTGTGGCGTCGAGCATGGTGTTGGCGTGGGCAACGGAATGGATGCTATTGAGATCGCTTTGCGTAGCATAGACATTGGCCCCGGTGACGAAGTTATCACTACGCCAATGACCGCTTTTGCCTCCGTGCTGGCGATACAGCGTGCCGGTGCCACCCCGGTGCTTGCCGACATCGACCCAGATAGTGCGCTGCTTTCACTCGAAAGCGCCCAGCGCTGCCTTAGCCCTAAAACCAAAGCTCTGGTGTTAGTCCACCTTTATGGCCAAGTTCGTGCCATGTCGACATGGTCAGATTTTTGCGAGTCGGCTGGTATTCACCTGATTGAAGATTGCGCCCAGGCACACTTGGCCGGCTGGCAAGGCAAGATCGCCGGCAGTTTCGGTGCAGCCGGCGCGTACAGCTTCTACCCCACCAAAAATCTCGGCGCCCCAGGTGATGGCGGTATGCTTATTACCAACACATCTAGCCTAGCTGAACGTGCCTCCCGCTTACGTAATTATGGCCAAAGCGAACGTTACCACCACCCAGAAGTAGGATTGAACAGTCGCTTAGATGAAATCCAAGCTGCCATGCTCAGTGAACGCCTGAAGTGGCTGCAACCCTTTACTGAAAAGCGTCGCAACATCGCCGCAGCCTATCATGCTGGAATCGCCAACCCGCTAGTCCGGCAATTGGCTGCCCCCGAAGAACGCGCCGCGCATGTCTATCACCTGTATGTAGTCAACTGCCAGCAGCGGGATGCCCTGCAGGCCCATTTGCTCAAGCAAGCTGTACAAGCCTTGATCCACTACCCAGTACCTATACATAAACAAGCACCTTGCAAATCGGTGAAACGTGACCATCGGGGCTTGAAGGCCAGCGAAAAACACGCTGCGGAATGCTTGTCACTTCCTTGCCACCCGCAGATGTCGGAAACAGAGATCGACCAAGTTATCGCAGCTGTAAATTCGTTCAAGATCGCCTGATGGAACACTACGTCACCCTGTTCGACAGTATTTTCCTGCCTCAGGGTCTAGCGCTACACATGTCGATGGAGCGCCATGTCAAGGTTTACACACTTTGGATTCTTTGCGTAGACGACGAAGTGCATAATGTGTTGACTAAACTACAACTACCGAATGTCTGCCTGCTGCAACTTAGCAAACTGGAAACCGAAGAACTTCTGTATGTGAAACCCACCCGGAGCAAAGTTGAATACTGCTGGACCCTCACGCCGTTTGCGCCAAGGTTTGTATTCGAGGCTAATTCTGAAGTGCGTCGTGTTACATATCTAGACGCAGACTTATGGTTTCTGAAACATCCTAAGTCAATATTTAAGGAGTTTCATGCATCAGGTAAGCAGGTTTTAATAACCGACCATGGCTATGCATCTGAATACGATCAATCAGCGAAATCAGGGCAGTATTGTGTGCAGTTCATGATTTTTAATCGGATTGGTGGGGAGAGGGTCCGCAAATGGTGGGAAGATCGTTGCATCGAATGGTGTTTTGCTCGCATGGAAAATAATCGATTTGGAGATCAAAAATATTTAGATGTATGGCCAACATTATTCAACGATATTGTGCATGTATTAGAAAAAAAACAATATGCGCTAGCGCCTTGGAATGCAATTATATATAAACCCCAAGATGCGGTATTCTATCATTTCCATGGTTTAAGAATTACGAAAAATGGAGTTTTAACTAGTTTGGGATATAAAATCCCCAAAATGACTAAAGATATCATTTACGCTGAATACATAAAGAACATCGAAGAATTACTAAAAATCATTAAAATAAAAGGTATTAGTAGAGAAAGGATAATTCAGGAAAAATCACCAGGATTGAAAAAAATGAAATATGCAATTAAGTTTATGTTCAAAAAATTTTTTGCCTAACAAATGATAGAATTATGAATAGCTATATCGATATAATAACAGTAAGTAAAAATTCAAGGCAAAAATTAGAAGAGACATTAATTAGTCTTGATGGGATAGCTGGAAAAAAAATTAATCATATATTAATTGATGCATGCTCGAATGATGGAACTCAGGAAATAATAGAAAAATGGAAGAAAAATATAGGTAAGATAATAATTGAAAAGGATCATGGTATTTACGATGCAATGAATAAAGGAATAAACATATCCAAAAATAGATGGGTAGTTTTTTTGAACGCAGGAGACGTACTTACGGCTGATGGTTGCAATTTTATGAGTCGCCCAATTATCGGAGATGATAGAATAATTGCATTCGGATATAAAATCATTAACAATGGCAAAAGTTATATGCCTCGAAATTATCTTGGATTTAAGTTGCCAACCTCACACAATGCATTAATTTACCCATCAAAATGGTTGAAAAAAACCCCATTCGATTTGGGTTATAAAGTTGCATCAGATTTCGACCAGTTTTTGAAATTGTCTAAAATATTGAAAACTGAAAAAAATAGAATTAATTTAATTGAAACTGGTAACGATGGTTATGTTTCTTCTCGCAAAATGCAATCGTATGAAGAGTACAGTAAAATTTTGAAGAGTAATAACAATTTTATTGGGGAGTATTTGTGGAAAATGAAAATATATTTAAAAAAAGTTTATTTGCTTAGATGAAAACTGCGATTCATTTTGTTTACGGAGTCGTCGCATGCAAAAATTTTGTATTGCCAATTTTGTTATCGGATAGATGTAACTCAAATATTATTTGCTTGGAAAATCCAGCAGATGAATTAGATTCAATTGCATCAAGCAGTAGGCTCCATGTTGAGGAATTAAATTTTAGAACCTCTTTAAATCCTTTGCGAAATATAAAAAATATAGCTGAGTTATTTTTTATACTGAAGAAGTATAAGCCGAACACGATTGTTGCGCACATGTCAACGTGTGCATTTTTACCGCTATTCGTATCATTTATATTGCAGACGGAAAGTAGGATTTATTTTTGCCACGGTGCTCCTTACCTTGGCTATTTTGGAATAAAGCGGTTAATATTAAAACTATACGAAATTTCTTTATTATTAATGTCAAATAAGGTGATAGCTGTTTCGCCCTCTGTTGCTAATGAATTGCGGTTACTTGGTGTTCGGAGATCTATATTTAACACTCATCCAGGATCCTCTTGTGGCCTTCCAAATACTAAATATGCAAAAAAATTAGAAGTTGATCATAAAATAAAAAATATTTATAATAAACACGGATTGGATATCATTTATGTCGGTAGACCACACGTAAGAAAAGGATTTTACGATCTTTTGAACATATTAAAAATATTGGATCGAGATAAATTTGATATTAGAGTAAAAATTTTTGGTTTTGAAGAAAATGAAGTCAAGGGTAAATATAGAAATTTAAACTTGCAAAATATAAATATTCAATATATGGGTTTTGTGAATTATATGAGAAGACATTACGTCGACGCAGATATAGTTATCTTGCCAAGCCATCACGAGGGATTTGGGTATGCTCTTCTTGAGGGGGCGGCAGCTGGATGTGCTCTTGTTTCATCTCAAATAGCCGGACCTGACGCAGTTGTTTTCCCTTCTAGAAATGGATTTCTTGTCGACGCTGGAGATATAGAAAATTACTCATTAGTCATAAGTAAATATTATAAAAATAGGAATATTCTTTGTAAACACATGAAATTTTCCTATAATTTATCTAAGCGTTATTCTGAAAAGAATATTGTTGGTCAGGTATTGAATTATTTAAATAATAAATAATAATGTTATTGTTAATTTTTTTATTGACGCTATACATTCACATTGGTATGGGAAGACGTTTAAGAATTAATTTTGGCTTTTCATTGTTGATATTTTTGTATCATTTTTTATTTATGATAATATATTATGAATATACCAAGTATGTACATGCTGATGCGATTGATTATTTTATATTTTCGAATACAGAAGAGATTGACTTTTCTCCGGGTGTAAGTTTTGTTTATAGTATTTTGGTCCTCTTTCGGCTATTGGTTGATTTAACTTATCTGGAATCTTTTTTAATATTTAATGTTTTTGGGTCTTTGGCGATTTTATATTTAAATAAAAATCTTCAACTACTTGGAGTGGAATTCAAAACACGGTTGTTAATTGTCATTATTCCAGGCTTTTCCTTCTGGAGTGTTGCAATTGGCAAAGATGGAATTGCATTATTATCAATTACATTATTTTTGCATGGTCTCATTTTAACTGCAAAATCGAAGATGATAAATCTCGAAATATTTATTTCTTTTGTGCTGATGTTTTTCGTAAGACCGCATTTTGCGTTAATTATGATTTTCGCATATTCTTCAGCCATTATTTGGGGTCGCAAATTTAATATTATGAAAATAATAATTGTCTTGATTATAGTGTTAAATACGTATTTATTAAAGGATTTTATTCTCCGTTTTTTAGGGTTGACTGATGTCCCTTTAGAAATGATTTTTGCTCAATTGCAAGAGCGTTCTACTTACAACGCTATTGGTGATGGAGCCATAGATATCGCAGACAAAAATATTATATTAAAAATTATAATTTATGTTTTTGGCCCATTTATTTGGCAAATTTCAAGTTTTACTCAGCTAATATCATCATTAGAGAGCTTTGTATTATTATTTATTTTATATAAATTATATAAAACATCCTGTGTTAAGGCTATTGAATATAGTGCTTTTCTGATGACTTGTGCGGTAATATATTCTGTTGTGTTTTTATTTTTAAATGCATCTTTCTTGTCGAATATTGGAATTGCGGCAAGGCAAAAATTTCTTGTATTGCCAGTCCTTTTTCTACTAGTTATTCAGTTAGGGGCATTTCACAAGAATAAAAGTAAATTTAAACAAAGTCGGAATCAAAGGAGGAGTGCAAAACCTGATTCGATACGCACAGCTAGTGTGATGACCCGCTGAAAATCTGAACAGGTTATACTATTGGAGAAAGCAACCATGAGTATAACGATGGAAGACAAAATCAAGAGATGGACAGCCAAGCGCAAAGCGGATTTGGTTGTGGAAATCATTCAAGGCAAGACAAAGATCTTAGAGGTTTCTTGCGCCTTTGACGTCGCCCCTTCAGAAATTGCGGAATGGGTCGATGAAACGTTTGTTTGATTTGCTGGCTTCAACCGTAGGTCTGATGATTTTGGCCGTGCCTTTTGCTTTGCTGGCGTGGCAGGTGCGTCGCAAGTTGGGCAGTCCAGTCTTATTTACCCAATTGCGCCCGGGCTTGCATGGCAAGCCATTTCTGCTGGTGAAGTTTCGCACGATGACGGATACGCACGACGCTAGCGGCGCTTTGTTGCCTGATGCGCAACGCCTCACTGCATTTGGCCGCTTTTTGCGCGCCAGCAGTCTGGATGAGTTGCCTGAGCTGTGGAATGTGTTGCGTGGCGAGATGAGTCTGGTGGGGCCGCGCCCATTGCTCATGGAATATTTACCGCTATATTCACCCGAGCAGGCCCGACGTCACGAGGTGCGCCCGGGGATCACGGGCTGGGCGCAGGTCAATGGTCGTAACGCGATCAGCTGGGAAGATAAGTTTGCGTTAGATGTTTGGTATGTCGAAAACAGAAGCCTGTTATTGGATATCCGGATTTTGTGGTTGACCGTGCGCAAAGTGTTGGTGCGTGATGGTATCAGTGCACCGGGTGAAGCGACGATGCCCAAATTTAATGGTCATGACCTCCCCCCATTTGCCTAACCATTTAAAAATAGCAAGCTAAATCTAAGTTTAATCGATTTTGGGGGTTGAGGAAACAGCACCGCTTACTTTGATAGGCCCTTTGCAAGTTGGGAGCTAGGAAGTTATGAGAAATTTAACGGCTTGCTGCGCCAATGCATCCCAAAGAAGCGGGCTATGTTTACGGTTAGTGATGAGGAAATTAGAATGATTCAAAACAGACTTAATAATAGAGCCAGAAAACAATTGGGATTCAAAACACCCGCAGAGGTGTTTCATCAATCACTAAAGCGCTTTGCGCTCCTAACTTGAATCCGTCATACTAAACAAGCGATGGGTAATATATTATTGCTGTCTGCTGGTCGCCGTGTTGAACTTGCACAGGCTTTTATTAATGAAGTCAAATCCCGGGGTTTGAACTCGCGGCTGCTCGCGACAGAAATGAACCCAGAGGTCTCGGCAGCATGCCAAGTTGTTGACATTGCGATAAAGGCTCCAAAAGTTACAGATCCCGTCTACATGGATTTTCTTTTGTCCACCTGTATTGCTGAACATGTGGGTCTGGTAGTGCCAACTATCGATACGGAATTAATGTTACTTGCGCAAAACCGCAAGAGATTTGCAGCGCACGGCATTCACGTTGTTATCTCTGATGAAAGCTTGGTCCGAGTATGTCGTGATAAGCGACTGACAGCCAAAATGTTTCAGCAGATGGGTATTGATACGCCTCAGATTTATGATCGATCAGCAATAACTTTTCCATGTTTCGCAAAACCATACGATGGCAGTTGCAGTTTAGGTGCAATGGCTATTCGTACGCCAGAGATGCTGCTTGATACGATGCTTTCTGATGAAAAAATGATGTTCATGGAGCTGATAGAAACTGGCTTCACCGAGTACACAGTCGACGCCTACTTTGACAGGCAAGGCGTTTTGAGATGCTTTGTGCCGCGCGAGCGGATCGAAACACGAGCAGGCGAAGTCAGTAAGGGCGTAACTCGCCGCAATCATGTCTACGAGTATTTAAAGGACAAGTTGCCAACTTTACTGGGTGCAAGGGGTTGCATCACTTTGCAGTTGTTTAGTAATTCGTTAACTGGTCGTTTTGCGGCCTTAGAAATCAATCCTCGCTTCGGCGGTGGTTATCCGCTGTCCTATTGCGCAGGCGCAAACTATCCTGGTTGGCTAATTGATGAATATTTGTTGAATCAAGGGGTTTCGTCAGCACCTGATTGGGAAGCCAACTTGATGATGTTACGCTACGACGCAAAGGTACTCGTGCATGGAGCAACTTAAGTCAATGCAGGGCGTGATCGTTTTTGATTTGGACGACACACTTTACAAAGAGATTGACTATCAAACGTCTGGTTACAACGCTGTATGCCAGTGGATACAGTCAGTATATGGAAGATCTCTTTGGAAAGAACTCCAGAGTTTGCGTGCAGCCGATGTACCTGATTTGTTGAGTGAGTTATGTCGATTCGCAGGACTTCCAGTTACAGTAAAGGAGTCACTATTGTGGGTTTATCGTTTACATCATCCTAGTATCAGTCTGTCATCAGAAATTGCAGAATTTTTACGGAATTTGAATTCGAATTTTCACGTTGCCATTCTGACTGATGGGCGCTCCACAACACAAAGACTTAAACTAAAAGCACTGGCGTTAGATCATCTTCCATCATACATATCCGAAGAGTATGCGTCTGAAAAACCCTCCTCTTATCGCTTTAAATTGATAATGCGTGACTTGCCAGCTGGGCGGTATGTCTATGTCGGTGATAACCCTCAAAAAGATTTCATTGCGCCCAATGCATTGGGATGGCGGACATTCGGCGTTCGTGATCAAGGTAGAAATATTCATACTCAGAATTTGGAGGGTTTAGGCTTTAATCAATTGCCAAATCAGTGGGTTAACTCGTTAGAAGAGATTTTGGATTACTTATGCTGAATACTTCGTTTTCATCATGGCCTAGTTTTACCGCGGAAGAGGCTGACGCAGTACGACATGTTCTGATGTCCAACAAAGTCAACTATTGGACTGGCACCGAGACCCGTGAGTTTGAAAAAGAGTTTGCCGCCTGGTGTGGCACGGCGCATGCCGTGGCGCTGGCCAATGGCACGTTAGCTCTCGATGTGGCGCTAAAGGCGTTGGGTGTGGGGCCGGGCGATGAGGTGGTGGTGACGCCCCGCACTTTCATTGCGTCGATTTCGTGTGTGGTGAATGCGGGTGCGGTTCCGGTGTTTGCCGATGTGGAGGCCGACAGCGGCAATTTGTCGGCCCGCACGATTGCGGCGGTGTTGTCGCCCCGTACCAAGGCCGTGGTGTGCGTGCATTTGGCGGGTTGGCCGTGCGACATGGGTCCAATCATGGCGCTGGCGGCTGAGCGTTGCTTGAAGGTGATTGAGGATTGTGCTCAGGCGCATGGAGCGAGTTACAAGGGCCTGCCTGTGGGCAGCATAGGCCATGTGGGGGCTTGGAGCTTTTGCCAGGACAAGATCATGACCACGGGTGGTGAGGGTGGGATGGTTACGACCGATGACGAGTCTTTGTGGCGCGCGATGTGGTCAATCAAGGACCATGGTAAGAGTTACGAAGCGGTGTACGAACGCCAGCACCCGCCGGGTTTTCGTTGGTTGCATGAGAATTTTGGCACCAACTGGCGCATGTTGGAGATGCAGGCGGTGATTGGGCGGATTCAGTTGCGGCGCATGGCAGAGTGGACGCGGCAACGCCAAGCCAACGCGGCTCGTCTGTCGCTGGCTTTATTGCCTTTTGCCGGTCAGGATGGCGCTGTGCGTCTGCCAGCCTTTGGCTGTGCGTCTTGTACTAAACAGTGCGGAGCGGCAGGTTGCGAGCACGCGCAGTACAAGTTCTACGCCTATGTGCGCCCTGAAAACCTGGCTCCGGGCTGGAGCCGAGACCGTATCATCGAAGCCATCAATTCCCAAGGCGTGCCTTGCTACCAAGGCAGCTGCTCAGAGGTGTACCTCGAGAAGGCTTTTGAAAACTCCGGTTGGCGGCCCGAGCATCGCTTGCCTACAGCCAAGGCTTTGGGTGAAACATCTTTAATGTTCTTGGTGCACCCCACGTTGACAGATGCAGAAATTTCTAAAACTTGCTCAGTTATACAGAGTGTCTTGATTCAGACATCGAAGAGCTAGCCTCTTGACTATTTGTTAATTAACTTCTGAACGCACACGATCAACATATGGTAATCGTCCCTCATAACCAAAGGCGTGAGAAGTAGAATTTTTTCCAATGGAAGAGGTTCTACATGAAGAGATCAAAATTCAGTGACAGCCAGATCGTAGACGCGGTCAAACGGGTTGAGGCTGGT
>JACCDN010084510.1_pt1 | contig 44581 bp, 58 predicted proteins | sample 7441691 | NCBI WGS metagenome assembly JACCDN01 (sample SAMN15323439, study PRJNA562643) | freshwater metagenome | isolation source: river surface water | place: USA:Blue River Watershed | collected 2017-08-16 | reverse complement strand
CGTTGGTGACGGAGCACCAAGGTTAACGGCCGGTTCTCTTAAAGTATTACGAGCTATTTGTTAAAATAAATCTTAATATTTTTCTAAAAAAAGACTGAAAAAATTCAGTCTTTTTATGTATATGATTCAAGATTTGATATATAAAAGCGTCAATTATTTAAAATAAAATATTATTATTTATCAATAACTTGTGAATTCTATAAAAAATAGTGTATATTTATATACAGTTTTGCAATAAAATAGAAATATCGTTATTAATCAATATATTATGAAATCAGACTAATCTCGCATGTTATTGATTAATAACGATATTTCTAAAATGCTTAATTTTGCAATAAAAAGATATAATTTATTGATCGATTTTGTAAATTTCTATATTATTATATAAAAATTTGATTCTTAATTTATAGATTTTGTATTTTTTAAAATGAAAAATGTTTATTAGTTCAGTGATAGAATATAAATTATTTTTATATAAATACCATTTATTTTTTATGCTAATTAATGATCCATTTTTATATCGTTCATCGTTACAAGAGATATAATATTTATTTCCAAGTTTATCATAAGTGTTAATCATATTTTTTCTGTTATGAAATAAAGTTTTTCCAATTCTGTCATCTGTTTTATTGATGAAATACATATTGCCATTTATATCATAAACATTAATGAATCCTTTAGTTTGACCGACTAATTCTCCAGTTTTAAGGCGTGGATCGTTTATGTCGACTAAAAATATATTATTGTTTTTATCTTTAACGATTGTTTTATTTGTAGTATCTAAACCTATGTTTGATGATTTTACAATATTATAAAAATTCGAATCATTATCTACGCAATATTTTTCGTGTAATTCAATTTCATTTGAAACGGCTTCTCTTCTAGTTTCAAATATTTGTAAAACTTCGTATTTGTAATTATTTTTATTTTCTTTTTGATTTTTTATAAAATTTTTATTACTAGATGAAGAGAAGTATGTTATTCCAATATCTTTTTCCGGTAAATTATTACAAGATCTAACTCCAATATATTTCATACCGGTAGATATTTCTGTTATAAGATATGTATAATGATATTTTTTATTAGACATAAATAAAATTATTTTATTTAAAACATAAAATTATTTATCTTATAAATAAACAATAATAACACATTAAAAGGATTTAAAATGGCTGGTAGACCTGGGGCAAAGCTTGGCGATGTAGAATCTGGTCATTCGTGTTTTCCACCTACGAAATTAATAGTTGGATCTAATAATGTTATGACGAATAAAAGACCAGCTGCTCGCGTAGGTGATAAGTTTGTTCCGCATTGTTGTCCTAACTCAGGATGTCATCCGCCTATGGTAGCAAAGGGATCGTCTAAAGTTATTATAAACGGTAGACCTGCCGCACGTTTAGGTGATAGAGATTCGTGCGGAGGAGTTATTATGACTGGATCGTCAAATGTACTAATCGGTGGGTAAACAGTGAATAAATTATATACTGATTTTGATTTATCGTTCGAATTAAATGAAAACACGAATGATTTAAAAGATCTTACCGACGAAGATATTATAAGAATAGCAATAAAAAATTCTGTAAATATGAATGAGTACGATATACCATTTAATAAGTGGTATGCAGCAAATTTAAAATATTATTTATTTGAACAACCTAATAAAATTATAGAATCAGAGATTAAAAAATCGTTGACGTCAGTATTAAATTTGGATCCGCGTTTAAAAAATCCAATTATTGATATATCATATTCGGCTGATTATAAATATTGTTATATTGATATTACAGTATTTGTAGTAATGTTAAACAAAAATATATCTGAAAAAATTAAATTTGATAGGGTGCGTTAAATGATTAATTCATTAGAATATGAAGATATAAGAAAATCTATTATTTCATTTTTAAAACAAGATCCTTTTTACAAAGACTTTAATTTTGATGCTTCGAATGTTAGTCGTATTATTAATATGTTAGCTTATTCAACTATGTATAATGGTTGGTATATGAAAATGATTTTAGATGAAAGCATGGCTGATTCAGCTAGAACTAAGACCGCTTTAATTGGGCACGCAAATGTAAGAAATTATCTAACTAAATTTATTACCGCATCTAAATCTACTATTAATATAACTATTACTCCAGATGATACGAATGCTAGTTCTAATGGAATTAGAGATGTTCCATATATTAAAATAGGTTCGGGACAACAGTTTAAAGGCATTAGCAAATCAGGTAAATCGATTTATTTTTTAAATCCATATGATATAACCATGTTATATGATTCGACAAAAGATAAATTTATATCAGAAGATTTTGTAATTGTTCAAGGGCAGATCAGAAGTATATCTTATAATGTATCCGAATTGTTTAAAAAATACGTAATTAATGATACTCAATGTGATGAAGATACTATTAGAGTATTTTTAAAATCTAGCAAGAACGCATCGACAAAATATGAATATATTAGAAAATATGATTTTTATAATACTAGTGCAAATGAAAACTGTTATTATATTACGGCGTCAACAAACGGTGTTTATCAAATTCATTTTGGGCATGATATATTTGGTCGTGAACCTAAAATAGGAGAATATATTGAAATAGAATATATTAAAACTAATGGTTCTGAAGCAAATGATGCGTCCAAATTTGAAATAACTCTAGCTAAAAATTCTAATACTTTAAACACCGATATTAATTTTTATTCTTCGTCTTTAATAAAATTAACAACCATTGAAGCATCTTCTGGAGGCGTTAATGAAGAATCTATCGATGATTTAAAGTTTGCTGTATTAAATCATTCTAGACAAAAAAGCAGAGCCGTAACTCCCGAAGATATTAAAACTATTATTATATCTGAATTTAGAGACGTTGAAAGCATAAACGTATGGTCTGGAGGTGAATCAGAACATAGATTATATGGTAAAACATATATTTCAATTAAGCCTAAATCTGGAGAATTATTAACGAATACATCTAAAAAAATTATAACTAATATGATGATAGAAAAATATGGAATTATTAGTAGAAATGATTTGGTATTTGTTGATCCATATTTTACAGATATATTAATGAGATTTAAATTTAAAATTAACCGTTCTATAACATCCGATAATGCGAGTACTATTTCTGCTAAAATAGAAGATGCAGTTATGCAATATAATAAATTAATATTAAGTAAGTTTGATATTAATTATTATGACAATAGTTTAATTCAATATGTTAAAGAAAATGTTGCTGGTATAGAAACGGCATATACCGTTTCGTTATTAAAGAAAACGATTGTATTAAATTATACGTTTGGCTTATTTACGTTAAATTTCGGTAATACAATAAAAAATGTATCTTCTCAAAAATTTATATATGGTAATATAGAATGCATATTAAAAAACGAAGAACGAGACGTTTACATTATTAATAATATTGATAATAAACAAGTGGTTAAGATAGGATCTGTCGATTTGGATAAAGGTAAAGTTGAAATACTTATACCTGAATTTTTAAGACTTGAATCATTGGATGTTATATGTGAACCTGTTTATCCTGATGTTGAGACTACAGAATTTAATATTGTTCGCATTAAAACTATTAAGGCTGAGGAATTGGTTAAACTATGACTCCAGAGTTTGTATATAATAGATTACCTAACGACGTTCATGTTAGTTCGCCGAATTTTGTTAAATTTATGCAAGATTATCAAAGATATAATCTTGATTCAGGTGTAAATTTTGTATTAAACAATTATAAAGATTTATTATATCAACTGGCATATAATAAATCTTATGAAGAGAGAATATTAAAGTCGTTTGGTATAGACGTGGATATTGTTGAAACATCTAATATCCATGGTGAATTATTATATAAATTAATGACGGAGTTTTTAGAAACTCGAGGAACTAAAACATCGTTCGAAATTTTATTTAAAATAATGTTTAATAAAAATGTAGAAATTGAATATATAAAAGATAAATTATTTATTCCTAGTTCAGGAACGTTTCAACAAACTAAATTAATATTAATCACAGGAACATATCCAATAGATTTTAATACTAGTATTAGAGGATTAAGAAGCAACAATATTGTTAATATAGAAGAATTTACTCCTTACTATATTAATGGATCTCGTTATTATATTATTAAATGCAATAATATAAAAGAAAATTTTATTAATGGTGAGCCATTAGAAGTTATTTCTAATTATGGAAAGGTTACAGAAGTTCATGTACCTTTATTAAAATTTAATATTAATAACGGTGGTTCATTATATAAAAAAGGAGATGTTATAAAAATTAATAACGGTAAAAACGATCATTTTATTATTAATTCTGTTGAAAAAGGAATTATTTCATCTATAGATATTGTTGACGGCGGAATTAATTATAAAATAGGCGAACGCATTAAAACAATAAATCAATCGCACTTCGATGCTAGAATTAAAAATGTAGATATTAACGGCTCAGTTACAGAAATAGAAATTAAAAATCCAGGTTACGTATTTACAGAAATACCAGAAATACAAATAATATCTGAATTAGGTAGTGGATTAACGATTAAATTAATTAGTGATTCTATTGGTAAAGTTAAAAATATTATACCAGGAAAAGGCTCGTTTATATACGATTTAAATGATACGTATACCGTTGAAAGCGAATTCGGCTTAGATTTAGAATTAAGTTATCAAAAAGTAGATGGATATATTATATCAGAATATATTTCGGATAATCATTATCTTGGAAATTCATGTTTAATTATCGATTCAAATAATAAACATTCTTTTTCATATAATATTATTTCTGATATACCAGGGATAAAATATAAAAACGCTATAGATAAATACGTTAATCCAACAGGGTATATATATAATAAAGTATATACAAAAAATAACGAAATTGAAATACCAAATATTGGAGCTATTGGTGAAATTATTAGAATTTGATTTGAAAAACATATTGGTTGATAATTATGAAATGTCTGTTGGGCATATTTCATCAAACGAAGAATTAAATATCAAAAATTTAAACGAAGGTATTATTAAAACAATAGGTTTAACATTTAACGATATTTATCACACATGTAAAATTAAAATATGGACAACTAACGCGAATATATTAAAAAATTCGTTTTACCAATATAATAATAAAGTGTATATATGTTTATTTGCGCCAACGACTCCATCGGTTATTGCTCCAACAGGGAATTCACTACATAATATTATATTAGACGATAATTACGTTTGGAGATATATCGTTGACGTTAATCAGGTTATTTACGACGAATACGTGACAATTAATAAAAGTACTTTTATTGAAAGAATTAAACAAGGATGTGTAAGCCGTTCAGAAATAATTGTAAATTCTAATCATCAGATTTCAGATTATTCGAATTTTTATTCTATAGGTAATTATTCATCTGGAGTTGGATTAAATTATGTTGTAGAAAATGATCAAAACACGTTTGTTATTTCTGATATATTAATACAAGATGGCGGCAAAAACTATGAATTTGGAGATTTTTTAGTTTTAACTGATACAGATCACGATATAAATGATAATGCCGAAATTAATGTATTTGTTGAAAATGGCGAAGTTAAATTAGAATCATTTACAAATGGACAAAATTATTCTTATTTGGACGTGATTGTCATTGGCGACGGTAATGGTGCCGAAGTTAATTATACTATGATTGCTGGAGTTTTAACGAACGTTTCTATTACTCCTGGATCTAATTATACCTGGGCAAAAGCTATAATTGTAAATTCTGAAAAACATATAATTTCTAGATTGTATACTGAACCTTTGAATGGATATAATTGTGATTTAGAAACACATCTAGGACCGAATAAATATATAATAGAAACTGAATTTAATAATATCACTGATGAAATAAATTTTTATGGGCTTCATAAAAAGAAAAAAGAAAATAAATATGTGCAATTTGAATATTTATTTCCAATGTCCGAATTTGTTCCATTAATAGATGAAATTGTTAAAACACGAATTATTTTAGTAGGATGAAAAATACAAAATGAAATTTAATTTTGCACCTTATAATGATACTTTTACAATAAAAGATAATCATTATAAAGTTCTATATAAACCAGGATATTATGTACAATCTCGCGAATTGAATACAACACAAAGTATTATTCAAAATCAGATCGCGTCTATAGGTAATCATTTATTTAAAAACGGTGCAAAAATTACAGGGTGTTCTACAGCATTTGTACAATATGATTATGTCAGATTAAACGATCAATATAATTCTATCGACATCGTACTAAAACCTTTTAACAGTAATAAAATTAAATTAATAGGGGTTGTCTCTGGAGTCGAAGCTCGTATATTTTATACGACTGAAAAAACAAATACTGATGCGCCGGTATTATTTGTAATTTATACTAAAACTGGATCTGACGCAAAACAAAGCACATTTATTCCAGGTGAAGACGTACAATTTTACGATGAGAACGACGTTTTAGTATATACAACGACCGTTAGATGTCCATCATGCCCAGATAATATTGGTATAGACAATATAAATCCAGTTGGAAAAAGCCTATTTTTTAACATAGAAGAAGGTAAATTTTTCTATAACGGATATTTTGTATATACCGACACTCAATTTATTATTACAGAAAAATATTTAACCAAAGATTTAAATGGTAATATAGAATCTAATTTAACGTATCGCGTCGGTTTAGATGTTGTCGAAGAAATAGTTACATGCGATGATGACGAATCTTTATATGATAATTCTTTAGGTTATCCAAATTATGCTGCACCAGGCGCAGATCGTTATAAAATATCGTTGCACCTTGCGATTAAAGATTATGTTGATAATGGCGATGAAAGCAATTTTATTACGCTCGCAAAAGTTAGACAAAATCAAACTGTAGAATATAAAAAAGATGAAACAGAATATTCTCAGATTATGGATGAAATTGCTAGACGTACATATGAAACAGCTGGCGATTTTACTGTGAACGCATGGAAAGTAACTTTTTTAAATGAAAAGAAAAAAAATCCTTCTGATTCATTAGGTTGGTCTTTAAACGGGAGCGACGATAATTACGTAGCTGTTATATCTCCTGGTACTGGATATGTAAAAGGCTATAGAATATCTACGACTAATGATACAGCAGTTCAAGGACGTAAAGCCAGAGATACTAAAAAAATTCGTGGTTCTGCTATTAATATAGAAGAACGCGCAAATATTACCGTGACTTCGTCGAATAATATATCGTGGATTAATCATAACGGTTCTTCTACATTATCAAATCAAATTTTTAATTTCGTCGATTCTGGATCTAATACGATTGGATCATTCAAAGTTTATGATATTCGTAAAACTTCTGCTAATACGTATAAATTATATATTCATAGTATTACGTTATTGCCGAATAAAAATATTTCTATGGTTGATAGCGTAAAAACTGCAGATAATTCATTTGTTGGAACTACTCCAAACATAGTATTACAAAATTCTAATAATACTTCTTTATTATTTGATACTAAATATAAGAGTTTAAAAAGTATTAGAGATAATAATAACTCTAATAATGGTAATACAAGCGTTTCGTTAAGAACTCGTTTATTTGGAGTATTAGATGGAAGTGGCAGTATTACGTTTACGGCGTCGACTAATCAATCGTTTGTATCACCGTTAACCGCAGGTTCAATTTGTTGGGTCGGCACAAACCCAACTGGAATTAGCATTGCATTAACATCATCTAACGTTAGTAATACGGCCACGACACTTTCATTGAATTTAGGAGCGACTTACGCCGGACAAAACGTAACGTTAATTACGTCTGTATTAAAAACGTCTCAAAAAGAAAATACTAAAACATTAACGCGACATGTATTAACTACAAACGCTAAACCTGACAGTGGCATTAATACGACTATAATATTGCCTCATGCAGATGGATATTATTTAGAATCAATTAAACTAATTAATATCGTAGATCAAAGTATTAATACTGATATAACACATGAATATGAATTTAATAATGGTCAAACCGATAATTATTATACTAACGCATATCTGCGCAGACTAAATACACGATCATTTGGTAATGATGATCGTTTAATTATTACGTATACATATTTTGAACATTCTGGATCGGCTGGATTTTTTACCGTTGATTCATATGATCAGTTAATTAATGATCCAGATTTAGATTTAGAATATTCAGATATTCCGATTTATAAAGATTCATTAGGCGTATCTCATCGTTTATCTGAAGTAATTGATTTTCGATCTATTAATTTATCTAACGCCGTTAATGTAAATGCGTCAATTCCAGAATTTGGAACTAATATCATTTTTGATGCCGAATATTATTTGCCAAGATCTGATTTATTATTAGTTAATACACGCGGTATTTTTTATATTAAAGAAGGTATTCCGTCTGAAAATCCTGCGCTACCAGAATGCGATCGCGATGCGATGATTTTATACGAAATTCATTTAGGTGATTATACATATGATTTAAATGATATTAAAATAAAATATGTTGATAACCGACGTTATTCAATGAAAGATATTGGTAAATTTGAAAACCGTTTATCTAATCTTGAATATGCAGTCTCTTTATCATTATTAGAACAACAAACACTTAATATGAGTATTAAGGATCAAAACGGTTTAGATCGTTATAAGAATGGATTTTTGGTCGATAATTATTCAACTTTTAATGGCGTCAATATTCTTAGTTCTGAATTTAAAGCGTCTTTAAATCGTCAAGCTCAAGAATTAAGACCACAATTTAAACAAAATAATATTAGATTAAAATTTGATTCTAGTAAATCTACAAATATAAAACAATTCGGAAATATGTCGCTAAGTCAATATGATCATGATTTATTCATTCAAAACCCTTATGCGACTCAATCATTATCGATTAATCCTTATATGATATTTCGCCGTAATGGGTCAATGACATTATCTCCTAATATTGATACATGGGCGGATGATCAATATTTACCAAGAGTTGTTACGAATATTGATACTGGAGTAGATGCTTTACGTCAAGTTGCTAACGCATCTGATTTGTTAGGCGTAGATTATTCATCATGGATAGATTATAATATTTCTGTTATGCGTGATAATTCTACATCGTCGGTAACGACGCGAGATTCTAGTAATATTAATACAACAACTACGCGTATTAATACAACTACTACTACAACACAAAGTTTACGTACTGCCACAACAACTAGTATTGGTTCAAGAACTCAAAGCTATAATATCGACGACGTTGTAAAAGACGTTTCAATTATTCCATATATTCGTTCTAGAATCGTTCAATTTTATGCGACGAATTTAAAACCAAATACGCAGATGTACGCATATTTTGATGGACAAGACGTTACGAGTCATTGTAAAAAAATTACACAAGTTACGTCATCTGGAGATGTGTTAGTTAATCGTGCAGCATCTGTATTTGGAGCTGCTCCATTAATTACAGATAATGATGGTAATTTAACAGGCGAATTTCGTATTCCTGAAAATACGTTTTTTACCGGCGAAAAGAAATTCATTTTAACGAATGATCCGCTAAATTCTGGAAATCCAGATGTTGAAACTTCGCGTTGCGAATCAACTTATTTCGCCGGCGGAGTATCACAAACTAAACAAACATATACGATGAATGTTATTTCTCCAACATTTAACCAAACTTCTGCAACAGAAAGTCGGACAAGCACGAACGTATCGAGGGAAGTTAATACATCAACGGTAACAACTCCAATACCGGCACCACCAATAATGCCAGCGCCAGCAATACCGCCAATGCCAACGACTAGACCGCCTGGAGATTGGAGTTCGGCGTGGCATTGGGTGTGGACAGGCCAACAATGGTCATGGGATCCAATTGCACAAGGATTTTCAGTAGATGAATCATGTTTTATATCTAAAGTTGGCGTATATTTTTCAAATGTAGATACTAATGCTGATATTATATGGTTTGAAATTCGCGAATTGGTAAATGGTTATCCGTCAAAAGAAAGTATTTCTCGTAAAGAAATTAAAAGTGGAACTATTGCACCTTTTGCTAGTGATGATGCTTCAAAAGAATTTCAAGTGGAATTTTCATGTCCTGTATATGTTGATTCATCTAAATCATACGCGTTTGTTATTGGTGGTTTTTCTCCAGAAACTAGAGTATATATTTCAACTTTGGGTAACCAATTATTGGGTCAACCAAATAATGTTTTGGAGCAACCACCGTTAAAATATACAATGTTTAGGTCTTTAAACGGCGAAACGTGGAATGCTCAACAATTCGATACAATGAAAATTAATTTATATCGATGCGTATTTGACATGTCACCGACAACATATTCATTTTATGCGGAAAATTCTGAAGCGTTTAACACTATGTGCGATGATGCACCAATTGAAGTTCAAACAGGATCTAACAAAGTTCGAGTATATTGTAAGAACCATTCTTTAAGAAATAATGACCGCGTCGTATTAGAATTTGGTAGTGGATCTTATTATAAAATTGAAGTTACATCTGGTATGCCACAGATAGGACAACCAATTTCGACCGTAACAGGATCTGGATATATTTCAGATATTAAAATATTACCAACGTTAAATTTTTACGAAATCAGTATTAAAGATATGATTGGATATTTTAATACAGATCAACAGTTTACTTGTGAAGCTAGACCTGTCGAATATAGAGATTGGTTTTTAATATCGGACACCGGTGCAAATGGAGTTCCAATTACACAAAATCAATCTTTAGGGTTTGTGAGAGACATTTCGATTTCAGGTGTTCCAACTGAAATCTCAGGTGCTGATATTTCGCTGTTTGCTAAAGAACATATTGTAAGAACTGTAGATTCGATGGATACATTTATTATTGAAGTTGAAGGTACTTTTACATCGTCTGGGCGATTTGGCGGTAATAATATTAAATTACAAGGTCATAATATTAAATACGACATTATGAATATTGCAGGCCAATATTTATCGTATAATACAAATGAATCATGGTCAGCAACAACATATAACAAAGACGGATATTTTAATGATCCAATAGAGATTAAATCATTGAACGATATATATTTAGAAAATCCTTCTGTATTACTTTCATCTAAAAATGAAATTCGTATATTAGGTAATTCAGATAAATCGTTCACGTTAAATGTTACTACAACTCCGACATCACCATATATTTCATCCGTGTTTAATACAGATTCATTTTCAATAACTACTATTTCTAATAGAATTGAATGGATCGATACGGCAATATATAACCAAGCTCCTAATAATGTACGTTATATTTCTGAAACAGATCCTAAAAATGGATCACAGACGTTTAAATCTGTAACGAGCAAAGTATTATTGCAAAATCCAGCTTCGGATATGAGAATTATTTTTGATGTGTATTGTTCTCAATATTCAGATTTCGACGTATATGTAAAATTAATGAACGCTCGAAGCGGTTTGGACGAAAATAATATTGAGTGGATAAAATTGGATAATATTAATAAAATTAGAAATTCATCAGGAATAACTGATATTATTGAATATGATTTAAATATATCTAAATGCATTAGTACATGGAATACATCAACTGAATATATTTCTTTTATTGTGAAATTAGTTGGTAAATCTAAAAATTCGTGTCATCCAGTATGGTTTAAAAATTTTAGAGCAATTGCAATAACATAAAAGGAATGTTTGAATTATGGATGATCTTAAAATTAAAGGTCACGATAATCTGTTAAAACGTAATAAATCATCTGTAATTAATACAGATGATGAAGCGTACTTAGCGGCTAAAAAACGTGCTAAAAATAAAGATATATTAGAAAAACTAGTAATAAAAACAGAAGAACTAGAAAATAAATTTGACAAAATAGAATCTTTGTTAGATTCTATTTTGTCAAATTTAAATAACATAAATAAAGGGCCATTATAATGAAAGATTTATTAAGCCGAGATAAATTTATCGAAATGTGTGAACAAAATAATATTGATATTAAACAATGTTTAAACGATATAGATAAAATATTATTAATAAATTCTTTATTAAAATTAGATGACTACAAAAAAAACAAATTGTGTAATTTAATTAAAAATGCAGAACTAATTGCTAAAAAGGAAATAGCATAATGCGTCAACAAATATTTTCCAGGTTCGATTTAGTACAATATTGTTTAAGAAAGCTTGGCGCACCTGTTATTAAAATTAACGTAACCGAACAACAAATCGATGATCGTATAAATGACGCACTAGACATGTTTTTACAATTTCACATGGATGGTTCGTACCGAGAAATTATTGTTCATAATATAACGGACGAAGACATTGAACGCAAAAAAGTAATTTTACAAGACGAGATTTTATCTGTATTATCAGTTCATTTAAAAACGGATCCATCTAGTAGTGCTGGTTCTGCGTCGTCTGGCAATTTACAAACGCAAATGTATTTTTCCGATTTAATAAAAAATACATATTCTAGTTCGATTGGTGGTTCATCAGCGGCACTTGGAAATTATGCAATTGGTCAATCATATCTAGGCTTAATGGGTAGTATACTACCAACGGGTATCACTCGTGTCACGAATTATAAAGTTTATCAAAATGAATTAACTATTCCTGATATTAATTGGAATAAAGTAGAACCTGGACTCATGATTGGTTTGGAATGTTATGTTTATAATGATCCAGATTCTGTAGGTAAAGTTTATAATGATTACTGGTTAAAACAATATGCGACTGCATTAATAAGATTACAATGGGGTAATAATTTAAGTAAGTATCAGTCTGTATCATTACCAGGTGGCGTTACATTAAACGGCGAAGCTATTGTAACACAAGCCCAACAAGAAATATCAGATCTAGAAATGAAGTTAAGAGACCAATTTTCGCTTCCTTTAATTCCTTTTATGTATTAGTTAAATCCATTATTAAAAACATTAGATATTTTACCAACGTCAAAAGCTTATAGATGTATTGGAATAGATGTTGAAGGTAATATATTTTGTACAAATATATTCGATTATAGATTTTCTACTGGCGAAATTAGAAAACATAAAAATAAAGCTGAAATTCGTAAAATTCTTAGCATGATAAAATTTTCTTATAAGAAAAAAATAAAATATTAATATTGTAAAACAGACAATGAAATTTATAAAGATTGGATTATTCTTGGAAAAATAGTTTCTGAAAATATATTAAATAGTTTGAAAGATTAAAATAAAAAAGGAGAATCGACGATTTTGCCTTTTATGGGATAAACTATATAATGAAATTTATAAAAAATATATTATGATTAAAAAAGGAGAATCTAATGATTCTCCTTTTTTATTTAAAAAGTATTAATAATCATCACGTTCGCGTTCTTTCTCTTTGAAATATGTTTTTTCAATGAATTCTTCAATTTCTTTATCTGAAATAATATACTTAGCTATTTTTTCAAGGTTGCTTTTGTCTTTTAAAATCTTACTAAAATTATCACTTAATTCTTTATAATCATCGTCTGTATTAATTTCATCGACTTTAACTTTATTCAATTTAATTTCGAATTCATAATCTTCAGAAGAATCATATGTTTGCGGTTCATAATAACCTTTAATATCATATTCAATTTCTAAACGAGCATATACGCTTTCATAAGCGTATTCATCTTCTTTGTCTTCTACAGCAGGATAAATTGGAATGTTTAAAGTTTCGTGTTTAATTTCGAAATTTGAATCGTCAACGAGGATTGTATTTGCGTCGCCAAATAAATCCTCGTGTTTTTTATGGAATTTAATTTTAATATCTGATGATTCATTTAATTGTTTCGATTCTACAATCGATTCTAAAAATTTTTTAAAATGCATTTTGAATTTCCTATTGTTTAAGTTTATTTAAAAGAGTATTTATTAAGTTCATTAATTGTATTTTTTGTATTTTTATGTAATATCATATTGCCACCAATTTTATCATATCGTGATTTTGTTGCAGGATAATCATCAATTAAAATAGAATTTTTATTTGCATATTTTAACTTTGATTTACTACCATCAACTAAAATAATATCGTCAAAATAATAATTTAAATTCAATCGCTTTATAAAAGATAATTTATGTTCTTTTATAATATTTGCATAAGGTTTATTATGTGGAAGAGCTCCTAAAATATTTACTTTTAATCCATGTTTTGTACGTAATTTATCAACATGAAAAAGTAATTCAATTGCGCCAGTACATAAATTACCATTTAAAAATAAACCATTTGGCGCATATTCATCAAATTTTGAAACTATATATTCATGTAAACTAAGATTCTGATCTTGAACATATTCAAACCATCTTCCAGCATAATCAAAACCATCCATTACTGCCATTTGACCAGTAAAGTCATATAATACACCATCCATGTCAATATTAATTGTATCAATAATACTCATTATTTGATCCTACATTTATTCATCAAGAATTAAAGGTTGTTTTAATTCTTGATAAGTTTTAGAATATTTGCCATTACCATTATATGTTCGTGGATTACCACACATAAAGCATGAACATAAAGTTTTTGTTTGATATTGAACTCCAATTTGTCTATCACTGGGTTCAGAATTACAACATAACATATTTTCAGTGACACGGTTTTTAGCTTTATCTTTATATAATTTTTCTTTGTCGCGCCGAAATTCTTTTGATCTCATAATATTTCCTTAAAAATAAAAGAACCAATTTAGTTCTTTTATTTTATCAAGTTTAGAATATGCTGTATATACAAATATTATTCTTTTACAAAAATAGAAGTACCGGCTTTAATTTTACGATTTATTGATGTACTTTGAATAAAAATACGCCAATCACCAAAATCACCAGGTTTTACTTTAGTATCAGAATTAGGTAAACCTAACATATCGCGCGCATCTTGACCACCAAATTTCTTATCGTCTTTTCTTGAAACGATAACAATTTCTTTATAGCTTTGAACTAATTCAGATTTAGATAATTCATAATATGTTGAACCTTTTACATAATTAGAATTAGTAAATTTTTCAACCATATCTTTAATGACATAGTCGTTTTGAGCATGATATAAACGGCCTTTGACTTCTGATAAAGCTGTGCGAATATCAGATCGCTTAATATTATCTGCGTTTACTTGGAAAATATTAGAAGATGAACGAATACCTTTAGATCGTTGCGTAGAATAATTGGTATAAGAAGATGCGATAGCTCTACCAACTTCTTCGAATCCTGTACTAGAGTTAGCATCCCAAATTTGAATATTCCCTGCTGGAATGCCGGACGTTTTTGCGGCATGAGAATCTGTTAAGCTTGGTACTAAAGCCGCAATAGTCCAAGAATCATTTAATGATGCAATTTTAGATTTTAATGAATTAATACCAATACGAGAAGCATTATCCGCTCCATCGGTAATACAATAAATCAAAAACGAATGATCTTCATTTTTTTCGCTAATAATTATATGATCATCAATGCCGCGTTCAATAGCATCGCGCAATGCTGTAGTTCCACGCGCTTCAAACTTAACTTGATAATTTAAATCGTTTAAATTTGTATTATAAATTAAACGGTTTACACGACTATCAAAATCGTATAATGAAATTCGAATTTCTTGATCCGGTGTTTGATTTTGTTTAAATTGTTGAAGTGTTGAATCAAATACTTGTTTTACAAGATTTAATCGGTGTCCCATAGATCCAGACGCATCAATTAAAAAAATGATATGGTTAATCATTTTCTTTGATTCTGGATTGCCCGAAATTGTAGATGTAAGAGTAGTCATTTATTTTTTCCTTTTAAATGTTGCGCCATAATCATAGATAGATTTTAGTCTGCGCCGTAAATTAATTACAAATATATTTAATAAATTAAATATTAACTATTTTAAGAGATTCGACTGCACCCAATAGATTGTATATATAGTTATCGATTTTATCTCCTTCCTGTTCAAATTCACAAATCAAGCGTTTGTAGTCTAAAATTAAACTATCTATTTCTTCTAAACGTTTTTTAGCATGAGTAATTTTATTGTTTAAATCTGCTATTAAATTTGAGTTGATATTATTTTCAATTGTAGTACTTTCAATAATCTTATCATTACTAAAATCGTTTAATAAAACGTTAAAATGATTTTTATTTTTATAAAATGATTTTACTAATGGCGTTGATTTTAATAAGGATTCTATTGCGTAAAATAAATAAGAATTTATTTCTCGTGACAAATTATAATTGTAATTATAATTAATAGAAATGTTATTGTCAGCATCGACGGTTAATTTACAGCAAACATGATTTGATGCTTTAATATGCAATGTGTCATAATTATCATTCCAATCTGTAAAACCGGCAATTTCCATATTAACAAAATTTGATTGGTCTGTTGATGCAGTTAATTTCATAGCATAATCAATGATATATAGATTATTATATATCATTTTTAAAAATGTTTTAGCTGGAGTAAACGAGCTATCACAATTTAACGTATGGTTTTTAAAAATGACTTGAACACAGGATTCCGTTTTAACAAACTTAATTGAATTTAAATAATGAGCTTTGTATAAGCGTATAAAAAAATTTGATTTACTTAAATGATGTTCTAATACATCAGAATATCGTTTTTTTAGTTTAACGTTATTGACGTTATTATTAAGCTGATACAAAATTGTATCGTACAAATATGAATCATTATGTTTCAATTCTTCGCCAGTAATTTCATTTTTAAACGTTGAAATTAATTCATTATATTTTTTAATATTGCCACATAATTCAGTTTTTGAATTATCATCATTTGAATTATCAAACCTAAATAAAATATTTTCAAGTTCAGGTTTTAAACTAATTAGCAAAGATAAATATTTCGATTTATAATTTGTCATGACAAGGTCCTAAATAAAAAGAGATGATATAAATTATATCATCTCTTAATTAGTTTGTATATACAAAATTTTAAATATTTTCTGATTTATCGATATATTGAGTTAAACAAATATGTAATAGTTCATCAATTTCAATATCATTTTCAGTGCAATATTCTTGCGCTAATCGTAATACTTCAGAATCTATATCTAAATCTATACGATCAGAGCGTTCCATTAAAGACGGATAATATTCGTCAATAAATTTAATAGATTCTTGTTCAAATTGTTTAATATCTGAAAAATAAAAGCGGCCGCCAAATGAAGAATTGATTACAAAACCTTCATATACATTATCTTCAATTTTATCATATTTAGGTACAAATTCACGGTATTTCATAATGATCTCCTAATTAATTAATGATTTTACTTCATATGTTTTACTATTATGGATAATAAATAACGTATTATCTTTAATAAATGCTTTACGTTTATAATGTTGCAATCCGATATAGAATGAACAATAAAATCCAAAAGTTTTTGATCCAGTAACAGAAATTTCTGTAGCAATATCTTTTAGTTTCATATTAATTATTTCCAATGAAATTTATTTGTTATGTTAATTATATCCTAAATTAATCTTTGTGTATACTGTTTTTTTCATTTAAACTTTTATAATATTCGTCTAACAAATTTTGTAATGTTACGGATTGTTCGATGCATTGGTCAGCCGCGTAAGCGCTTTCTCTTGAAAGTTCTCCAAGTTCTTCAAATAACTCGTTGATGGTTTTGATATAATTATCTTTGGAGGCAATGGAATAACTATCGAGATTGGTTTCGTATTTTCTGGTTGTTGTTGACACGCTATTAGAAACACGCTTAACGGTATCAAGATCATTTTTAAGTACATTAAGTTTTTCATTTAATTTATTTACTTCTTTCGTGTTCGTTTCTGATATAGATAAAATTATTTCGGCTTTTATTTTTTCTTGATTAATTTTAAATTGTGATAGTTCACGGTTATTCTTGATCAATTCGCTTTTAATATTTGATAGTTGTTTATTATAGTTGTATTGGTTATAAACAATTATTGTACACAAAATTATAACTAAAATTATAATTGCTTTATTTATCATTTTCTTTTTTATAGTCCTTTAACTTATTTTTACGCTTTTCCATTTCAATTATTAACCAATTTACTCTCTCATCTATAGTGTCATGTTTAGGTAAATTTATATAATTAGATTTTAAATTTTTTTTCATTTTATTTAAATCGAACATGTTAGATCCTTTTATATATACTTAAAAAAAAGATCTAATATAAATATTAGATCTTTTGTACAACAATTTTCAATTCACTTAGTTATCATAGTCGAGAAATTAAGATAAAATATAAACTCTTTTTATGACTATTAATAAGCATTAAACATTGATAATTAAACCGTAAACAAACTAAACATTTATCATTAAATCCTAAACCTTGAACATTAATGGAGATATTTAATGACCTAACTCCAAGTCGACAGTTGTAGTATTTTACTTTAATTGCTTAGTGGCAATTATCACTCATCTAATTTTTGAATAACTAACAAAATTGAAAAACTTTAAAATATTTAACTTATATTTATAAGTTAAATTTTAAACCTGGATTTACTTCATTTAGTAAAATATCAAAATTCATTTCAAAATCTTCAATTTCTTTTTGAAGAGTATCAATTTTATCAGAAACATCGTGAATAACTGGTTCTTCATCTTTAATTACATTTAATAATGCTTCATTATCTTTTGCATCGGTTAAACGTTTTTCATGAGCAACCAATTCAGATTTATATTGATTAATCAATCGTGATTGTTCATGTTTCATTTGTTGCAATAATGTTTTTAACTGAGGAATAATATAATGTTTATATGTTAACGCATCTAAAATAGATAATGTTTTTCCTGAAATTTGAATTTCATTACTATAATTAACTTCGTTTAAACCTTGGCGTAAGCGAAAAGATTCATCGATTTTATCTTTTACGCTTTTAAATGAATTTTCAACTTCATTAATAGAATCTTTTACTGATTTACCATTTTCTAAATTTTTAGATCCTTTTTTAAGGAATGAAAATTTAGAAGAAGAAATTTGATTTCCAATATTTGTCGTTAATGTTTTTAATGTTGATAATGCACGAGACGCAGAAATTTGATTTGTCATATTGTATATCTCAAAATATTTAATTTAAATTTGATATAGCAATTATATATAATTTAAAAAATAAGTAAACAATAATTTTAAAATTTAATTAAATTATTTCATACATTATATTGATAGAAATGAAAGTGAGCGAATATTATTTGCCATGTCTCGCAATGAAACTGCAAACTTTGGCAGCCCTGTATATAGTATTTGCTATTTTTTCTGCCAAAGTTTGCAGTTTCACTGCGAGACATGGCAAAATACATTAATCATATATATTCATATCATCACCATTCTATTCATCTAATGTATAATATAAAAAGGTGAATCATTTGATTCACCTTTTTATTTTCTTTTTTATTTTTTAGATTTTTTTTCTAAAAAATCTTGACAATAAACGCAATGAGTTACACCTCCTAATTTTCGTCGTATTTCTGGAATATCTTCACCACATTCATCACAAAATTCATTTGACGGTAGTGTAAATCGTTTAGAAATAGCTAATTCATTTACATCTTGAATATAATCGTTAGCAATATCAGCAATATCTGCCATTTTAATTTCCTTTTTTAAAATAATGATTTTCTCTATATTTATATAAGAAAATTAGGCTATTTTTTCATCATCGATGAGTAAATCTTTAAATGGATTATCATCGATATTTGCATATAATACGTCTACAAAACGTTTTAAGTCATAAATGGATTTAAAAGCTGGATTATCAGATTCTAATAATAATGATTTAACTTGATTGACTGAAGATCTACAAGCAACGACATTTCCTTTAACATAACCTAATTTAGAATTAACTCGATCTATAGTTAAAGTATCATTTGTTGTAAATTCAAGATTAGTATAATAGCATTTGTTTTGCATTAATAAATGTTCAATATCACTTAATTCAAGATCGAAATCTATCATTTTATTTTGACATCTATCTATTAATGTCATCATACGATTAATACAACGTTTTTTAAATGAAAGCTTATTGGCTAAACTATCTGAAAAATTTAAAGCGCGCATTTCACCAATTTTCAAAACGTTATTATCATGCGTTGCTAAAGTGTCATTTGTATTTTCATTTGAATTCACGTCGGATAAAAATGATTTTTTTGATTGATCTTTTTCTATAATAGAAAAAATAAACCAATTCGTATGATCTAATTCAACGGACAGTATATTATGTTGTACTAAATGCTGTAACAATTCTCTAGTATGAAATATACAAGACACCATGGATTTATTTGTGCGGTGTCTTTTATAATCGACATTATATCTATTAACAATTTCTTTCAACGGAGTTTTTTTGATAAAATTTTCGTGTGTTTTTGAAGCGTATTGTTGATTTTCAGGAATTAATATCAATTCCATAATGAAAACTCCTTTAAAATTAAGTTATTAATTTCAGATGAAGAAATATAAGAACGTAATATTTCTTTATCATATTTTTGTGTCATATGTTTCATAAAATCGCCAAGATTTTTATTAACTAATCCAGTTAATGTTGAAACAATATTACCGTTAAAATTATCTCTAAAATGTTTCTCCTTGTCGTCGTTTAAACTAATATCGTTAATAATATTTTCTAAATGATCAAACTTATATATCGGATAAATTAAATTACCAGCTGAACACGATGGGATGTTATTTTTAGGATCGTTAATCCAATCTAAAAATAACATATACGTTTTGCGTTTTTTGTCTCTTGCTCTATCAGAATTACTAACGTTTTCTAATTGATATGGATAAGACGAAAACGTAGGAACTTTAGAGATATATGTAAACATTTCGTTAAATGTATTAAATCCATTATAATATGTATTAATATCTAATTGCAAAATATCTAATACGTCAATAATCGATTTAGATAATAATATATCGTGTTTTTTATATAAGCCTTCGTAACTATAAAATAAACCGGACGGTTTAAGTTTATAACCATTTTTCTTTAATAATCGTCCACACAAATTGCCAAAATCATTATAATCATAAAAGAATGAAGCTATTTTCAATTCGTCTAATTTCGTTTTAATAAAATCTACTTGATAACAATTCAAATATAAAATAGAAGTTACATCGCCATTCTTATGGATTGGATAATTTAAAGACGATAAAAAAGAAAGATCACCATGATATAAAATATCAATATCTCCATGATCTTTCTTTTCTTTAACCGATTTTACAAAATAATGAACGACGTTATTAGAATTACATAGATTAGATAGTTCTTTTTGCAGTTCTAATAAAACATCTTCTGAAATGCGTTTAGTATTATGATTTTTAAAAACATTTCCGCCCATAACATATGTCTCAAATTTTAAATTAATTATATTTTATCATAATTTATATTAACTGTATATACAGTAATCTGCAAAACTGATGTGTTGAATTGTCACGTAAGTAATTTTCGTATATAAATAAGACATTGTCGAAAAATGTCTTAAAATCATTTCGTGTTTATCGTGTTCAAAATTATCGCCTGTGTGAAATACGATAAATTGATTATTATAATTATATTCGCCGCTCCAATTTAAAATTTTATAATTTTTCATTAAGGAAATAGAATGATTTATATTTTTTTCGTTAGCACATTTTGATACATTATTAATAAAATCAAAATTAATATTATCACAAAAAATAAAATTATAATCATTTTCGATGTCTAATATATTAATATAATTTTTAATTAATTCTACTTCATTAATGATTGGTATAAATACTAATTCTTCGTTTTCATCTAATAAATCAAAATAATTTGACATTAAGTATCTTCCTCTTTTTTGACATAATTTACAAATTCGTGTAATAAATTATCTGATTCTTCATCAAATAATTGTTCATTTTCTTCAGATATTCCAGATCTTAAAAATTTATATAATTCGTCGATTTCAATATCAAAAATTTCTTTAGTATGATTATCATATAAAGTAACTAATGACATACCATCGATACAATTACTTAAAATAGCCGATTCGTCGTTTACTGAAAAAGACCTTGTGTCTCTAACTTGAATAACATCGGCGACTTCAAATAATCCATTTACTTTTTTAATATCTGTAATAACATTTTTTATATTATAACCAATATCGTCGCCGATTTGTAAAGTTTTAGCCTCAACAAATTTATTATTAAACTTGATTTCATGATTTTCAGTAACTTTAATAATAGATCCGTCGGATAAATAAATTTCTAATAAATCATTCGTATATCTAGTAGTTAAGCCATCAAAATCTTTAAACCCATCTTCAGTTAAAATCATATATTCGGTATTTGGCGTGTATGATTCGACAAAATTTTCCGTGTCAACCATATGATATAATTGACCAATTGTTAAATCTAAAACGTCGCAGTTTATTCTAACTTTTATTTTAGTATTTTCGTCAACGCATTTCCCCATTTGTCGCGGAAATTTAAAAATACTAAATCTGTTTTCTGCAATAATTTTAATAGCATTTTTTTGGTATTGATATAACTTTAATAAATCAATACCACCTTTTAGTGTAATAACTTTCGCATAATTACAGATAAAATAAAAAATGTTTTCAGAACATTTTTTAATTTCTATTAAATGTTCTGCTGAATACGGATATTCAACATCGGCTGCCATAATTTTAGTATTACGATTATAACAATGAGCATCTTTAAATTTTTTATCTACGTCCGGTAATTCTGGCGCAACATCAACGGGAGAAAATGCATCTAATCCAACTGAAGGATCAAAAGGTATTGGGTAAGCATAGTATTCTGGATATACTTTTGATTTTGTTTTTAATACGCTGTTTTTATCGCTCATTTTTTTAAATATTAATTGAAACGTCAGAAAATATTTAAATGGAGATTAAAATGTCTGATTCAAAAGAAGTTGTTGTTTTAGAAAATAAACCTTTTTATAAATCAAAAATTGTGTGGCTTGCGCTCGCTACTATTTTTATTGGCGCAGCTGAGCAATTATCTATATTAGGTCAATTTTTACCGGTCGAATATCAAGGTTTATTTACTACAATTCTTGGCGCGGCTGTATTAGTAGCACGATCTTATAGCGCAACTAATATTACATTAAAAAAATAAATTAAAAATTAAGGATCCATATGGATCCTTAATTAATGCTTTCAATTTTTAAAAACGTTCTGTCAAATCCTGACCCATCTTCAGCCGAATTTAATATTATAGGCGAAATAAGAATAGTAAAATCTGATCCAAACTTAATTTTACTTTCAGAATTTTCTTTAATAGTTCCTCGTTTAATTAATTCTCCTCCTTGATCAATAAAACCATCAATAATAGAATTTAATTTATTTTTGCCGTCTTGTTCAGAATATCCTTCTCCGGACATTGGCCCGTCTTCAGCTATCCATACAGCGTCTATAGAAAAACCATTTTCTTTATATACAACAGCAGATGTATTTTCTTTTGTTTTTGTTAATCTAATTTTTTCTAATCCTAAACCACACGAATCTAATACTTTTTTAATTGTAGCTGCAGAATTTTTATTATTATCAGATTTTGCTCGTTCTCGTGCCTTTTCTAATTCATCTACAGATACAGACGTTTCATCGCCGTTGGATTTAATATCATCAGAATCGATTAAACCTAATTCATCAGCTATAGATAGTTTTTTATCTTCGTTTATAATATTTTTAAGATAATCAATAAATTTTATGTACATGTAAATAAACACCGATCTTGTTAACATTTAATTAAAAATATTTAAACAAGATCGGCGTTTAAAATGTCTATTTTTTAAATGCTGCAATTGCTAGCGGATGATTTTCTGCAATCATAGAATTAACTTTATCAATAACTTTATAAATGCGATTTATTGTCGAATCTTTAATATCAAGATAGCCATTGTCTAAACGACGAATCAGTTCTGAAAACGGATTAGAAAAAGATTTTGTATAATTCACTGAGTAAATTACATTCGCTAAACGCAATTTACTTTTGCGGTCATGCATTAACCATTCATCAATATATTTTTTAAATGATAATACAATTTCAATTTGATTATTTGAGCTTTGTTGATGATTATTTGTTGATCGTGGTTTAATTAATGGTTTCAAAGCTTCTTGAGAAAATTTTTCTTCGCGTTCAATTTCATCCATTGTAGATTTAATTTTTGACCACATAGAATCTACGATATTTAAATTTCCACTTTTGTAATGTGAAATCATGTTATAACCAAAAACTCGCATATCAATCAATGTAGAGCGCCCTCTATTTTTTGAACACCATTCGCGTAATTCAACATTACGTTCAGAATTATAATGTTCATGTTTCTTTTGTACAGACATATCGTAAATCCTATGATAAAAAAACTAGTTAGACCGTTCAGAACATAAAATAATTTTATATCTAAATCTAGGCTTTGTACATACAAATTTTAAAATATGATGTTTTAATTCTAGCCACGCTCGCAATTGATTAATGACGTTTTAGAAAGATAATACACACATATAAAATTTGATAAGAATAAAAAAAAGAGAATCCTAGGATTCTCTTTTTTTAATAACCTTTTGCAATCCATTCATCTAGCAAATTAAAATGACGTTCATATAAATGAAAAGACGCGGCATTCCAAATTATATTTCCAGCTTCTATTCCTAAATCTTTTGCTAAACTTTGATGAACATAATTTGCGAACGCCCAGTCACCAGTATATCCAAAACGAATATCGTTGCTTCGAAAATAGACAGTACTAACCAATTGATTATTTCTAATAAAATGAACTGTATTACTACAACAAATAAAATCGCTCATTCCATCTTTATTATAATCTGTATGAATTGATGGTCTAGTATATACCATCTGACCACGTCTAGAATCTGGATTAGATTTAAGTTCTTTTAATACGTTTTCATATTGACTTCCATTTTCTTTAGACCAAATCAAATATCCATAATTAGAATTAATTTTTCCGACGTCATTTGTCTTTGACGATATTTGTTCCCATATAACGGGAATTTTGCCAGGTATATCTTTAACATACAACGATTGAGATTTATACCATTCTAATTCTCGTTGGTTCCAATCATGATTAATTGTTCCAAAAAACGAAGGTTCATCTGCAATAAAACTCGCCCCAATCAATTCAACCGTTTTTACTCCAGTTTTATCAATTACGAAATCTTGGTTTTTATATTTTTCAATGATTAATCTGCGAACGTCATCTACTTTTAACATAACTTTTATCCTACCGCTTAATGGATAATAGTTATAAGAACGCCTTCTTATAAAGAATAATTATTAATTTATCATATACGCGATATAAAATTTATCTAATAAGCAGTAATATAATTAGATAAAACATTCATAAAAAATATATTTTAAACTATTACGCGACCATGTAAACATTTTTTTATAAATTAAAATTATTATATAAATCAATAACATAAATTAAACGACTAAAAGGATTAAAAGTGTGTATATTTATACACACTTTTAATCTTAAAATAAAATATCGTTATTTATCAATAACATATGAATATTAGACTATTCTCCATGTTATTGATAAATAACGATATTTTTTAAAACACGACAAATATTAACGTTTTGTTAAAAAATCTTTAAACGATAATTGTGATACACTAAATTCATCTGTTTCAATGCTATTTTTTAACATTTCAATGGCTATATCTAGATTATCGTATAATGGAATATTATATCTGTCACAAAGAACTTCAATATTACCGCGACGCCAAAAACCTTTAGGAACACAAATAATTAATTTTTTATCAGACGCAATATACTTTCCAATCTCTAATAACGAGATTGGAGATTTAGTATTTGGATCTAGATAAAAGAAAATGATTTGTGAACGATCTAACCCATCTAATTCCCATGTTACTTGTTCTTTAAAATTTGGGTTATCAATACTTTGTTCCCACGATGAATCCCATGACTCTCGACGCGGATTTAAAATATTTCCTGAATATTCTTCCAATGATTCTGAGACTTTATCCTGCCATTCAACGGCTTTTCCCATTTCGATACTTCCAGCTAAAAATATGCAAAATCCATCGATCTGGCTATGCAAATAAGGTGCCTTAAACGTTTTCATCTTTTTCTTCTTCCAAATTCAAAATTAATTCAATCATTTCTTTTATAACCTCGCCGTGGCATCTTTTAGGAAAACACCAACACGACAAAATTAAAGTTTTATTCTTTACTATTTCGGCTAATCTATATAATTCATTTATGATTGCAACGTTTCCATTTTGAATTTCATAAATTAAATATTCACGATATTTATCTATAGCTTCATCGCGCGAATTTACTTTATATTTAGCCTTAGTTTTATGCAAATCCAAATGAGTATATGGATTAGACAAAATTGAAGGCCTTCCAATATATTCATAAGAAAGACCTTGAAATGTTTTTTTGTTTACAATTAAAATATCATTTTTCAAAATATTCAATTACCATAAAAAATAAGGGTAAAAATAATGCAGCGATAAAATAAAAATGTCTTTCTATAAATTTACGTATTGGACGACATTTATTAAATTCTGTTTTGAAATTTTCGTACAATGGTTCGTATAAATATTCTGCACCAATTATTTGTTTACATATGATATTACTTCTCCATTGGCTTTCACGCGTAGGAGGAATAATTTTGAATAAACTTTTTGTGCGTTCATCGGATAATAAAATTTCTAATAATTCTGTTCTACTAATTAATTTTGGTTTAGCTGTTGAATTAATACTTTTGCGAATTAAATAATGCTCTTTACTTAATTGTAAAAGAAATTTTGTATGTAATTCAATTGATCGTTTATTAGCTTGATTTTTATCAAATTCAGCTTTTTCGTTTTTCAATAAATCTTCTTGCCAATTATTCATGATTTATATCTCCATCATTTTCTTGAACCACAATAGGTTTAATTGACTTTTTACAACTAGAAATATATTTTGAATTATTTGATAAAAGTAATTCAGATTCAGTTTTAAAATCTTCTATATCTCTTAAAGTACTATTGTACATAGTACCATCAGTGTTGTATTCTATTTCGGCATAACCATATCCAATTTTTTTACATGATTCTAAAGTATCTGAATCGTGTTTTTTATTTTTTGTAAGCTCATCTTCTAAACATTTATCTATTTTAGCTTGAGCTTTTTCAAGTTTTTTTTCCCATATGCATGATGATTCAGCCGATTTAATAATTTTATCATCTCTAGTTTTAGGATTTTCAGGTTTAATTAAGCCATAAATAAATAAAATAATTAATGCAACAATGAATAATCCTATAATGCGATAAAACATTAATTTTACTTTATACGAAAGCATATCGTCTAAATCATAATTCATTTTGATACTCGCACATAAGAAGCAGATAATTTTTTAATGTCAATATAATCTTCAATGCGTTTTTGATCAACCATTTTCTCTTTAACAAATACTTTATATTTGTTATCAAAAAATCCATAATTTTTAAAATACTCTTTATGATAATATAATATCTCTTTAGCTTTAGCCAAACCGCCAACTCGTGCCACATATGTTACATTTTTACTAGTTTGAACCATTTGATAAAATCCATAAACAATATCTGCGTTTATTTATTTTAATCCATTTACGATATAATGTATATACGTTCAGAAATAAAAAACCAATATATACCATATCTAATTTACAACCTCTAGATCCAATATATTTCATTCTAGTAGATAATTCAGTTATCTGATATACATAATTATATTTGTTTCTATCTTTGCCTTTTATAGGCAAAATTATTTTATATGCTGCATTTGTAAACATTGTTTATTTCTTGAGCTAATTTTATTTGATTTTATTAAAAATAAAAAAGACGAATCAAATTCGTCTTTTTTACTGTGATATGAATTTAGTTGTTAAATCCAAATTTAGATGTCAATTTTTTATTTTCAAAATCTAGTTGTTCTCCACCATATTCGCCATTTGCAATAGAAAATAATTCGGCAATAGTATAACCATTATCATTATGTTTCATACCTTCAAATTTATTACGCCCAATTACATCAATAGCCGCATCAAGATCATCGCCTTTTAAACGATCGAATTGTAATACTCCAAAACAGCGTCCTGGTCGAATCAACGCTGGATCTACACGATTTAATGATGGTAAATTCGTACTAAAAATGACAAGTTTATCAGGATTAGCCGTGAGTCCGTCTGTCACATTTAAAAGTTGCGCGCAATTTCTATTGCCATCTTCTCGCCGTTCGATATATGTATCTGCGTCTTCAACGATTAGAAATTTTTCAGGCGAATCATAGAAATACGAAAATAATTTATCTGCCTTTTTAAGATCTTCTGAATATGTTAATAGAACTGATTCATTTGTACTAGATAACAATTGGCGAATAAAGTTTGTTTTTGCTGTACCTGGAGGACCGATTAATAATAAAATACTAGATCCACTGTTCATATATCTATCAGCGAAATCTTTAATATCTTCGCCTTTCATAAATGGGTAAAATTGATGATTATATTCGTGAATATCTTTAATACTAAAATTTTTAATCTCTAAATCGCCATGCGGATCAATACCAGTAACCCATGATGCCATCGGCTCAGTTTTAATATTTTTTCCGGCACTTTCTATAATTTTATTATATTCAGAATAACCAATGCCACATAAAATTTTATATCTATTTTTTTCAGCTAGATTTTGTTCAATAACCGTATATCCAAAATTTTCATCATAAAATTCATATTGAATAGTTGTTACATTGTTAATATAACGGCATGATTTATAGCATGACTTAATAATTTCAAAATCTTCTTTAGAAATAATTTTGCCAATATATGTAAATACGTCTTGTTCCTGTTCTATACCAGTTAAAAAATATTTTAATCCTAAGTAGTTACCGAATGAATTAACAAAATCGGCAGGAACGCCATTAATTTTACGTTGTTCATGTTGATTTTGATTAGATTGTTCAATTTGATCCATATCTTTAATATCTCTTTGATTATTAAATGTTGTTATGTTATAATCTTCAAAATTATATGTGTATGTATAATTTGAGTAATATAACATCTTATATGTAGCTTCGTGTAAGCATTCTAAATAAGTATTATCGTTCGCAATAATGTCTTTTATATTAAAAAAATAATACGGTTTAAACATATTAGCTATAGTAGGCTGTTCATAAATTAAATTTAAATGCGATTTATTAATAGTCTTTTTAATATCTATATCAACGGTTTTTGGAAATTCAAAATAATTTGAATAGATATTAAAAGCTGTATTTATCGCGGTATCATTATAAATATGATCTAAACGTTTCGTCATTTTAAAACATCGCTTTATTAGAAAAATAATTAGAAGCAAATAGCACTATTAATACCAATAAATAGTTTTAAATTAAATCTTTAGTAATTTTATATCAAAATTAATTATTTGCTTAATATGTATATTTTAAAATAAAATGAAACGTATGTAAATAACATTAATGTTAATTTATTTGATCGTCTTGATTAACATTATCGGTGTTTTGATTTGTTTGATCGTTAGTATTAATTAATTCTCTTGCAACTGATAGAGTGTCGGTTAAATATGTAATGATTTGTCGTAATGTATCTAATTCTGCATCTTTCTTATCTAATTTTTCCATAATTTTTAATTTTTCAAATTCTAAAGATTGCAAATTATTTTTAATTTCACGAATTTCTTTTTCTGTGACTATTAATGATTCTCTGTATTTATCTGACATAGCAACATAATCGTCCCTTTGCTTAGTCAATATATTTATAATATCAATTTCTGCTTTTTGATTTGCGATTTCAACGGTATCAGATTTAATTTTTTTAAACACAACATAGCAGGTGGTTAATAACGCAACAACGCCACCAATTACTTCTTCTCCTGCTAAACTTGTTAAATCAACCATTTAAAAAATCAACCATTTTTTTTTCTTATTATTTTTTTGTTTTAATTTATCATTTTCTTTTTTAAATTCATTTATAGAATCATTAATTTTATTAATATCATTTTTTATATCGAGCAATTCTAATTTTATTTCCGAAATACATCGCATGAATGTTTCGAAATATACGTCATTTACCATTGAAAATGCTCCGAACTTTTATTTTATTTAAAGCTCGGAGCATTTTCTTTAATAATTCGATTTTACCAAATATTAAATTAAATCATTATATCTTTTTAAAGCATATTGTATATACAAATAAATTTTAATTATCTATATAACAGCATCATAAATTTTAATAGGACCAAAATTAATAATATTATCCATTTCAAAACATGCAATATCTGTATCATAATTTAATAAAATATAATTTTCATTTAATTCAATTAAGTCATTATTTGATACATACATTTTTGGAATACAAACAATAAATCCACTTTCAATATATAAACTATTTGACTCATAATTTAAAATTTCTGTTTTATATACACAATCTTCTTCGACATTAAAAATTGGAATTTTATCACCGATAAAATCCATTTCGTTTTTAAAATTATCTGATTTATACAACAAAACAACATCATCATAAAATTTATCAATTTTTAAATTGATTGGATCACAAATTATATATTCACCTTTAGGTATATTAATAATATTCATAAATTTCCTTTGATATTAATTGATTCAATAAAATCATTATATCATATAAAAAGAATATTGTATATACAATATTCTTTCAAATAAATATTAATATTTATTCGTTTTTAATATTTTCATATTCAGAAATAGTCTTTAATAATTCGATTTTACCAAATATTAATCTTCATCTTCGTCTTCATCTTCGTCTTCTTCATAGTAATCGTCTTCGTAGTAATCGTCTGATTCCATATTAATAGTAACATTTGCGAAAACTAATGCATCATCCAAAAGAGTACAACAAAATTCTTGTTTGCGCTCAAATATAATATAATCATCTTCATTGTCGCAGTATTTATTTTGATCAACTAATTCAAACGGAATGCACGCGATTAATCCAGAATCAACACCTATTTCTTTTAATTGATCGCCGGCAATTTCAGCCAAATAACAACCATCACCATGTGTAGTTTTAAATACAGCAATCGTATATCCATTGTGACATAATAATGGATTTGAAATATTAGTGAGCACATGATTTACAATTTTATTATAATATAAATCGTCTGACAATACGTGACATGGATCTGCAATTACATATTCGCCTTTAGGTAAATAAATGTTCATATGAATTTCCTTTGAAATCTGTTTAATTAATCATTAAACTTATTATATCATAACAAAAGAAAATTGTATATACATACAGAGATAGATGTAAAAATACATCTATCTCTGTATTGTGTTTTATATCAATTTGATAGATCAGTCAAAACAATTACTTATTTTCTTTATAAGCAATTCTCACTGATTCAGATACAATAGATTTATTGTATGTTTCTTGTAAATTTTTCAATTTCAGCGTAGTTTCTTCACGGTGTTTTACGCCATCTTGTTGAATTTTGATAACGTCGTTTACTGTTTTAATCAACGTTGCTTGAACAGCTTCTAATGTAGATGCATCAATAACCGAACGTTGATTAGCTTTAGCCACTGCGACGCTATTTGTGTGTAAAAGTTGTGCGTTGCGTTTTAATAATTCATTTGTAGTATTATCAATCGCTTCAGCTAGTTTTACAGAATTTTCTTGTTCATTCAATGATAACGCTAATGCAATTTGATTTTTCCATGCTGGAATTGTAATTGAACGTACAGCATTGAATTTATCAATCAACATTGTATTATTGCTTTGAATTAAACGAATCATTGGCAATGTCTGTAATGCCGACTGTTGCAATAAATGTAAATCAGATAAACGCTTATCTAAATTATTACATACGTGATTTAAATCAAAAATCTGTTGAGTAATATTTTGATCTTCTTTTAAAGGATCAGCTTCAGATAAACGTTTAATTTCTTCTTGTAATTCAGCATAACGCACTTTACCAGCAACAATATACAAACCAAGTTCACGATAATCCATTGTAACAGCGTTAAACATTGTGTCAAGCATATTTACGCGATGTTTCAATCCACCTTGATTAGTTTCAATTTCTGTCACGAGATTATCAATTTGTGTTTTAGTATCTGCAAAGCGCATTTCAAATTTTTGTTTTGCGTTTTTTGCACTTTTAAATAAAGAACCAACTAATGGTAACTTAGCTAATCCATAAGGCGATGAAATTAAATTACTAGAATTAATTGTTTGAGCTACAGATAATACTTGATTAAGTTTTGCTCCGGTTTCATCTAATTCAGAATTTTTTACTAGAGATAATAATTCAGATGTACATTTATTTGATTCATTAGATAAATCTTTACCATATTCTGCAACAGCTAATGTGGAAACATCGGTAAATTTATTTTTAATTTCGATAATGTCTTTAACATCTTCTACTTTTAAACCATATGTTTTTAAATCTTCTCGCGAAACTTTATTATCTAAAATCAGATCATAATTTGGTGATTCAATAATATCACAATTCACTTTCTGCTGTTCTACTACATCTTTCATATGTTTCTCCATAATAAATTTTAATTTATGCATCATATATCATAAAAGTTATTTTGTATATACATTTTTTAAAATATACGATTAAAATTCGATTTTGAAAATTTGATATTTTGTTCTAACGCTGGTCGTAATACTTTTTCAATAGAAATAAATTTATCTATTAAAATTCCAATGTTAGCTTTACATAAATCATATTGTATAGCATTCGTCTTTGCCAAAATTTGTGCCGATAAAATATCATTTTTTTTGCGTACTAATCGTTGAGCTTCATATGTAGATAATTCATTATCCCGCATGAAGTCTTCTATTAATAAAATATCTGATGTAAATGTATCATAAATTTTTTTTAAATCAATATATAGCGCGTCAAACGAATTATATTGATTTTGCAATCGAGATAACACAACGGATCCATTTTTTAATAAACTTTCAAACTCAATGTGTGCAATTTTAATATTAGCTTCTATTTCAATATCACTAGTAAAAGTGAATATTTTTTTTATAGTACCAATATTAGAATACGTATGAAATCTATCAACGGACGTTTTTAAGCGAGAAATTATAGATGCCATTTCAGATGAATTCGTATCTTCTAAAGAAACAGAAGAAGATAATTCGTTCATCTTATCAATAGTATCATTGCCAATTATAAATACATCAATATTAGACATATCATATCTCCAATACGCAAATAATTGTTTTTCATTATATACAAAAATTTAAGTTGTGTACACAACTTAAAGTTATTAATTATTTTCAAAATAAAATAAAAAATGTATACACATCTACACACATATGATATAATAATTATATTGTTTAATTAAATTGTATGATCTTAAAACATAAAGGATTAACGTTATGCCAAATTTTTCTAACACTTTCGATATAACAGTTCATTTTTCTTTAAATCCAAAATACGAAATTTCTTATGAAGACGCCGTTGAAATTGTAAATACTATCTGGCCTGAATTACAAAACAAGCCATTCATTTCTAAAACTGATATTATAGCTCTTAATATTTTAACTAAATGCGAAAATATTATTCACGATTATCAATTTTAACATTCAAATAATTTTATAATTAAAAACCTCTATAAACATGTTTATAGAGGTTTTATTTTAATTTATGATTTAGGTTTCCATAATCGAGCTTTTTTCAGTGGCTTAGGAATCTCACTATGTCTAGCAAGTAAAACTAGACAAGATTTTTTACCATTCAAAGTATTATTTTCATGTCCTTCAAATATTGGATAACATTTTGTAAATTCATTATCAACTATTTTAATTTTATCGTATAAGCTTTGATTAACACGAACTACAACTTTTTTATACGATTGAGTTAACCATTCTTCATATAATTGAGAAACATATTTTTGTTTAGAAAACTCTAAATGTGCTCCTAAAACAGTATGAGCAACCAATGTTGGCGTCATATAATCTGGAAATTCATCTAATACACAAATATACATTTTAAGATATGAATTATCTTTTAAATCATCTTCATTCATCTTCATTCATCTTCATCGTTCATCATCGTCGTGGGCTTTAGAGATCTATTTACTATCGAATATATTGAATATTTTTCATATTCCGATAATTTATTAACGTGTTTTTCAAAAAAATCTTGAGTAACTATATCATAATTACTACGTAAATAATAATACATATTAAATTTTGTTTGATGCTTTTCCGCAAATCGTTCAGATACGCGTTGATATATCACTACCGAATTATATAAATTATCTGGAATATATTTTTCAATAAATTCTTCCGATAAATTTTGATACATTATAATATGTTTTAAATTTATTTTATCAATTCTAGATTCAATAAACTCTTCTGATAAATTTTGACTTATTTGTAATATTTCAAAATTTATTTTATCTTCATATTTTTTAATAAAATCTTCTGATAAAATTGAATATAAATTAACGGTATCATTTAATGATACAAGATGAAAATTATTCTCAATAAATTCTTCTGTTATCTTAGTTCCAGATTTTATATATATAGATTTTAAATTTAATTTATGTTTATATTTTTCAATAAACCACAAATCTGGAGAATATGTTTTAGAAATTAAACTCCAAGTATTATAATCAAAGATAGATGAGTAATAATCTAAAATGTCAAACGGAATTGGATATTGTTTAATTAGATCATAAAAATTTAAATAATCACCATATTCTTCAATTATTTTATTTCTATAATTAATATCATTAATTTCGATATTAATAAAATTTGAAGACATATTCATTAAATGAATTTTTTTTCTGAAAAAATTCATTTTCCATTTTAAATTTAAAATATTTATTTTTTGCATAAAATTTTTAATATAGTAAAAAATAATTAAATTTCATTTTATCATAAATCTATTAAACAGTAAATACTAATCTCATACATTAGATGAATAGAAAGAAAAGTAAATAAATGTATCTTTGTCAAGATATAAGCAGCTCCGCTGCAAACTTTGGCAGAAAAAATGACTAATACTATATACAGAGCTGCCAAAGTTTGCAGTTATCAATCAGCGGACGCTGATAAATTACTGATATATCTTGGCAGAGATACATTCATTCATTCGTCTTTCTGTTTATCTAATGTATGAGATATGAAGGTTATTATATTTCATTCTTAGAATCATCTCGTTCAATCTAGAATGAATAATTTATCTTTAGATGATAGATTTATTGACTGATATAAAAATATGTCTAGAGAGTGAATGAGATGAATCTATAATTATACAAACAATATATTTTAAGATATAATTATAGATTCACAAATATGAGTAAAAATTATGATTTATAAAGCATATAAAATATCTGAACTTTTAAATGATACATTATATGAAAATGCTTTTTTGTATATACACAATAATAATGCTCAACATATATTAGTATTATCTTATGCAGATAAACAGATGATATATTCATCAGAATATATTTTAAATTTATTATTAGAAAAATTTCCGTCATTAGTTGATATAATTAATACTAAAGCAATAATAAGATATAATAGTGTTGCGTATAAATTAAATTGTGATTTTTGTTTTAAAAAATATAATAATTATAAAGAATATTACATTTATAATAATAAAGAAGTAAAAAATAATATAATTAAAACTGATTTGATTATGAATATTGATACAAACAATTTTAGCTATATAAATTGTATATTTGGTAGTAATTTAGAAATATATACAATTGATAGAAAAGTTAGTTCAACTAAAAATTTAAGAGGATGTTATACTATATTTTTAAAACCTATTGAGTGACTTTATCAATTTAGTTTAAATACTATAAAAAGAATATTAATCATGATCGGTCAACATTTTTATTATAAATCTATTAAAAAAGTTATCGCGACGTTTGGATCGTTATTTTCAGATGTCGTAGTTAAAACGTCTGAATCTCGAGATGTTATTAAAGTACCTATTCATTATGCACATAAAAGCAAATGGATTGAAGCATTAACGGTGAATCCCGATTCTCGTGAAATGTATACAGATACAACTTTACCGTCATTAGGATTTGAAATTACTAATTTTATGTATAATTCTGAGTTAATGACTAATCCTACTAATATTCAGCATATACGTAGAAATATTGACGATGTTGAATTCGCATTTACTTCTGTTCCATATACTATAGGGATTGAATTGTTTGTTGCAACAAATACTGTAGACGAAGGTTATCAAATATTAGAACAAATAGTTCCGTTTTTTACTCCTCAATTAACAGTTACGATTAAAGATATTGATATATATAATTTGAATACTAATATTACATTTGATTTAACTGCAGTATCTCAAGATATTCAATATGAAAGCGTATTTGATGATACGAAGTTGATCATGTTTAACTTTTCATTTGTTGCGAATACCAAGTTTCATAGTAATCCACGATCTATACAAAGAATTAAAAACGTTTTAATTAATATGACTGAAAAAGACCATGAAGAAATGTTTGAAAAATTAACTGGTCATAGAGACGATATTTCAGGCGATTTTATTTGGAGTCATAATTAATGGGACGTATCGATTCAATTTCTAAAGCTCTAGAATCTAAACATGGCGTTGATTTGGCCACAGGCAAATTTATAGAAGTAAACAATTATCACGATATGGATATTGATGATGATATTAATATTGATGATGATAATGACGATGAAACAATAGATGATGAATCTATTATATCAAATGTCGCAAACGTAATATCTAATGTAATACCGCCTATGAACGTATCATCACAAAATATAAATGAAAATACTATTGAAGACGAAAGATCTGAAGAGTATAATCAAGACGAAGATAATGTAAAACGTAATATTAGAGAATTAATTCAAAAGGGAATGGATCTTGCTGATGATATGTTTGAAATTGTTAGAGTTTCTGAATCGGCTAAATCGTTTGAACCGGCTTCAGCGTATTTAAAAACACTCGTTGAGTTAAATGAAAAATTATTAGATATACACGATCGACGAAATAAAAATAAAAAGACTGTAAAAGAAGAAAAAGGCAGTAATGTTACAACGACAAATAATGTTCAAACAAATAACGTCGCCGTAACAATGTCACCGGCTGAATTATTAAAACTAATGAAAGGAAAATAAATGGCGCCCGTTTTTATGAGTTTTCAAAAACGTATCAGATATATATATAGAAATAAAAGAAAAAATATTGACCGTTAATCCAGAATTAGATTATACCGTAAATGAATTAAAAGAAATGTGGCTTGAAGCGTCTAAAATTTAAATATAATTATATTAGTTTAAAGTGATTGCGCAATGGGAATGTCTATTAAAGAATTACAAAAATGGTTAAATGCGCATGGCGTGTCGCCTAAATTAAAAGAAGATGGTATAGGCGGAACGTTAACAAAATCGGCATTTATTCAAGTTTTTGTTAACAAAGATGCTAAAGCTATTACAAAAGATCAATTATTAGAAATAGCTAAATCTTTAGGTGACGATTCTATAAAACGCATTGAAGCCGTTGGTAAAGTTGAATCGAATGGATCAGGTTGGTTTGACTCTGGATTGCCTAAGATACTTTGGGAACGCCACTATTTTTATCGTTTAACGAGACAAATCATTAATACGGCAACGTTCGGTTTAATTTCATCTCCTAAATCTGGTGGATATACAACTGATGTAAATAAAAACGGTGTTAATGATTCATGGGAAAAATTAGCTGAAGCTGCATGCGTAAATCCAGATAAAGCGATTATGTCAGTTAGTATAGGAAAATTTCAAGTCATGGGTTCTTATTACTCTGAACTGGGTTATAATCAACCTATAGATATGTTGTGGGCGGCGCGCAATTCGGAATATGACCATTATAAAATGTTAGCTGGATACATTAAAATGGCAAAATTAATACCTGCATTTTTATCCATATCAACGATTGCTCATACAAATATACCATTTGTTAGAGGATATAATGGACCTGCATGGGAAAAAAATGATTATGCATCAAAATTAGCTATCGCTATGAGATAAAAAAAGATCCTTAAGGATCTTTCGATTAATTTAAAAAATCTGAATCGGGACATCGTTCAATTAATTTAATCGTTTCATGAACAACAATAATTTCTTTTAAATGATCGTGGCGTTCATGAATTGCTCGAATATAAATATCTCGACAATTAATATCTAAATTATCATAGATAAATAGCGCTTGTGTTATATTAATGTATTGTAAATATGAATACATATGAATTGCATAATCTGTATTAAAATTGCGATTATAAGATCGTTCGTAATCAACAATCATATTATTGATTACTTCATCTCCATAATTGTTAGCAACAGTCGACATGTAATCAATAATATTATTAAATTTTTTTAAACATTCTTCGCTTTCGCTTTCAATTATATTCATTTTTTTCTATGATCTCCCATTCATAGTTTTTGAATGAAAATATTATAAAATAAAAAAAGGACTATGTATATAGTCCTTTTTTATTGAATTGAACTTTTTAATAAACTCTTTAAGACATTACCACGTGTTGACGCAGCTCATCGTCGAGTTTATCAGCTTTAATTACATGTAAACGACGCGTATTACTTGCAATTACAACTTCGTCTTTTTTACGATTCAAAATTTTATAAACATCATTAGCCTTTAAAATTTTTGAATCATTTCGCTTTTGCATCCAATTATTTCGGTCTTCAACTTTATCAAATCCAAATACTAATTCTTTACCATTTGAATTTACTTTGGACGCATAAAAATGACGACCATTACGTTTTGAATGTGATTGTTCATGTTGCTCTGAATTTGCGACAACGCCATTTACTTTAGACGCATCGTTAAATGCACCGTTTGTTTCAGTTTGACTACTCATAAGATCACTCCTAAAAAAATTAAATGACATCAAATTAAGCATATTATTTGCTTATGATGTCATTTTATTATTAATTGTTTATTTAGTAAACAAATATATTGTAATAAATTGTATACTAATTATCACATTGCAATAATGCGTCATATAATTCATTATATGTTTTATATATATTATTTTCTGAGTCAATAATATATGGTACAGATCTAACTCCTGGATATTTTTCAAAAAAATCTTCGCGAGAAATTTCAGTTTCTAAATCTTTTACTTGAGCAACAATTTTAATGTCTTTATAAGAAAAATTTTTGTCGCTTAATAAACGCTTTGCATTAACACACGCTGGGCAAGCGTCTTTCGAATAAACTGTATAGGTAATATTTGAGTTGTTCATGTAATAAATCTCTTTTTTGTTAATTGATTGGTTGATGTAAATTATAACAAAAATCTATACTTATTTGAAATTAATTTTAAATGTGTATACAACAAGTAAAAAATAATATACAATAGCGTAAGATATTTTATTTGGAATTATTATTTATGTCGATTAAACTGTTTACTCACGACGGGGATTTTCACGCAGACGAGATTTTTTCATTTGTATTGTTATCTTATTTTAAAAACATTAATGAACCAATTATTCGTACTAGAGATCAGGCTATTTTAGCTGAAGCGTGTAAAAATAAAAATCACTATGTTATCGATGTAGGATCTATTTATGATCCTGAATATTTAAATTTTGATCATCATCAAGCGTCTTTTAATTTAACAAATGAACATTACGAAGATACTCCATATAGTTCGTGTGGTTTAATTTGGAAATATATTAAAGAAAATACATTTTTAAATCTTAATTCTTTTATAATTAATAAGATCGATGATTTTGTTTCGCGAATTGATATGCTAGATAATGGAATTAAAAATTATTATCAATTGTCTATTATTTCTGCATGTAATTATTATCCAGATGATGAACAAACAAAATTTAATAAAGCGCTCGATATTGCAAAATGTTATTTTAATTGTTTGTTAAAAAAATGGGAGTTACAACAACAAAGATATGAAATTGAAAAATTGGCTTTAGAAAACGCTAAAGACCAAATCATATTTTCTGAACAAAAAATTTCTGTTACGCCTTACTTAAACGCGTCTGATAATTTATTATTAGTTTCAAAACGCAACGATAATGAATGGTGTATTATAACACTAAATTCTGGATATGATTTGGATTTTTCACGTAGATGTTCTGCTCCAGAATCATGGGGAGGTTTATCAGGTAAAGAATTAAATGAAAAATCAGGATTTGACAATATGGTGTTTTGCCATAAAAAATTATTTTTAACAATTGTAAATGGTGATAAAGATCATGCTTTATCTGTAGCAAAATATATAATCGATAACCATTATAGCAAATAAATCGAGGTGAATCATATGTCTTTTAAACCTACAATTGAACAATTACAAGCGGTTGATTTATCGTTAAACGATAACAAAGAATCGTGCAAAATATCGGCGTTTGCAGGTACAGGAAAAACGTCAACATTAAAATTGATAGCGGATTCTCGTAATGACAAAGGCTTATACTTAGCTTTTAATAAAGCCATTGCCAATGAAGCGAAAAACAAATTTAACAATACAAATGTCGCCGCTAAAACATTTCATTCGATGGCATACACAAATTCTCCAAGATGGTTAACTCAAAAACTTAATAATGACAGAGTATTTCCGTCATATCTAGTTAAAAAATTTGGTATTAATGAAAACGGCGGATATATTAGATACGATAATACTAAAGAAAATGAATTAAAATACGGAAATAATCAAATAAAATATACGGCCAATCAATTAGCAACCGCAATCATCAATTCTGTAAGTTTATTTTGTAGGTCAAACGATAATGAAATTAAACATAAACACACGTACTATTCATTACCTAAAGAATGGCATCGAGACGACAGATCTCAAATGGCATATTTAATTTTGCCAATGGCAAAATTGTTTTGGGATGATATTACTAACGAAAGAGGCAAATTTAAATTAGAACACGATCATTACTTAAAATATTGGTCTTTACAAAATCCAATTATTAATTCTAATTATATTTTGTTTGACGAAGCACAAGATGCAGATCCGATAATGTTAGATATTTTGTCGAAACAAGATCATTCACAAATCATTTATGTTGGTGACAGACATCAGCAAATATATGGATTCAGAGGAGCTATTAACGCAATGGCGTCTCTAGATATTCCAGAAATTTCTTTAACAGAATCATTTAGATTCGGAAACGAAATCGCTAATATCGCTAACAATATTTTACTTACTCAGTTATATGAAAGTAAAAAATTGATTGGACAAAATTCAATTAATTCGTCAATTACAAATATCAATAAAGAAAAAGCCGACGCCTTTATTTCTAGAACAAATGCTAAAGCGTTTGAAACATTCATTGAATTATCAGATGATAAAATTAAACGAAATCCTAAATTAGAATTTGATACTAAAAAGCTAATTAACGATATATCAGATGCGAATTTATTAAAATCTGGTAAACAAAACATGATAAAATATACAAGCTCATTTTACGGGTTTCAATCGTGGAATTCTGCTTTAGAATATGCCAAAGAAATTAATAATAATGATATATCTGCAGTAGTAAGTTTAATAGAAAAATATGGAGCGGATCAACTAAAATCTGGTTTAGAAAAAAATCAATTAAACACACAATCTGAAAATAAAAAACACGACTGTGTGATCATGACGGCGCATAAATCAAAAGGTTTAGAATTCGATAACGTAATTTTAAATGACGACTTTTTTTACAATATAAAAGATGGAGAATTATCTATTTCACAAGACGAAGCCAGACTTTTATATGTAGCGTGCACTCGAGCCAAATTAAATCTTGACATTTCTAAATTAGATGAATTATTTGACTATATCGTATAACTTAAAGGATCAAATCATGCTAAAAATTATTAACCATATCATCGTGATTGCTGTAGTATTAGTCGTTTTTAAACTAAATATGTGGAACGAATCAACATGTGAAGTATTAAACAAATATAATAATCATCAGTCATTTAATATTAATACAACGTGCGGTAATTTTAATATTAACAGCGATGATTTTAACGCTTTAGATATGTATAACTCTATAGAAATAAATAAAACATATACATTTCTTACATACGGATATAAATTAAATACGCTAAATATATACCCTAATATTATTAAGTTTAGAAGCGAAATTTAAAATATACCACTAAATTAGATAAACATAACTAAGTTTAATATATTTGATAAATCATTTTATAACGTCATATGGATAAATACGGCTATGATACGATATGCGTTTAAGTGTAATATAAAACACAAGTATATAATTTTTAAAATATCTGAACTTAACAATACAATAGAAATTCAATACTATGACTCTAATATTAATAGATTTAATAACCCACATATAATAGGCGCCAAATTATTTGCCGATTTTTATAAAATTTTACGACGAGAAAAATTATATGATATTTGCGAACATCAATTTAGTAATACATATACAACTAAAAATTTTTATATTCTTTTATCCGTTATACAAAAATATTGTAAAAAATGTTTATTATTAAATAACAAAATTTTTAATATTAATAAATTAAATAATCTTGAAATTCAATCTTTTATAGTTAGATCATATAACTATGATCTAACTGAAATTTTAAATGGAATATTCGTCAATAACAAATTAGTGAAAACTAATAGTGATTTTATAAAATTTACAAATAGTTACGTCGATAAAATAAACATATTTTGTTATAACGATTGTATTATAAATTTTTAATTTGTATATACAATTATCTTTAATCGTGATAAAATTAATTTTATCACGATTTGATAAGGTTAAAATGTGATTATAGGTAAATTGTTATACGCATATAAAATTGAAGATATTCTATATTGTATTGACATTATAGACGATCGTTATCTTTATCTTTATAGATGCAGTACAGATAGGTTTGAATTATTTAGATGTAATAAGTCATATGGAATACTAGAAAGAAAGCACTTTAAAAATTATTTTAAAAGAAACATAAAGTTTTCAAAAAATAGTAAATTTTATGTCGGCGATACTTCTTTTATCAGAAAATTAAAAGTTGTATACACTATGAATGGGTATATTTTTAATCCAAATAGCTTATATTCTCAAAGAACAGTAAAAAAATATTTAGTACGTGATAAATCGTATGCCGATTTAATTGAAGCAACATTTTTTGAAAATAAATTAATTCATCCATTTTCAACGGTAATTCATAAATGTAAAATATTTATGAGCGACAGATATTTTAAGTTTACAAAATGAAAAATACTTGGCCTAGTTATTACGATTTTAAGGAATAAAATATGATCGATTTTCCTATGGAACGACATGGAATTATTTTATATACGTTTAAATTAAATAACAAGGTTTATTGTATCGAATCATTAGGTGAAAACTATATATGTTTATACATAGTTAGATCTGATTCTGATTATAAAATAGTAGTTGTTGGTAATCTAACAGACGATTTAAGAAATTATTTTAGATCTGTTTTAAAAACGACAATTGCAAAGGTTTTTAATGGAAAATATATATTACAAGATTTTAAAAATGTTAAAAACTTAAAAATTTTGTATTCTGTGAATAATAGGGTTTTTAACCCTAAAGTTATACAATCACAGAGATTGTTTATAAAATATATCTCAACAGATAAGGAGTATAATTATTTAATACAAGCTTCATTTAATTATAAATATGAATTAGTTCATATAGCACCGTTTAAACCTATAGTACACTATAAGTATATATTGGTTATGGACGATATGTATTTTGAATTTTAATAATTATACAATATGTGCTTTTTTCTTTAACGATGCTATTGTTACTCCATTTCCAAATATTTCATTTTCTTTTAAGATATAATCGTGATCAACGGGTTTAAAACTAAAATCGTTTACATTAATAGCGGTTTTCTTTCTTATCTTCTTAGGTTTATTTGGATCTTTCAACATACCAAACGATTCGTATTCGGATAAAACATAATTTTCATCAACTCTTTTTATTTTATATGTTTTCAAATCTGTAACATACTTTTTACCTAAACCAGCGATTTCAGATCTTTCTTCTGAACTCTTCATATAATTTGTTGGCAATAACTCTTTTGATATATAACGAGGATCATCTTTACTAACTTGCATTGTTTCACCAGTAACTGGATCAAACACATTTACTTTATTTGCAGCAAATCCAATTAGCTCGCCTGATAAAATTCTTTCATCATCTTTAGATACAACGAAACAATTTCCGTCTTTATCTTTACACAAAACTTTACCTACATTAACTCCTTTTAAACTATCATCACCATCAAACTCTTCTTTACTAATAGTAGAACAAGTTCCATCAGAATTTCTAATAGTAACCATATCAGTAAAATATGAAACTAATTCACCATTTAATAATCGTTCATCATCTTTATAAACCTGATATAAATTGTTATTTTTATCTTTAGCTATTAATTTATCTTTACTAAATGCGATTAATTCTCCAGCCAAAAATCTTTCATCCGTATTACTAACTTTATGAATGTTACCTAATTTATCATAACAACGAATCATTCCTTTAGAAATAGAAACATACTCTCCAGATAAATATCTTTGATCATCTAATGGCATCGTCGT
>JACCDN010129321.1_pt1 | contig 44714 bp, 38 predicted proteins | sample 7441691 | NCBI WGS metagenome assembly JACCDN01 (sample SAMN15323439, study PRJNA562643) | freshwater metagenome | isolation source: river surface water | place: USA:Blue River Watershed | collected 2017-08-16 | reverse complement strand
AATTTGGGATTGATGTGGGTGGCTTAACAGGTGGTGGAGCAGGATTATTTGATGGAGATAATATTTTAGAGATCATGAAATCTCGAAGCATTATCGAAAAGGTTTTGTTGACTAAAAGAGAAGATGCTATTACTAAGAAGACTCAAACTTATGCAGATTTTTATTTAGGCATTAGCAAGTTGGGAACAAAGTTGCAAAACAAAGGAATTATTCCTGCCAACTTAAATTTTGCATCTATCAATGAAAACACAACACATAGTTATTTACAAGACAGTGTTTTATATACTATTTTCTTAGACATTAATAAACATTTAGTAGTAGAGAAGAAAAATAAAAAGAGCTCTATTATTACTATGGATCTAGAGTCACCTAATCAAGTATTTTCAAAAGAGTTTTCCGAAGCTTTAATAGAAAAGACTAGTGAAATGTATATTGAAATCAAAACAGGTAATTTATCAAAGAGTATTAATAAGATTCAAAGAAAAGCAGACTCATTACAATATGCTTTGAATTCAAAGAGCGATATCAGAAACTACATTAACTTGTCTATTCCAAATGAAGGAGTAGCTAGAGATAAAACTATCTCTGGTGCATTATATGGAGAAGTAGTAAAGAATTTAGAGACTATGAAATTATCTTTAATCAACCAAACCCCGGTAATACAAATTTTGGATCAAGCAAAGTATCCATTGTTGGATCAGCGATTACAAGCAAGATATTATATATTAATTGGTTTTGCAGTTGGTTTTGTACTGAGCTTATTTTATATAGTATTTAAGTATACATCATAAATAGCATTTATTATATATGCTAAAGCATCGAATATTTTTATTGAGAGCTTATGGCGATTTTGTAATATTCTTACATGCATTTACTAATTCTCCAAAAAAAGAACAGTATAGCATTGTTGCATCAAAGCACTTACAACCATTATACGATGCCATCAAAACTTTCTATCCATTAGAAAATATTCAAATTGAATTCGTCAATTTTGGATTTGACATTGGACAATTACGATTGTTTACCAATAAAAATCTCTTAAGTTTACAAACTATTAAAGAAGCAAGTGCTATAAAGAGCTTTATAAAAAAGTATCCAAATAATACAGGGGTTGACTATGTGGAGCAAGATAAGCGAATTGATTTATTGAATATTTTAACAGGGAGTTCTTTTCAATATATATTAGAAAAACAGGAAGTATATAAGAGTTATGATCAGTTTTTTGAGAATTCGGATAGTACATTAATAATAGTAGCTGGCGCTCTTAAAAATATTGTAATATTTCCTGATAGTAGATTGTCCAAAAAAGATATTCCAGTAAGCGTTTTGCATAATATAAAAGCATTATTAGAACAAAGGGGTAAGCATATCCAAATAGCTAAATTTGGTACTACCTATACCAACTTTAAAGAATTAATACAATTAATTCACGAAGCAGATTATATTATTGGTGCAGATAGTTTGCCAATACACTTGGCAGCATTATTAAAAAAGCCACATTTCATTTTATATGCAGATGGCCTAACGCAGCATTTTAAAACTAGTTATGCTGAAAAAGAAAAAAGCTTTGGTGTATTTAGTCATTATGATTTAAGTAATTTACTAGCATGATTTCTATAAAGGCTTATATATTGCATTCTCCTTTAGAGACAGATCGTATCCACAAAGTGGATGCTATCAAAAAGCAATTTGTCCAAATAGAAGTTGTTCCCTCCATATATCCTTCTCAAACTAGAATTCCATTTTTAAAGGATCTAATTCAAATATCTAAAGAAAGAACAGCAGTCGCATTAAGAGCTTCTGAAGTGGCATGTTTGTTAGGGCATAGAAAAATTTGGCATCAGATTATTGCATTAGATATAAAGGATACAGAACATGTATTGGTAATGGAATCAGATAGTATAATTTTGTATCCTGCAATGCTTGAAAAAAGCTATGCTAAATATGCCGAGCATTATGATTTGTTTTTTTGGGGTGCCTGGGAGGGTAACCTTAAAATTAAGAGATCCAGTATTGTATTTAAAGAAGATGGATTTAAGGTAGGTACTCCCTTAATCAATACAGCTTATTGTATGTATGGGTATAGTTTAAACAAAAAGGCTGCCAAGTATTTATTGAAACAGACCAAACAGATTTCTTATCCAGTAGATTTTTTCAAAAAATTTGTACAAGTTGGTGCTATTCGAATTGGGGCCATTAAAGAAGAAGTAATTGGTACATGGCTGGAGGGTAGTTATATTAGAAATATTAATTTTTTATATTCTGTTAAAAGAGGGTTGCTATTATTGGTATTGAATCTAAGAAATAGCTTAAAAGCTTATTTTTCTTAGATTTTCATTAGTTTTAAGCCATGTCTGTAAAGAACAGTATTTTTTATAATGTATTATTAGCCATTTCACAGGTATTCTTCCCTTTGATTACTTTTCCTTATTTGGCAAGAACCCTTGGTCCAGAACATGTGGGTGCATTAAACTTTGCAGAAAGTATGGCCAAATATTTTGTGATGTTGGCCGCATTGGGTATACCAATTTATGGTATTAGAGAGATCGCTAAATTACAAAATCAATTAGCAGAAAGAACTAAATTATTTACAGAGATTTTTACCATTAATTTAATTTGCACTATTGGACTTTCAGTGTTGTTTTTTGCAAGCATTCATTTTGTACCACAGTTAATGGGGGAAAAAGAACTGTTCTATTGGACAGTCATGTATTTTGTTTTGCAGGTATTTTATTTAGAATGGTTCTTTAATGGAATGGATCAGTTTAGGTTTATAGCCATTAGACAATTTATTATTCGTTTCTTCTTTATCATTTTTGTATTCTTATTAATCAAGTCAAAGCTAGATTATGTAAACTATATGAGAATGCAAGTGGGTTTAAATGTATTAATTGCTATTATTAATTATCAGAGTCTTAGAAAGCTCATTACCATTGATAGTAATATTTATAAAAACTTAGATTTAAAAAAACACTTAAAACCACTTTTATATTTATTTTTAACTATTTTCTCTATTAGTATTTATTTTTCATTAGACACTATTTTATTAGGTTTCTTAGCCAATAATGAAAGCGTAGGTTATTACTCTACCGCCTTAAAATTGAATAAATTAATTATTGCCGTATTTAGTGCAATAACAGTTGCCATTTTTCCTAGCTTAATTGGATTGTATCAAAATGGAGAGATAGAAAAATTTAAAGAATATATTAGACAGGTTTTTTTTGTTTTAATTAGTATCTCTATTCCGGCAGTTACTATTTTAATATTGTGTGCACAAGAAATAGTTCATCTTTTATTTAGTACTAGTTTTGATAGAGCTATACTGCCTTTACAAATAACAGCACCCTTAATTTTAATTGTTAGTCTTTCTTCTATATTTGGCTTTCAGATACTAAGCGCTTTCTCGAAAGATAGACAAATATTGTATTCTGCCATCATTGGCATGGTAATTAGTATTATTCTTTCTTTATTATTAGTACCTCAATTTAAAGAAGTTGGAGAGGCTATTACCATACTTCTTACAGAGCTATCTGTTTGCTTAGCCTTTATATATTACACTAAACAATATTTTAAAATAGGTGGTTTGACTAAAATGTTTATAACTGCCTTAGTATCAGTTATACCTTATATTTTATTTGCGCTAATTTTTAAAACCATTATTGCAGATGGTGTATTAAGACTGACTACTATCATTATTATGTCGGCAGTATGGTTTTTTATATACCATATGTTCTTAATCAAAGAAAGCTATATCAAAGTATATATCAACGATTTTATCGAGAGAAAGTAGGACTGAATATTTTCTTAATAGATCTCATGAAGGTTAATAAAGGGAAATGCTTGTATGCATAATTTATATATAATTTATGCTTTTCTTCTAATAGTTGAATCCAATCTGCATTATCATATAATATTTGAGCATATTTTTTTATTTGATATTGCACATGCATATTAATTTCTATTCTATTTAATATGTATTTCATGTCTTGGAAATTATCTACATAAATTTGGTTATTTAATAAATCCCAATTCATTTGAATATACTTTTGCATCTCCGATTTCTTCCCACCAGTTTCTTGCTTAGGATGCAACCTATATTTGATTAATTTATCTTCCATAAATCCTAAACTATTGTCATTGGATAAATTCATGGAGATCCATCTATCATGAATTAAAAATTTAATAGAAGGAAATGGTTGGTCCAAGAAAGACAAGTTTCTTTTAAATGCCATAGCAGCTCCAGTAGCACAATTTTCGTTAGTATGAATATATTCTTTTAATAATGCTGGATTATTTTTCAAGTACTCAAACGGAAAGCTCATAGAATCCCATAAGGCATTTAGGGGATCCATTTCAGAATGGGCGTTCATGAGATATCCATTAGAAAAGACACCATTCATTTGAGGGTTTTGCTCAAAATACTCAATAGTTCTTTTTACTTTATTAGGAAGCCATTCGTCGTCATGGTCTGACAAGAATACAATATTTCCAGTACAATGCTGTATGGCTTTTTCTGCATTTTTATTGGAACCCAGGTTTTGGGTATTGTGCAATATTTTGAAAAGGCCAGGATTGGCTTTGTTATACTTTTCCAATATTTGCCTGGTATTGTCTGTTGAATTATCCTCACATACCACAATTTCATGTACTTTAACAGTTTGGTTTAAAATAGAGTCTAATTGCTGCTCCATATAATTGGAACCATTGTATACAATAAAGGCAACCGATAATTTCATGTAAATTTGACTATGGTGGTAAAGGTATTAAATTATTTGAACACAAATATTTCAAAAAAAAGCTATTTGTAGTGAATAGGTTTTAACTTTGTTAAGTGATTAGCATGCGTTTTAAAAGACCCCCTTTTTATAGTTTTATATTCATACTACTAGTGGGTTTGCTAGCAAGTAAGCCATTGTCTGCTCAAAAGAAATTTAGTTTTCCTAGTATTCATTTTGGCATGCCTCATTTCAAGCCACTATTTAAAAAAGATAGTATCAATAAAATATTCAATCCCAATCATTGGTTTAAGTACAAAAAAGAGCAACCTTATACCAAGAATGAAAATGCCATGCCCATTGCAGTGGGCTATACCGATTTTGATGAAAATATCAGAGATCTTCAATTATTAGGTAAATTACCCACTGATAATTCTTTAACCATTAGACCGTATATCTTACCTAAATCGGTTACTTATGATAGTTTATTAAAAGCTATTGATCCTAGTATAGTAAATAATGGACATTTAGTGCATAAAAAACATTTTGATCTACAATTATTACCAGTTAATTTTTTACAAAAATACAATTCTCATCACCCTTATGGATGGAATGATGGGCCATTAAGTTTTTCTAAGGGCTATCAATATTTAGTGAGTGGGGGTGTTTATATGCATTGGAGAAATATACATTTGACATTAAGACCTGAGTATTTTCATACAGCAAGTGACAAATATGAAACTAGACAAACTTGGAATTATGAATGGGGAAAAATAACACCTAGTCTAAATAAATTAATATTGGGACAAAGTAACTTAAGAATAGATTTTGGGCCAATTAGTTTTATTGGGGGCACAAATAATTTATGGCTTGGACCAGGAACTTATAGTTCATTATTAATGAGTAATAATGCTCAAGGATTTCCTAATTTATCAATTATGATTAATAATCCAATAAAATCACCTATAGGTAAATTTCAATTTTTTTTATTAGGAGGTAAATTAACTCAAGATAGTATTCAAGGTTTTGAAAATAAAAATTTAACAAATTATGGAATTAATAAGGATTCAAGATATATCAATATCTTAAATTTAACGTATACACCCAATTTCATGCCAAATATATTTTTTGGATTTAATAGAGTTTTTCAGAGATTCTCAAATGGTGATAATGGAAACTTTTCTCAAAACTATTTGATGGTAATAAATGGTCTATTTAGAAAACAGTATAATGATGATAATATTCCAATAGATCAATTGTTAAGTTCATATGTAAGATGGTTATTCCCCAATTCTAATTCTGAATTTTATATTGAATATGGATTAAATGATGGATCTTCAAATTTAAGAGAATTATTACTTGACTTATCTCATGCATCAGCTCAGATAGTTGGTTTTAAAAAAAGACAAAAACTTAATAGGAATTATTATCTTGACTTTAATACAGAAATTGTTAGAATGGCTCAGACTCCAAGTTATTTGTTAAGAAATGCTGGATACTGGTATTATCATGGACAAATTAATGAAGGTTATACTCAGCAAAATCAAATTTTAGGGAATGGCAGTGGTTACGGAGACAATCTTCAAACAATTTCAATTTCTGTATCTAAGAATTATAAAAAATTTACTTTAAATTTTAAGCATATTTCAAAAAATCCTATGGCACTTTCCGGGAATATTTCAAATTTAAATTTAGGTAAAGTAAAATGGGAAGATTTTTCGTATGGCATAAGTTCATTTTTCAAACTAAATAAGTTCTTGATTAATGCCCAAGTTGAATTAGTTAATTCTAAAAATTATCTTTGGATTGATGAACACAATGTTTCGAATATTTTTGCTTTTATAAATACAGTTTATGTATGGTAAATAAAAAATATTTATTTTTAATATTAATAACTTTATTAATTTCATTTTTTACTAAAGCTCAGAATATTTTTTTTGATGAAATAAATTTAATGAAGTATCAGAGAAATGTTCAATTAATTGATACAATTAAAAAAGTCGAATCTTCTTTTTTAATTAGATCTACACAAAATTATCAACAAATTCAATCTGAATTATCAAATAGAAAATATAAAAATTTAATTCAAAATTTTCATTTTGGTTATGATTTTGTTAATAATACATTATTGCCACAAAACTTTAATGACGGAAATATGTATCCATCTAGAGGATGGCAAGAAAGATATATAGTTGGCCTTCAATTAAAGTTCGGAATAATTGATATTAATCTACAACCAGAATGGTTAAAGCTTCAAAATATACCACAAGAATATTATCCAGGAAATAATGAAGATGGGAATTTTATGCCAAAATATTTTGGCTCAGTTGCAAATAATATAGATAATTTTAGACAATTTGGATTAAAAAAAATAGATACATTTTCAATGGGTCAATCTAGAATAGGTATAAAATCAGGTCCTTTAAGTATTGGTTATAGTAATCAAAATATATGGTGGGGACCTGGGATAATAAATAGTATAGTATTTACAAATAATGCAGCTGGTTTTAAGCATTTATATTTAAGTAGTAATAAGCCTATCAAGTCTTTTATAGGTAATTTTGAATTTTCCGCAATTTCTGGGATACTAGATACAAATTGGTATAGTGATCCCGATATTCCATTAATGAGAAGTATATGGCCAGGTGGTATTGTTAATAAAAATTTAGATCAAAGAAAACTTGATGCGATTACTATTAATTGGAGTCCTAAATGGATACCTAATTTATTTTTAGGTTATGCATATTCAAGACAGTATTATAAAAATACTAAAAATGAGTACCAAGAGTTATATAATTTTTATAGTAAAGACTTTCTAAAGCATGAAATAGGCTCATTTATGTTTAAATTTTTATTGCCAAAAGATCATGCTGAATTTTACGGAGAATTAGGCATTCAAAATAAAGCACCTTGGCCATGGAAGTTCTTCAGTAATGATGTTTATCCTGGTTATATTTACGGTGTAACGAAATTATTCAAACTAACAAGTTTTAAAAGAACATTTTTAAATTTAAATTTAGAATTTACACAATTACAGTTAATGGATCCTAGAAATATTTTTTACCCAAATAATCCCTTTGTTGGTGGACAATTTAATAGTTGGTATACTAATTCAAAAATAAATCAAGGTTATACAAATCAAGGTCAAATTATGGGCTCTTCAATTGGTCCAGGATCAAATAGTCAAATATTAAATTTTTCTTTAAATAAAGATCTGAATCAATTAGGGATATCAATTGAAAGAGTAGTCTATAATAATGATTTTTTTTATGTTGTATATTATAATCCATATTCATATTATGGTTATTACAATAAATATTGGGTTAATATAAATCAGAAAATTTATCTTCAAATTAAAATTTTAAAAAAAATACTTTTATCTGCAAGCATAATGAATACAGAGGCTATGAATTACAGATGGATCAAGAATCCTGATCCAGGTAAAAAATATGATGAACCATCATCTCAAACAGATAAATTTAACGTTCAATTTCAATTTTCTTTAAAATATCTTTTGCATGATAAATTTCAATAAATTATATATTAATTTCTATTTTTTTATTATGACAATTTATTTGTTATTTAATAAAGGAGTAGCATATACTTTTGGGATTGAATTTTTATTGGCATTGGGTTTAATGTTAATTATCTTTAATAGAAAATACTTCGAAATTTATAAAGAAAAAAAATTTATATTCATTCTTGTATTTTGTTTTATTACTTTATTTTATATCATATTTGGTATTCTGAAATACAATTATTTTTATGTAATACGAGATTCTTTCGCATTTGAATATGCTTTATTTGCCATTATTATCTTTTTCTTCAAAAAAAATAAAGAGTATATCTGGCAGAAATTAATTAAACTATATCAATGGGCACCTTTGATATTGTTACTCAATACCCTTATTTTTTATTATGTAATCTTATATTTACCACCCATCGAAATTTTCGGAGGACAGCCTTTATTCTTATATAAAAATGGAGACAAGAGTTTACATTTATTAATAAGTACAATCTTAATGATACTATTCACTGATCAATATTCTAGAAATTGGTTGATCTTAAATACTATTTTAATCTTAATTAATCTATTGATTTTGTTGGCTTTTACTAGGTCTGGAAGTGTGGCTTACCTAGCAGGCATATTCTGTTTTTTCTTTTTTTCTAAGACTAGTTTAATTACTGATAATTTAAGAAAAGTATTAAAGTATATTCCTGTTTTATTGATTATTGTATTTGGTGTATTTGCAGCCATTGAAATTGATGGTGATGCGCAAGGTAGGACGATCAGTTTGTCTCAAATTACCGATAATTTCAGCTCCATTGTTAGTAGTGATATAGATGGAAGTTTAACTGATAATAAAGTATGGCGACTTGTTTGGTGGGCAAAACTATTGAATGAAAGTTTTACTGTTGATCATTTTTTTATTGGTAAAGGTTTGGGAATGAGTTTAGCTGGTAATGATTTAACTAGTGTGGATGAAAACCTAAGATCACCTCATAATTTTCATTTAACCATTATTGCTAGATTTGGCTATATCATTTTCTTTATCTGGATATACTGGTTATATTTATTGTTTAAGCCTTTATTCAAGAAACAACTCTCAGGTAAAATGCTTGGTTTAACCTGTATTTTATTAGCCTTTATTATTAATGGTAGTTTTGATGTATTTTTTGAAGGGCCTATGGGAGCTTTTCCTTTTTGGACGCTAGTAGGTCTTCTATTGGTTGAGGAATTCTACAATTATAATCCAAAAGAAATTCCTAATTGATAGATATTTCTATTCTGAAATTTTTCTACGGAACTATTTAGATACAAATTATTAATCCACTCATACCTGATTTGTAATAACCAATCTGTTCTGTTGTATTGTATATTATTTAAAAAAGCTGGCTGAGGTTGTATTACATATTGTTCATAAATAGAACCATTTCCGCCTTTTCTTATTTTTTGAATTCTTCCGTACAACTGTAATTTAGGTAGGGCATTATATCTAGCGTAAATTAAGGATCTATCAAAATTATTGCCCATCCAATCACCTAGGTAAAAATCATAAGATGTATATGTTTGAGCAGGTATAAGATTATTGTAAACAAACGGATTAACTCTTGTGTATTCTGTTCCAATGGTTAAATAGGGTATAAAAATATCAGTAATTGAGGCTCCTAGTGTGTAACCTAATTGATTTCTTTTTTCTTTCTTATTAAAGACGGCACTTACTTTTATTTCATCTATGAAAAGTGTTCCATACAGGTGGGTCTTTTTAATTTGATTTCTTGAATTGATTGAAAAAAAGTATTGTCCATTAGAACCTGCTTCAATTTGATAGTTACTTCTATTGTTATCGTAGAACTTAAATAGATTTATAGGAATTAAAAATCCAGGATCCATTTTATCGCTATAGATAATAGATTCACCAATAGCTAGGTTTAATCCTCTCATTGGTGTAAATTGAATACTATGAGTAGTCATAAATTTTTGGACAAATAAAATTCTTTTATCATTGTCCAATCTTCCAGAATTATTTAAATAAGTCAAACTAGAATCGGTAATATTTGAATTTAACCAAGCATGTGTGTAATTAAAGATCAACCATTTAATTGGATTGAAGTCTAATCTTATATAAGGGTAAGAAGGCACTTTATTTGATAGAACAATATTTCCATTTTCGGCATATCCCCACATCAAATTATCTTTACCAATGCTGATATTCCCATTTTTAAATTGATAATTTAAACTTGCTCTAATGTCTGAATAGTTAATAGAGTTATTATTTTGTGAGCCTACTAGTATTCTGCCAGGTTCAGGTGATTCATTCAAATTATTGGAAATAAGATTTCCAGTTTCTGTAAAGTCTCTGTAATACACATGGTAACCCCAGCTCTTTGTTTTACCTATTGATCCCCATATCTCAAAACCACTGCTTAATTGGTTAGTATTCTTATTATCTGTATTTATTCTATTTATTCCTATTAAAGGATCTGCATGTAATTCAAAATTTGAATTTGCTAAATTGAAAAATCGCCATCTATTATTGTTATCTTTTTTAATTATTTGTAGACTAGAATCATTCTCATTTAAAGGTTTGTACTCTTGTAAATAGAAATCCAATTCTAATTTTTCAATTTGGGAAAGTTGTTCTTTTTTTGAAGACAATTCATTTAGAGTAAATTGAATATTAACTCTATTGATTGGTTTAATAAGATCATTTACTTGAATTAATCCTTTTTGAGCCATTCTATTCAAGTATCCATATACTTGGCTCTTGTGATTTTCCCAAATATTTTGAGCATACGCATTTGAAAAAAATATGCAACTCAATAAACAGAAAAAAAATAGCTTTTTCAAATAAAATAAATTAATAAGCGTTTTGATCGCCTCTAAAGATATTGATCACGGTTTGTATTATAATCTGAAGGTCTAACCAAAAATTCCATCTTTGAATATAATATAAATCAAAGTTCACCCTTCTTTGCATGTCTTCTGTAGTTTTGGTTTCACCTCTACATCCATTAACTTGAGCGAGTCCGGTGATACCTGGAATAACTTTATGCCTTAACATGTAATTGTCAACGGTCTCAATGGATTCTAAATTCAATTGGGTAGGATGTGGTCTTGGTCCAACAACTGACATATTACCAATTAATACATTCCAAAATTGAGGTAATTCATCCATATTGGTTTTACGCAAAATTCTCCCAATCAAAGTTATACGAGGGTCATCTTTTTGAGCCTGATTGTATTTACCATCTTCATCAATATCACTACTATCCTTGATCATTGATCTAAATTTGTAACAAATAATTTTTTTGTTATTGATACCCCATCTTTCTTGTTTGAAAAAAATTGGCCCTTTAGATGTTAATTTAATGATTAAGCCAATTAAAGGGAAAATCCATATTCCAATTAGCATGAAAAATAAAATAGAAAAGAAAATATCAAATCCTCTTTTTAATAATCTATTTTCTGTTTTATCCAATGGCAAATCACCAACATTTACAACTGGTAATAAACCTATATTATTTATGTATACAGATCCGGAAGTGATTTCAGTTAAGTTGGGTAATATTCTTACTTTGATTTTATATTGATCGCAAATTGAAATACAGTTTTGAATTTTTTCATTTTCATTAGTTGGCAATGCAATAAAAACCTCATCGATATTTTTTGATTGAAGTATATTGCTTAAACTTTCTAATGAACCAAGATAATCGGTGTCTAAATTTTGTTTAGCTTGTTCATCTATATATCCTATGCATTTATATCCATAATAGTAATATTTTCTGACGGCTTGTAGAAAATCATCTGCTGCTTTAGTTGACCCTACCAAAAGCACATAGTCGTAAAAAATTCCTTTATTTAGATTTGCATGTACTTTTTTTCTAATGCCATATTTGGTTAAAATGGCTAAAAAAGCTAAAATGTTAATGTATATTATGATGAATTTGGAAGGAAATTTGTGATTTAGATTTAAAAAGAATAAGAGAGAAGTAAGGCTTACAACAAATAAAATGGAATGATAGATAATTTGAACCATCTCTTCCGAGAACTTATTCGATCTTTTTTCAATATAAATCTTTGAGAAGAAAGACATTGAAAACCATAGAGTTATAGATAGTAATAAAAAATTATAATTTAAACCATGTAGACCAATATTAAAAATTATTTTTTTTGATATTATGTAAGAAATAAAAATTATAATGATATCTAAAGCATAACTTATATTTCTCAGAAACTGTTGTTGTTTCTTCATTTCACAATTAAATTAACTTTGAAAATTGTTTATTCAAAGTTAATGTTATTTAGTTTAGAAAAAAATTCATAAAACAAGTACTTCAATTTCATAATATTACAAAAAATATTACCTATTTTTGTAATAGGTTAAGTTATTTAATTTCCTAAGCTCAATGATATTTTTTATAAATTATTTGTGACTTAGAATGCGATAGCTTTTTTAAAAAAATCAAAATTTCTTTATGAAAAAAAATAAATTTCTATTTTTAGTAACTTTTTTATTTGTGTTTTCTATTTCTGTATTTGCACAAGATCCATTGGGTGGTAAAGATCTTTCAAATTTCAAGGTTGATGCATTGACTGAAACTCAAATAACTCAGATAAAGAAAAAACTTGAAATCTCTGGATTAACAATAGAACAAGTTGAGTCACAAGCTACCGCAAAAGGTATGCCACAAGAAGAGTTTTCAAAATTAAAAGATAAAATTAATGGAAATTCAGGTATTGTTATTGCAAAGCCATCAAAAAAAGGTTTTCAATCTAACTCTATAGCAACTAATAAAGACACATCTGCTAATGTAATTAATATTTCTTTAAATAATTTACTTTATGGTTCAGAATTATTTTCACAAAATTCTTTTGGAAATTCAACTAATAAATTGTTGGCAACTCCCACTAATTATGAAATTGGGCCAAATGATGTTCTGAAGTTAGTGATTTATGGAGTCCAAGAATATTCAGCAGATTTGCAAGTAACAAGAGAAGGTAAGGTTTTGATAGATAATGTTGGAACAATTAAAGTAGGTGGATTAACAATTGAAGCTGCAAAAGTTAGGATTAAACAGCAGATGGCTAGAACTGCTTATTCTAGTCTAAATAGTGGAGAATCTAAGATTGATTTAACATTAGGAGATATAAGGACAATTCATATAAATGTAATTGGTGCATATAAAAGTGGAACAATGAATGTTTCTTCATTATCAAATGTTATAAGTGTTTTATCTGAAGCCGGTGGACCAAGTAATATTGGCTCATACAGAGAGATTGAAGTAATTAGAGATAATAGGCTTTTCAAAAAAGTTGACTTATATAAGTTTATGCAAAATGGGGATCAGTCTCAAAATATTGGTTTAAAAGATAATGATATTATCAGAGTACCGTCGTATAAACAAAGAATAGAAATTAAAGGAGAAGTTAAAAGACCGGGTATTTTTGAATTAATTGGTAATGAAAGTTTTGCTCAGATATTACAATACGCTGGAGGTTTCACAGACAATGCTTATACGGCTTGGGTAAAAATTATTCAAAAGAATGATAAAGAAAAATCAGTAAAAGATGTTGCATCTTTAGATTTTACAAAATATATGCCAAAAGGCGGTGATGAAATCACTGTTTCTAAAATTATCAATCGTTTTCAAAATAGAGTTACTCTGTCAGGTGCTGTATATCGTCCTGATGTATATGAATTAACACCTGGCATGAGAGTTGCTGATTTAATTAAAAAAGCTGATGGATTAAAAGAAGATGCATTTATAGGAAGAGCTCAATTAATTAGAAGCAAGCCTAATTTATTGAAAGAAATGATTAGTATCAATCTTTCAAAAGCTCTAGAAAAAAACAGTAGTGACAATATTGAGTTACAAAGAGAGGATGAACTATATGTAAATTCAATTTTGGATCTAAGAGATTCATTGACAGTTGAATTATTAGGAGAAGTAAGATCATCTGGAAGATTTAACTACATTGATAGTATGACTGTTAAAGATTTAATTTTAATGGCAGGTGGATTTACTTATGCTGCTAATAAAAATATTGAAGTTGCAAGATTAGTTAGATACGGAGATAGAGTAGAGAATACAGAAGTCACTCAGATTTTAAAAACTGAGATTAATGGTGATTTAAGTTTTAATCCAGGACAAGAAAATTTTGTTTTACAACCTCTGGATGTAGTTACTATTACTAAAAAAGTAGGATATACTTTGCCAGAAGTGGTAACTATTAGTGGTCAGGTTCAAAGTGCTGGTAAATATACTTTAAGTTCAAGAGTAGAAAGAGTGAGTGATATTGTTAAAAGAGCTGGTGGTTTAATTGGCGAAGCATATGGAGAAGGGGCTTTTATTAAAAGAAGAAGATTTGATATTGATTCTTTAAAATCTGATGAAACTAAAACATCTATCGAATTAGCTTACACAAGAAAATTTAAAGCAAAACAAGAAGCAGATAAAGCAAGTATTTTAAATACTACTAATGCAACAACTATTAACTCTGCTGCGGATATTAATTTAAATCCTGAATTTAAAACAATTAAATTAAAAGACACTTTAAATGCTTTATTTAAAGAATTAGATGAGGATTATTATCAAATTGCCATAGATATTAATTATATTATGAAAAATCCCGGCTCTGAATTAGACTTGGTTTTAAGAGGAAAAGATGAAATTGTGATTCCCAAAATGGATAATAGAGTGAAAATTAGTGGTGGTGTATTAAGACCAACTAACATAGTTTACAGAGATGGTTTAACAATTGGAGAATGTATAAGTGCTGCTGGGGGTATTTCGGAATATGCAAAAAGAGGAAGAGCTTATGTAATTTATGCAAATGGTAAATCAAATAGAACAAAAACATTTGGTCTGTTTAGAATTAATCCTAAAATTAAGCCTGGTTCAGAAGTTGTATTGCCAGAAACAGATGCTAAGAAAGATAAGGCTATTACAACAGTAATTCAATTTACTACTGTTTTAGCTCAGGTGGTTTCAGCTTTGGCAACAATTAGTTTGTTGAAGAAATAAAATTAAATGTTTTTTAAATCATATTATGTTAAATAATCAAGAAATTAATAGAAGATTAAATGAAGAAAACGAAGTTTCAATAGAATTTTTAATGAAAAAAATTATTGATTTCATCTTTTTTGCGAAAAAAAAATGGAAAACCTTGATTTTTTCTTCTTTAATTGGTCTATCTATTGGCTTTAGTTATACTTTAATAGAAAAGCCAGATTACAAAGCTGTACTAAAATTTGCACTTGAAGAAGATAAAGGAGGAGGAAGTGTTGGAGGGGCTCTAGGGATAGCCAGTCAATTAGGTTTAGATATAGGTTCAAGTGCTGGCTTATTCGCAGGTTCTAATATTATTGAACTAATGAAAAGTAGATTTATAATTGAAAAAACATTGCTAAATATTGTAGAAATTGGCAATAAAAAAATGACTTTGGCCGAATATTTCTTAAAAACAAATCAATTAAAGTTAGAAAATATAGAATCTGTAACATTCAATAATTTAAATAATAGAAATTCTTTTTCAAGAAAACAAAACCAGATTCTGGAAAACATATATAATTATCTATTAAAGTATAATATTAATATATCTCAAAAAGACAAAAAAGTAAGCATTATAAGCCTTGAGGTAACAAGTACAGACGAGTTGTTTTCTAAATTATTTTGTGAATTATTAGCAAAACAAACTTCAGATTTTTATGTTAAAATAAAAAGTGAAAAATCAAAACTGAATGTTGAAATATTACAGAATCAAGTTGATAGTGTTAGAAGACAATTAGATAATTCTTTATATAAGGTTGCATCTTCATCTGATAGAGTTTATAATCTTAATCCGTCATTAATTACCAAATCGGCTCCAACTAAAAGAAATCAAATTGATGTACAAGCGAATACAGCAGTTCTAACACAATTAGTAGCTAATTTAGAAATATCCAAAGTTACGTTAAGAAAAGAAACGCCATTAATTCAAGTATTAGATTCTCCTGTTTTTCCTTTAGAAGTTATTAAAACTAATAAAATAACATTTTCAATAATTTGTTCAATCGTTTTTCCAATAATTACAATAGTTGTTTTATTATTCTCAAATTTCATAAAAAAAGCAATCAATAATTATTAGATATTATAATATGAAAATAGAAACTCAGAATATAAAAATTTCAGTAATTGGACTTGGATACGTGGGACTTCCATTGGCGGTTGCATTTGCCGAAAAATATAGCGTTGTTGGTTTTGATATTAATGAAAAAAGAGTTAAAGAATTATCAGACGGCATTGATAACACACTTGAAGTATCTAAAGATGAGTTAATTAGAGTATTGAATTCAGAAAAGTCTAAATTTTATCCTACAAATAATATTAGTGAAATTGCAGAGTCTAATTTTTACATAATTACAGTCCCAACTCCAACTGATAAGCACAATAAACCCGATTTAACTCCATTAATTAAAGCAAGTAAATCTGTTGGGAGTGTTTTAAAAAAAGGAGATACTGTAGTCTATGAAAGTACTGTATACCCTGGTGTTACCGAGGATGAATGTATACCTATTTTAGAAAAAATTAGTGGTTTAAGCTTAAATATTGATTTTAATGTTGGCTATAGTCCAGAAAGAATTAATCCTGGAGATAAAGAACATACTGTAACAAAAATTTTAAAAATCACATCAGGGTCAAATGAACATGCAGCTAAATATATAGATTCAATTTATAAAAGTGTTATTGTTGCTGGAACATTTATGGCAAAAAGTATAAAAGTTGCAGAAGCTGCCAAGGTTATTGAAAATTCTCAAAGAGATATAAATATTGCATTCGTAAATGAGCTGTCTAAAATATTTAATTTATTAAATATAAACACAAGTGATGTTTTAGAGGCCGCTTCAACAAAATGGAATTTTTTAAAATTTAAACCTGGATTAGTTGGTGGACATTGTATTGGAGTTGATCCATATTATTTAGCTCAAAAAGCACAAGAAGTTGGCTTTCATCCAGAAATAATACTTGCTGGTAGAAGAACAAATGATAGTATGGGAAAATATGTAGCAACAGAAGCTATAAAGTGTATGATGCGAAAAAACATATCAGTTATAAACTCCAAAACATTAATATTAGGTTTCACATTTAAAGAAAATTGCCCAGATTTTAGAAATACAAAAGTAATTGATATTTATAATGAGCTAAAAACATTCGAAATGAATGTAGATGTTTATGATCCTTGGATAAACGAAAATGATGTTCAAAGAGAATTTAATATTAGTGTAATCAAAAAAAATGAAAAAATTAATTTATCTGAATATCAATGTATAATATTTGCTGTTGCACATGATGAATTTAAAAAATTAAAAATTTCTAAAAATTTGAATCAAGTTATTTATGATGTAAAAGGTGTATTGGCGAAAGATATTATAGATGGTGGATTATAAAAGTAATTTTAAAAATGAATTTAAATAAAATTTTAATTACAGGTACCGCGGGATTTATAGGATTTCATTTAGTAAGTAACCTGTTAGAATCAAACTATGAAATAATTGGCATAGATAATATTAATGATTATTATGATGTTAATTTAAAATATTCAAGATTAAAAATACACGGCATTGAAACCGAAAGTATTCAATATGAGAAAAAAAACAAGAGTAAAATTTTTAGTAATTACACATTCATTAAAGCTGATATTGCCAATTATGATTACATAGTAAATTTAATGATTCAAGAAAAGTTTGATTTTGTAATTAATTTAGCAGCTCAAGCTGGTGTAAGATATAGTATTGAAAATCCTAGAGCTTATATTCATTCAAATATAGATGGTTTTTTAAGTATTTTAGAGGGTTGTAGATTTTCTAAAGTAAGACATTTGATATATGCTAGTACTAGTAGTGTTTATGGTCTTAACACAAAGATGCCTTTAAGTGAAAATATGCCAACTGAACATCCAATGGCACTCTATGCAGCAACCAAAAAATCAAACGAGTTAATGGCTCATTCTTATTCGCATATTTTTAATTTACCAACAACTGGATTAAGATTTTTTACAGTTTATGGTCCATGGGGAAGACCTGACATGGCTCTGTTCTTATTTACTAAAGCTATTTTAAATGAAGAGCCAATAAAAGTATTTAATCATGGAAAAATGATTAGAGATTTTACTTATGTTGGTGATATTGTAGAAAGTATTAAAAGATTAATTGAAACCCCCCCTTCAAATAATAATAATTGGGATAGTGAAAACCCATTGATTTCCAAAAGTTCTGCACCATTTCAAATATTTAATATTGGGAATTCAGCTCCTATAACTTTAATGGAATATATAAATACAATTGAGAAAAAACTAAATAAAAATGCTATAAAAGAGTATTTGCCAATGCAAGAAGGTGACGTTCCAGCAACTCATGCTGATGTTTCCGCACTTGAAAATTATATTAATTACAAGCCTGAAACTAAAATAGAAATAGGCATTTCAAATTTTATTGATTGGTATAAAAAATTTTATAATTCTTAGAATTTAAATCAGAAAAATGAAAAATTTTGCATTAATAGGTGTTGGAGGTTATATAGCACCTAGGCATTTAAGGGCAATGAAAGAGACCGGAAATAATTTAGTTGCTGCTATGGATCCCAATGATTCCGTGGGAATTTTAGATAGTTATTTTCCAAACTCTGATTTCTTTATTGAGTTCGAAAGATTTGACAGACACATCCAAAAATTAAAAAAAGATAACAAAGTTGACTATGTTTCAATATGTTCACCTAATTTTCTTCATGATTCACATATTCGATTTGCATTAAGATCGGGTGCAAATGCTATATGTGAAAAGCCAATAGTTCTGAATCCATGGAATATAGATAATTTAATTTCAATTGAACAAGAATTTGGGAAAAAGGTATATACAATTCTACAACTTCGACTACACCCTTCAATAATTAAATTAAAAGAAATGGTAAGTCAATCAAAAAAAGATAAAGTATTTGATGTCGATTTAACATATATAACTTCTAGAGGTAATTGGTATTTTTATTCATGGAAAGGTGACGAAAGGAAGTCTGGGGGAGTTGCCACTAATATTGGCGTACATTTTTATGATATGTTACATTTTATATTTGGAGAATTAAAGACTAATATTGTACATTTTAAAAATGAAAAGAAAGTTGCAGGATTTTTAGAGTATGAAAAAGCCCGAGTTAGATGGTTTTTATCTGTAGATGAAAATGATTTGCCAAGTCAAACTGTAAATCTAAATCAACGAACATATAGATCTATTATAATAGATAAAGATGAATTTGAATTTTCTGAAGGATTTACAGACTTGCATACAAAGGTATATCAAGATATTCTTCAAGGTGGTGGTTTTGGACTTGAAGAAAATAGAATTGCAATTGAAACAGTATCTGTCATAAGAAGCTTAAATCCTATAGGATTGGTCGGAGACTTTCATCCCTATCTATTAAATGCTAAAAAATGAAAAATTCAATAATTCACCCTTCCGCTATTGTTGATAATGGAGCTAAAATTGGAAATAATTGCAGAATTTGGCATTGGGTTCACATTTCTGCTGGGGCTTCGATTGGAGATAATTGTAGTTTCGGTCAAAATGTTTATGTTGGCAATAATGTTAAAATTGGTAATAATGTTAAAATTCAAAATAATGTTTCAGTTTATGATAATGTCTATATTGAAGATAATGTCTTTTGTGGACCAAGTATGGTTTTTACAAATGTGATTAACCCTAGATCTGAATTTAACAGAAAAGACGAATATTTAAATACTTATATTGAAAGTGGCGCAACAATGGGTGCAAATTGTACAGTAATTTGCGGAACAAGAATTGGTAAAAATGCATTTATTGCAGCAGGTGCGGTTGTTTCTAAAGATGTAAAACCCTACGCCTTGGTTGTTGGTGTTCCAGCAAAACAAATCGGCTGGATGAGTAGGTATGGGAAAAGAATTCCTTTACCAATTTCTGGGAATGGTGAATATGTATGTGAATATACAGGAGATAAATATTTATTAATTGATGATTTTATGAAACTTTTATAAAAAATATTAAATGGAGTTTATTGACATAAAACGGCAATATAAAAAATATAAAAAATCTATTGATAATAGAATTAAAGCAGTACTAGATCATGGAAATTTTATAATGGGACCAGAAGTATATGAACTAGAAGAAATATTGGCAGACTTTGTTGGAGTAAGTCATTGTATTTCTGTTGCAAGTGGTACAGATAGTTTAGAAATTGCACTAAGAGCACTAGGAGTTGGTTATGGTGACGAGGTAATTACTGTTCCTTTTTCTTGGATAAGTTCTGCTGAAATTATATCACTAGTTGGTGCAACTCCTGTTTTTGTCGATATTAATCATGAAACTTTTACAATAAATCACGACTTAATAGAAAAAAGTATAACTCCTAAAACCAAAGCTATAATTGCTGTAAGTTTATATGGACAAATGCCGAATATTGAAAAAATATCAATAATTGCAAAAAAATATAATATTCCAATAATTGAAGATGGTGCACAAAGTTTTGGTGCAAGCAGAAATGGCATAAGAAGTTGTGGTGCTACATTGATTGGAAGCACTTCTTTTTTTCCTGCAAAACCTCTAGGTTGTTTTGGTGATGGAGGAGCATTGTTTACAAATGATAGTGAACTTTCAAATATTATTAAAGCTATTAGAACACATGGTGGAATTAAGAGACATCATCATACTCATATTGGAATGAATGGACGGATGGATACTATTCAAGCTGCGGTTCTTTTAGGAAAGTGGCCTTGGTTTAGAGAAGAAATTCGTATAAGAGAAGAAATTGGAAATTATTACAGCAAACAACTCTCCGATTATTGTATAACACCTGTTATCGATAAATTTAATACACATGTTTTTGGACAATATACAATTCGCGTAAATGCAAATAAGAGAGAAATTATATCCGAAGAATTAAAAAAGGTTGGAATTCCTACTGGGATATATTACCCTGTTTGTATCCATCAACAACCAGTTTTTACTAATTTAGGTTATAAAAATGGTTCATTTCCTGAATCTGAAACTGCCGCCAAAGAAGTATTGAGTATTCCAATGCATCCTTTTATGAAAAAAAACGAGCAAGATTTTATTATTAATACATTAATAAACATTTTAAAAAATAAATAAATACTATGGAAAAACCAATGAATGAAGCACCATTAATGGAAGTTGGAGAAAAAAATATAGTCCTTTTTCATCCACATATTTCTGATAAAGCAAGAGAGTATGTTAATGATACATTGCATACAAGATGGATAGGACAAGGTCCCAAGGTTGATATATTTGAAAAACAGTTCAGTGAAAAATTTGGGAATGGTAATGTTTCATTATCATGTGGCTCTGGAACAGACGCCTTGCATTTATCATATTTACTTGCAAATTTAAAAGAAGGAGATGAGGTAATTACTCCTCTTTTTACTTGTACTGCTACTAATATTCCATTTCTATATATGGGAGTAAAAATTGTTTTTGCAGATGTACAACCAGGAACTCTAAATATAGATCCACAACATGTTAAAAAACTAGTAAACGAAAAAACAAAAGCTATAGTTTGTGTGCATTATGGAGGCCTACCATGCGATATGGATGAATTACAAAAAATTGCAACAGAATGGAATATACCAATTATTGAAGATGCTGCACATGCAGTTGGTGCAAAATATAAAGGAAAAACTATTGGGTCAATATCTGATTTTACAATGTTTTCATTTCAAGCAATTAAACACATTACAACTGGAGATGGTGGCATGGTAACTTTTAAAGATGATGGCAAACTTCTAGAAAGAGGTAAGAGGTTGAGATGGTTTGGAATAGATAGATCTGCTAAACAAAAGGGAATTTGGGAAAATGACATAAAAGATATTGGATATAAATATCAAATGAACGATATATCTGCAGCTATGGGTATTGCAGCACTAGAAGAATTCGATGATGTATTAAAATTAAGAAGGGATCTTTTCTCTCAATATGAAAAGTTACTTGTAAATATTCCTGGTTTAAATTTTATCGGGGGTGGTTATACAGATAGAGAGCATGGAGCATGGATGTGTACAGTCACTGTTGAAAACAGAGATGGTTTATCAAAAAAACTCAGAGAAAATAATATAGAATCTGCTCAAGTTCATTATAGAAATGATAGATATAGTATTTTTGGTGGCAGAAAAAATGAATTTCCAAATATGGATGCAATTGAAGAAAAATACTTGGTTTTACCATTACATACAAAAATGGAAATTTCTGACGTAGAAAAAGTTTGTGATACAATAAAAAAAGGATGGTAATTGTCAAAGCTTTTTAGAGCTACTGTATTTATAACAGGTTTAACTTTTATAGGACAGGGACTAAATTTTTTAATAAATAGCTTTTTGGCATCTAAGCTTGGTGTTGGAAAAGAGATGGATTGTTATTTAAATGCCACTTCTCTTCCTACATATATTATTATAATAATAACTGGTTCTTTAAGTGCAACATTTATACCATCATTTGTATCAGTAAAAAGTGAATTAAAACGAATTAATTTAATTAGTTCGATATTATTCGTTGGATTGTTTGTTGGTTCAATTATTTCTATTTTATTGTATGTTTATTCTATTCAAATAATAAACATACAATCTCCTGGATTTAGGTTTGATCTAAAAATATATTCTTCAATTTTATTAAGAAAGTCATTAATCCTTATTAATCTAACAATTTTAAATGAAATATTTTCAGGATATTTTTATTCTATAAATCAATATCTAATTCCGGTATTAAATAAAATTATTAGTCCTGTAATAACTATATTTATATTGATTGTTTCAAACTCAAATATAGATGCCTCATTAGTTATAAGTGCAAGTATAATTGGATTATTTCTTCAGAATTTAATATTATTAATTTTATATTTTAAAAATGGAAAACGATTAAATTTTAATAAAATTATTCCTGATGACGAAGCCATTAAAGTTTTTAGATTAATGATTCCATTATTAATTGGTTCAATATTTTATAAAATCTTGCCTTTGTTTGATAAATATTTTTTATCAACATTGCCAATCGGAAGTACTTCAATAGTAAATTATTCTCAACGATTATTTCTTACTGCGACTCAAGTAATGGGAGCTGGACTTTCAATGCAAGTCCTTTCACATATGTCAAATTTAGTAAGTGAAAATAATATAAGTGAATTTAAGAATACATTAAATAAGATATTCAAAATAATTTTATATGTTACTATTCCAATAACAGTATTTACACTTAATTATAGTTCAGAAATTGTAAAAATTGTATTTGAAAGAGGCTTGTTTAATTCAAATAACACCGAAAAAGTTGCAATTAATTTAATGATTTATTCAATTGCTATACCAGCAGTGGCAATTGGGACAATTGTATCACAAGGTTTATATGTTTTAAAACATACTTGGGCGCCTTTTATAGTTGGAGTATTTGAAATTTTAGTTTACATTATAATTTGTTATTCGTTAATTAAAATTAGTGGAATTTTAGTCTTCCCAATTGCTTATGTCATTTATTTTTATTTTTCGATAATAATTTTACAATTTTGGTTAAATAGACAAATTAATTACATTAAACTAATTGAAATAATAAATATTTCATCAAAATGTTTAATTATTTCTTTAGTTGAAGTTTTGTTATTAAATTCAATTTCTAAAACATTTTTTCAAAATTATCCAGTGTCAATTTTAATTATATTACCACTAGCAACAATCTTATACATTATAACAACTTATTATTTTAAATTAAATGAAGCTTTATTTTTTATTTCGAAGATTAGTGTCAAAATTAAAAGGTAATAATATTGTCAATTTTGACAATATTGAACAAAACACTATTAAATTAAATCTAGGATGTGGAAATATGTATTTAAATGGTTGGATAAATATTGATATTTCTAAAGATGTTAAATCAGATTTATGTATTCCATTTACAGAAATAAATATACATTTCGAAGAAAATACAATAGATGAAATATTGATGTTACATTCAATAAGTTATTTAAATTTATGGGAAGCTAGACTTTTCTTTAAAGAAATTTTTTCTTTGTTAAAAAAAAATGGTAAATATGTTTTAGAATTTCCAGATATTGCGAAATGTAGTAAATATCTAATTGAAAACAAAAATTATAATTTAAATAAATATTTAGAAGCAGTTAGAGGTATTTATGCATTTGATTTAGATCAAATAAGAAATCAAGAAAAATATACACCATATTCGTTTGGTTGGTCATCGGAACATCTTATTATTGAACTTAAAAAAATTGGGTTTTCTAAAATAATAATTGAAAATCCAAAATCACACGGTGAGTTATTATGGAGAGATACAAGAGTAGTCGCAATAAAATAAAAATTTTATATGTCATTTCGATAAGTGCTTTGAATTCTCCAAGTACTAGAGTCCGAGCTGAAATATTTAAAAATTCTTTTAAATATGACAAAGAATATTCTGCAACTTATTTCTATTTGTATTCAACCATACTCGATAAAATTATTTTTAAATTTAAAAAAAACAGGTTTACAAAGTATTTTTCTTTGCCATTTGTATTTTTTAATTTTTTGATAAAAAAAATTAAAATACTTTGGTTATTTGCTACACTAAATAATTATTCAGGAATAATAATAGTTAAATATTTTGACTTAAAAATTTTAACGAAAATAAAATCTATATTCAGAGGAAAAATCTTATTCGATTTTGATGATGCGATTTGGTTAGATAATTTTGGTGGATTAGACCCTTTCATTGATTTAGTTACGAAAGTTGATTATGTATCATGTGATAATACTTATTTGTTAGATAAATCAAAAAATTATTGTAATAAAACATTTATTGTAAATGGGCCAGCTCAAGTTAATTATAATACATCTAAGCATTCAAATAAATCAAAAATTATCATTGGATGGATTGGGAGTCAGTACACTTTATTCTATTTAAATTTAATTGTAGATGTTATTGAAGAGCTATCGTTATTGTATAATAATATAGAATTTAGAATTTGTGGAATTGGCAGAAACTATGATAAGTTACCTAAATTCAGAAATATAAAATTTTCCACCTTAGCGTATTATGATAATAAAACTATGATAAAAGAAATCTCTAATTTTGATATTGGTGTTTATCCAATAGATGAAAGCGAACTTTCGCTTGGCAGAGGTTCGTTAAAAGCAACCCTATATATGAGTTGTGGAATTCCAGTAGTTGCAAGTGCAATTGGACATAATTGCAATATAATTAAAAATGGTTTTAATGGATTTTTGGCAAATTCAAAAAATGAATGGTTTGAGTCTTTAAACAATTTAATATTAAACGAGCATTTAAGAAAAAATATCGGCAAGAATGGATTCAATTTTGTAAGGAATGAATATTCAATTGAAAATTGTTATTCACAATTAAGAAATAATTTTTTAATTGATATTAAATAATGAAATTTAGTAGAATAATTGAAAAAATAATATCTATAATTTTTACAATTATTTATTTAGTACCTGCATTAATTTTTGCCCTAGCTGTAAGATTTTTTAAAAATAAAAAGCATAAACTATTAATTTGTGGAATAGAAACATCAGCAAACATTAAAAATATCGCAGAAGTTTTATATTCATCAAAGCAATATCAAGTAAGTGTATTTCAGTTTTATGAGAATAAAAATTATAAATTAGAAAATCATTTTTACAATTACTTTACGATTAAAAGTGAAGATTCAATTGTAAAAAAATATTTTAAAGCATTCATGAAATGTAACTATATTTTTATTTCATTAATTCGTTATGATATAATTTTTTTTAACTGGACTGAATCATTTTTATTTCTGAATTTAGATTATATATTTTTCTATCTATCAAAGAAAATAATAATTGTTAGACATTGTGGTGATGATGTACGTTACCGACCTTTACAAAATAATATACACACATTTTATAATATTACACAATGGTCTTTTTCACAAAATAGTATTTTAGATTTAGTAAAAAAAGCATGGCGTCAAAGAATAGCGGAGAAATTTACTTTAGTAATGTCAACAAGAGACCATGCAACTTTTCAAGGACGAGATTTATTATCAAGACCATACATACAAAAAAAATTAATTAAAACAAATGGTTTTAATAGAGTTAGGCCACTGATTATACATGCGCCATCTGATCCTAAAATAAAAGGTACTAAATATGTTTTAGAAGCAATTGAAATGCTAAAAGAAACAAATTTAGACTTTGATTTTGAATTATGTTATGGTCTTGATAACGCTAAATTATTGACAAAATTAAATGATTGTATTATATTAATTGATCAACCTGGTGCGGTACCTGCAAGACTTGCTGTTGAAGGTCTTGCTAGTGGATGTGTTATAGTTGGTGGAAATATTTTTGAAATAAATAATCAAAAAAACTGTCCAATTATCCAATTTGAATCTAATTCGCACAAACTCTTCAAAATTATTTATAATTTATTAAATGATATTGATAATTGTAAAAAAATTTCAAATTTAAGTTACAAATATTGGGAAGAAAATTTTTCTGAAAAAGCTTTTTTAGAATATTTTGCAAATTTAATTGATTCAAAATTCATACGGTTTTCATTAAATAATAATCATATTGATTTATTAAAAAAAGGTCCTAATAAATGGTATGAAAATCTAATTTTAAAAATACTCTATTAATATATGTGTGGAATTTTAGGACATTATAATATAATTAATCAAAATTTTAATTTTAATAATGCATTATCAAAATTAGACCATCGTGGTCCCGATGATTTTGGAATTGAAGTTATTCCAGTATTAAATAGTAAATTATATTTTGGACACAAAAGACTTTCAATAATAGATCTTACTAAAGCAGGACATCAACCAATGTATAGCAGTAGTGGTCGTTTTTTAATTGTATTTAATGGAGAAATATATAATTACAAAGAATTAAGAACTGAAGTTGAGAATAAGTATAATATTAATTTCAAAACTAACACTGATACAGAAGTTTTACTTGAATGTTGGGAAATTTGGGGAAAAGCTACAATAAGTAAATTAAATGGAATGTTTGCATTTGTAATCTTTGACAGAGAAAAAATGCAACTTTCTATGTATAGAGACGCATTTGGTATTAAACCATTGTATTATCAGTTAGATAATCATTCTTTTACATTTTCATCAGAAATATCACCAATTTTACTCTTACAAAATAAACAGAACAGATCCAATCATAATGTTGTTTATGAATATATTGTAAATGGTAAATATGAGAGTAATGAGGAAACATTTTTTGAAAATATTTTTAAACTAATGCCAGGATGTTTTATAAATTTTGACATTTATAATTTCAAAATTATAGAAAAAGGCAAGTGGATTAATTTTATAATACAAGAAGATAAATCAATAACATTCAAAGACGCTACCGAAAAGGTTAGAGAATTATTTTTAAAAAATATCAAATTACAATTAAGAAGTGATGTGCCAATAGGTGCCGCATTATCTGGTGGAATAGATTCTTCAGCAGTTGTTTGTGCTATAAGGTATTTGGAACCAAAAATGCCAATTAATACATTTACATTTATTTCTTTAGGAGACAAAAATGAGGAATTTTGGGCTGATAAAATCAATAATTATACTAATGCAATTTCTAATAAAATCTCAGTTAACCCCTCTGAACTTTTTAATGATCTTGATGATTTAATTACAATTCAAGGTGAGCCTTTTATGAGCTCAAGTATTTACGCTCAATACAGAGTATTTAAATTAGCAAAAGAAAAAGAAATTATAGTTACTCTAGACGGTCAAGGTGCTGATGAACTATTAGCAGGATATAATGGTTATGCAGAATATAGAATTAAAACCTTAATTGAATCAGGTAAGTTTAATGATGCTATTTATTTTATCAAATATTGGGCTAATTCTCCGAATCGAAGTTATAATGATATTATGAAAAGATTAATTAGTTTGTATTTACCAAATAATCTTAAACAATTCGCCTTTAATTTAAGTATTAGAAAATTATCATCAAACTGTATAAACAATCATTTATTGAGGAAATCAAATGTAAATTTTATTTCAGAACCTATTTTTAAATATCGCAACTTGTCTTATAAATTGCGCAATGAATTAACAAATGGTGGTTTACAAAGTTTATTAAGGCATGGAGATAGAAATTCTATGAGATGGTCAATTGAAAGTAGAGTTCCTTTTTTAGAAAATGATTTTGCTCAATTATTACTATCTCTTCCTGAAAATTATTTAGTAAGTAATGAAGGATTAAGTAAAAATATCTTTCGAAGATCTATGGAAGGAATTGTGCCAAAAGAAGTTTTATATAGAAGAGATAAAATCGGTTTTGAAACACCTGAGTTAAGATGGTTATTGAATTCAAAAAAACAAATTCATAAAATAACTGACGATTTAAAAGATTTTCAAATTTTTAACTCAAAATTTTGCTCAAACTTGATTAATGAAACTTTAAATGGAAATTATAAGTATGACAATGTCATATGGAGAATTATTAATTATGTTAAGTGGTCTAAAATTAACTCAATTTGCAATGACTAAAATAAAAATAATAACAATAATTGGTGCTAGGCCACAATTCATAAAAGCTGCAGCTTTATCAAGAGAAATGTGTAAATTTAAAGATATTAATGAGGTCATAATTCATACAGGTCAGCATTATGATAACAACATGTCTGATATTTTTTTTCAAGAGATGTCAATACCCAAACCCAAATATAATCTAGGTATCGGGGGAACAACTCATGGAAAGATGACAGGTAGGCAACTTGAAAAAATCGAAGAGATTCTAATTACAGAGAAACCAAATTTTGTTTTGGTATATGGTGATACTAATTCTACTCTTGCTGGAGCTTTAGCAGCTGCAAAATTACACATACCAGTTGCGCATATTGAATCAGGTTTAAGATCATTCAATAAAAAAATGCCAGAGGAGATAAATAGAATATTAACAGATCATATTTCTGATATTTTATTTGTTCCGACAAAAGACGCTATATCAAATTTAATAAATGAAGGTATAGATATTTCTAAAATAATAAATGTTGGAGATGTTATGTACGATGCTGCTTTGTTTTATAAAGATAAAGCGATTAAGCCTATTTGGTTTGATAAATTAAACTTACATAATTTTATATTATGCACAATTCATAGAGCTGAAAATACAGATTCTAAATTTTCTTTAAGTCGAATTTTCGAAGGATTATGTAATTCTAGAAAAAAAATATTACTTCCATTACATCCAAGAACACTAGAAAAAATTAAAATATTTGAAATTAATATATCTGATAATATTATAATAGTACCCCCTACAGGATATTTGGAAATGGTATGGTTAGAAATGAATTGTGAAATGATTGTTACTGACTCTGGAGGAGTTCAAAAAGAAGCATTTTTTCATAATAAATTTTGTGTAACACTCAGAGAGCAGACTGAGTGGAATGAGCTAGTAGATTCTGGTTGGAATGAATTAGTTGGAAACAATGTAGAACAATTAGAAAAAATAATAACTAATTTTAAAATTCCAAGTGAAAAGTTTGATTTTTATGGAAATGGTGATGCATGTCATAAAATTTTAAAATATCTAAATGAAAGAAAATAATATATTAATCATAACATATGATTGGCCCCCTCGTAATTCAATAGCATGCCATCGCCCTTATTCTTGGGCAAAATATTTTTCAAATAGTGGGTTTAATGTCACAATCCTTACAGCTGAAAAACAATTATATGATTACCCGCTTGATTTAAATTTAGAATGTATTGAAAAGGTAGAAGTTATCACTTTGAAATTCCCAAATGAATTCAATAAATTTAATCTCATTAATAAATTAAACAAAAATTCTAAGTTCTTCCTTTTTTTTAAAAATTTAAATAACTTAATAAAAACATTTTTCGGTATAGATATTGATCCAAGGCTTTGGTGGTCAAATGCCATACTTTTAGGAAAATTTAAAATTAAAGGTGACTTTGATTATGTTATTAGTACTTATGGCCCTCAATCTGCACATTATATTGCCGCACATTTAAAATCTCAAAATAATAAAATCAAATGGATAGCTGATTATAGAGATTTGTGGAGTATATCTCATTTATCAAATTTGCCATTATGGAAGAAAAAAAAAATAATGCAAAAAGAATATAATTTACTTTTTGGAAAAGCTGACTTGGTAACAACTGTTTCTGAAGAGTTAGCAATTGATTTAAGGAATTTTTTAACTATTAAAACAGAAGTAATATTAAATGGATTTGATATAAATAATGATCTATTATATGAAAATTTTAAAACAAAGAAATTAGAAAAAAAATCCTTAATTACTATAGTTTATACTGGAATGATTTATATAGGACGAAGAGATCCAAGTCCTTTATTCCAAGCAATATCTGAATTAGGGACCGACAATATAGTTGTTGAATTTTATGGTAGCAGTAGTGATACAATTTTTGATTTATTTAAAGGTACTCTTCCTAAATTTATTAGATGCAATGGATATGTTAATAGAGAAAAGTCTTTAGAATTACAAAAATCTGCAGATTATGTTCTTTTATTAGAGAGCTCAAATGAAGACGCAAGAGGAGTATTAACTGGTAAAGTTTTTGAATATATTTCTTCTGGCACACCAATTATGAGTATAGGAAGTAAACGAGATTCGGCAATTGGAAAATTATTGAATTATACAAATACAGGAAAGTGCTTCGAAAATAATTTAAAAGAATTAAAACAAGAGTTGTTAAATTCCCAAGTTATGAGTAATCCCGATTGGTATCATCCTGACATTACTAAAATTATGGAGTTTAGTAGAGATAACCAGTCTAGACTTTTTTTAAATCTCATAAAAAATTTATAAATTATGAGAAGTTTAAAAATATCTGCTTTTATATATTTATTAGGAGTTTTTTTGCTTCAATTTTATTTTTTTAGAAGTGGTGTACTTCAGCCGTCACATATTTTCATATTATTTTCTTTTTTTATTATTCTATTTAAAAATGGTTTTCCAAAAAATATTCTTAAAAATAAGACATACTTTAATTTAGTTATTTTTGTTATAATCACTCTATTAATAAACTCATTCTTTAGTATTTTATATAAAAATACTGATTTTATTATCTCTTCTTCTTACTATATTTATGGCTTAATTTTTACATTAGTTACAATAACAGTTTTAAACATAAATATTAAATTCAAAAAAAATCTTTCAATTATATTATTTTTCTCTTTATTTACATTAGTGGCACTTTGGCTAATTGGACTAGGTGCTTATGAATTTTCACCTAGATATAATGGTTTTTTTAATGATCCGAATCAAATGGCTCACTGGTCTTTATGTGTAGCAGTTTCAATAATTTTATTAACAAAGTCAACAACATTAAAATATTTTACCATTCTTCTTACTTTTATTATTATCATTATTAGTATGTCGAGATCTGGTTTAGTAGGGTTATCTTTTTTAATATTAGGATTATTCATTCCCAATAAAAAGAATTTACCATTTATTCTTATTGGTTTTATAATGGTAATATCATTATTCTCATTAACATCTTTCAAAAAAAGCCTTTTTTTAGAAAATTACGAAAATGTCATAAATAGATTTCTTGAAACCGATTTTGAAGAACAAGCAGATACTAGGGGATATTCTAGAGCTAAAAAATATCCTGAATATTTAATTCTTGGTTCAGGACAAGGTTTAGATTCACGATTTCATTCTGATTTTGAAATTCATTCTAGTTGGATGGGAATATTATTTTATTATGGTATTTTTTCACTTATGTTTTTTGTTACTACATTATTAAATTTAATATTTTCTCTAAAAATTGATAATCTTTTAATTACATTAGGTCCTTTAATTTATGGTTTTTCAACTTTTGGTATCAGAACTCCTGTATTTTGGTTATTACTTGGGGTACTGATATCTATAACAAATTTTAAAAAATTTGAGTAATAAATATAAAATTATAAGAGTTGCGAATGTTCCAGGTGCATTATCTGTTATCTTAAAAGGGCAACTAAATTATATTAATTCTAATCCTGATTTTGAATTAATTGGTGTATCTATACCAGGTGATGATTTAAATAAACTATCAGTTCAAGAATGTATTCGTGTTAAAGGAATAAGAATGGAAAGAGGCATTAGCCCAATCAGAGATATTTTTTCTATTATAAACTTATATATTTTTCTATTAAAGGAAAAGCCATCCATCATTCATAGTCATACACCAAAAGCAGGTTTAGTATCTATGATTGCAGGTTTTTTAGCAAGAGTGCCTATTCGAATACATACATTTACAGGTTTAATTTTCCCCGCTAAGAGAGGATTTCTTCAAAAGCTTTTAATTTTTTTTGATAGAGTTATTTGCTTTTGTGCCACAAATATTTATCCTGAAGGTGTTGGAGTACAAAATGATTTAATTAAATATAGAATAACCAATAAAACTTTAAATGTACTTGCTAATGGCAATATCAATGGTATAGATACGAAATATTTTAGCCTAGAAAAATTTAACAATGACGTTATTAAAAAACTAAGAAAAGATGTAAATTTTAGTTCTGAAGATATTGTTTTTCTATTTGTTGGAAGAATTGTAAAAGATAAAGGCGTTAACGAGCTAGTTAGAGCCTTTTTAAAAATAAATAAAAAATATAATCAATCTAAGTTATTGATAGTTGGAGGTTTCGAAGATGATATTAACCCTGTCTCTGATTCAACTAAACAAGAAATTCTAAATAATCATAAAATTACTTATGTAGGCTTTCAAAGAGATGTAAAACCATTTTTTGCAATGGCTGATGTTTTTATTCTGCCTAGTTATAGAGAAGGATTTCCAAATGTTGTTTTACAAGCCGGAGCTATGGAATTGCCTAGTATTGTAACTAATATAAATGGGTCCAATGAAATTATCCAAAATGGATTAAATGGATTAATTATTGAATCTCAAAATGACAAAGAACTTTATGATGCAATGGAGAGGTTTATTTTAGACTTAAATTTAAGAATTAATCACAAACAAAATATACGAGAAATAATTATAAAAAAATATGAACAAAAAGATGTTTGGAATGCAACCATTGATGAATACCATAAAATTATAGATCAATATTATTCAAAAAATAAGAAATGAAAACCATAATTATTAACGGAGGAACAAAAGGAGTTGGAAAAGAAATTGTACTAGCTTGTCTTAATATTGGTTACAATGTCATTTTTGGAGGCAGAGATGAGGTGGCTGCGGAAAAAATTTTAAATATCGTTAATAATAATAATTGTCATTTTATAAAAATCGATAATGCAAATATTAATTCCTTAAAACAGATGTTCACTTTTGCTATTGATAAATATAAAAAAGTTGATGGTTATGTACATTATGCAGGAATTACCCCAGTTTCTGGTATACTAGATTGTATTGAAGAAACTTATGATAATGTATTTGATATTAATCTAAAATCTGCTTTTTTTTGCACACAATTTGCCATTAATTTTATGAAAAATAATGGTGGAGGTAGTTTAATTTATTTTGGTTCTGCACATATGGATTATGGTCAAATAGATAGGGCAGCATATGCTATAACTAAAGGTGCATTAAATATTTTATCTAGTCATATTGCACATCATTATGCTAAATATCAAATTAGATCTAATTATATTGTTATGGGTTGGACGGATACAGATGGAGAAGTTGAATTAAGAAAAAGTCAAGGAATTTCACAAGATGAGTTACAAAAAAAAGCAGCTAGTATTATTCCAATGGGAAGAATGCTAAAAGTGAATGATCCAATACCAACAGTGCTGCATTTTTTATCTGATGATTCTAGTATGATAACAGGTTCAGTTGTACGTATTACTGGAGGTGAATTTATTTAATATACATTTTGAGTAATTATAAAATTGATATTATTTATTTTGATAACTCTGAGTTATTAGAATCGTGTGAAATAGATAATCAAAATCATTTACTATATTTTGTTTCTATTTATAAAAAATTAGTTTATTGCTTTAATATAAGTACTGGTACCATTATTTCAATAGCAACTAATGGCCCAGTAGGATGTGTGAGAATTTTGGGATATAAGAAACTAATTGTTGCAGAAACTAGTGGAATTTATGAATTTGATTTTAGTACTTTATCAACTATAAAATTAACTGATTTTGTAAATGAAGACTCTGTTAGATTCAATGATGGTAAACTAGATGGTTATGGCAGATTTCTCATAGGAACAATGGGATACCCGAAAATCATACCAAATAAAGGGAAATTATATTCTTATTACCAAGGAAATTATAAAACATTATTAAATGATATTACTATTTCCAATGGAATTGCATTTACTAATGATCATAAAACAATGTTTTATATTGATACTCCGACTAAAAAAGTTGTAAAATTCAATTATGATTTAATTAATGGAGACATAAGTAACAAAAGTGATTTTATTGAATTTAAATCGGAATCAGTTCCAGATGGTATGTGCATTGATAGCAATCAAAATTTATTTATAGCAGAATGGGGAGGAAGTTGTATTTCTAAATGGGATTCCAATAATGGGAAATTATTAGAAAGATATCAACTTCCGGTTTTAAATATAACTTCTTGTGCTATTGATATTCACAATAACATATATATTACTACAGCTAAATCTGAAAATATAGATGAGCATTTTGGCGGCGCTCTTTTGTATTTAAAATTTATAAAATGATTATCCAAGACCAATTAGTAACTATAATTATACCAATTTATGGAGTAGAATTATATTTAAAACAATGCATTGAAAGTGTTTTGAGTCAAACATATCGAAATCTGCAAATTATTCTTGTAAACGATGGAAGTAAAGACAAATGCGGTGAAATATGCGATTATTATGCTACAAAAGATACTAGAATCCAACTTATCCATAAACAAAATGAAGGATTAGTAAATGCAAGAAAAAGTGGATTAGCAATTGCACAAGGTGAATTTGTAACATTCGTTGATGGAGATGATTGGGTTGGTGAAAATTTTATTTATAATTTGATTCAACCTTCCTTAAAATATGATGTTGATTTCACTATAGCGGGTTTTATAAGAGAGTTTTATGGTAAAGAAGATAAAATTTTTCCAAAATTGCCAATTGGTTATCATTCCACAGAAAATTTGGTGAATACTATTTTCCCCAATAGTATATATAATGGCATTTTTTTCCAACATGGAATCTCAACCTATGTTTGGAATAAATTGTTTAGAATAAATAAACTAAAAAAATTCCTTTCCTTAATTGATAAAAACATTGTCATGGGAGAGGATGCAGCTCTGACATACCCCTATTTGTTTAATTGCAAAAGTATTTACATAACCGATGCTGCTGATTATTATTATAGACAAAGGCCAAATTCAATTGTTAAATCAGTTCCTAATTTAAAATTAGAATACAGTCAATTAAGTTTACTTTTTAAACATCTCAAGAAAAATTTATCTAATAATTTGAATATAGAGATAGAAAGTCAACTAAAATTATATTTCTTTTCACAAATTTTAATTCGTTCTGGCGGTGTGATAAATTCAGATATTACTACTATCCCATTTTCCAATATACATAGTGCTAAAAATTTAGTAATATTTAGCTCTGGTTCATTTGGACAACATTTAATTTCATCATTACGAAAATTAAATCATTATAATATTATTTCATGGCTAGACGAGGACCATATAGAAAGTCAAATATTTGGATTAGAGGTCAATTCAATTGATCATATTTTAAATATTAATTTTGACTTAGTATTAATCGCTTCTATTGATGAAAACTATACTAATGACGCGGTAAACAAATTAATTAATTTAGGAATTTCACGAAATAAAATTTCTTGCTTTAATTTAAATATTAATGATATAGAAAAAGCAATTTTAGAAATAGGATTTGATTTAAATACCTTCAATTATAAACACCAAATATATGCAGTTTAATAATAAAAGATTATTGATTTTAGGTGGAAATCCAGAAACAGGAGCATTGGTTAGACATGCAAATAATTTAGGCGTTCATACCATCGTAATTGATCCAAATCCAAATGCTATTGCAAAAAAATTTGCAAAAGAATCGTATGATATTGAAGTAATGGATATTGAAAAATTGTATAATAAAGCAATTACTTTGAATTTAGATGGAGTATTAGTTGGAGTCGCTGATATATTAGTAGCATCATATTTTCACTTATGCTCAAAATTGAAATTCCCTTGTTATGCAACTGAAAAAGCGATTCAGGTGTTTACCTCAAAAAATGAATTTAGAAATATTTGTGAACTAAATCATATCGATGTAATACCTTATTTCAAATTAGATGAAAAATTAAATAGTGAAGATATTGCTAAAATTCAATTTCCAGTTTTAACAAAGCCTGTTGATAATGGTGCTGGTGTTGGAATGAAAGTCTCTTTCAATGAAAAAGAATTAATTGATAATGTTAATTTTGCATTAACACATTCAAAACGTAAAGAGTTTCAAACCGAAAAGTACATGAGTGAATGTGATGATATGTTAGTTTATTATACAATCAGCGATGGCAATATATATCTATCAGCTGCTGCTGATAGATATACGAATAAATCGCAAGATGTTGGAAGCCCAGTTTGTATCGGTTCGGTGTATCCTTCAAAATACCTTAATAATTATTTAGATGTTGCGAATGAAAGAATGATCGATTTAATTAAGAGTACAGAAATATTAAATGGAGTATTAAATATTCAATTTTTTGTTGATAAAAATCAAAATTTCTATGCTTACGATCCGGGTTTTAGATTACAAGGAGAAGCCCCCCATATTTATTTAAATAGCATAAATGATTTTGATAACAGAAGTATGTTAATAAACTTTGCTCTCACTTCTAGTACAAATGAGCCAAATTTAAATATTAAAAATGACCCTTTTTTTAAAAATAAAATTGCTACAACTGTTTGGGTCTTATTAAAGAAAGGAATAATTTCCAAAATCAGAGGATTAGAAGAAATTAAGAATGAAAGTTCTATAATAGAAGTAATACAACGTTTTAAAGTTGGTGAAATAGTAGAAGATGAAATGCTTGGAACGGAAAGACAAGTTTTCGCTAGAATTTATTGTGTCGTAAATAACAAAACAGAGCAAAAAAATATTTACGAAAAAATAAAGCAAATTCTTCAAATTGAAAATGAACTTGGAGAGAATATGATTTTAGATTATATGGATATTAATAAATTATAAGAATATGGAGATAAACTTAAAAGGAAAAATTGTTATTGTAACAGGTGCTGCAAAAGGTATAGGTAAGATCATAGCTGAAAACTTTGCTAAAGAAGGCGCCAAACTATCTTTATGGGATATTGACTATGATGAACTTCTAAAAGTTAAAGAAACTATTGCTAATACATACAATGAAACTCCATTAGCCCTTAAATGTGATGTTAGTGCTGAAGAAGAGGTGAAATTTGCCGTAAGTAAGACGGTGGAAAATTTTGGGACTATCGATATATTAATAGCCAATGCTGGGATACTCAATCCAAGTAAAATATTAGAGACAACAGCTGAAAAGTGGGATCAAGTTTTTGATGTTAACACAAAAGGACCTTTTTTATGTGCAAAAGCGGTTGCGCCTTATATGAAAGAAAAAAATACAGGTAGAATTATATTTGCATCTTCATTTGCAGCCATTATACCTTCTGTTGGTTCAGCTGCTTACGCTGCTTCTAAATCAGCAATTGTTTCATTAACTAGGGTGTTAGCTGCTGAATTAGGCCCTTGGAATATAACAGTAAATGCTTATGCGCCAGGTATGATACCATCAAATATGAGTGGTATTGATACCCTTCCAGAATTTAGACAAAATGAAATGTTGGATACTTTATGTATTAGAGAATGGGGTAATGCTGATGACATTGCATCCTTATTAATTTTTTTAGCTTCTAGTCAAGCAAGGTATATTACTGGAACATTAATAGATGCGAGTGGTGGTAAATTTTCTGTACAATTTTCAAAATATGCAAGAATTTAAAAATGAATCCAAAATTAAAATATTCTAATATATCATTAAGCGCTTATGCTTTTGGATATGGATGTGGGTTTATAAAAGATGATCGTGATGAGGCTAAAGGAGTTCAAAATATGTCACTTGACGACTTAACAAATATTGCTGTTAAAAATGAACTAGGTGGAGTTGAAATTCCTATAGATAAATATTTTAAAAATATAAATATTGATGACCTTTCACTTTATGTAAATAATTTAAAGCAATCTAATTTAAGATTGATTTATGCATTTGAAAATTTTGACAGTGCATATTTCAACCAACTTGCACCTTTTATCAGAAAAAATAACGTAGACTTTATTAGAGTTAAAATTTCAAATTTTTATGGTGGCAATAGGTTCAAAGAAGATATATATATAAATGACATTAATAATTTTAGAGAAGAAATTAAAAAGTCAATTAATATAATTGATGAATTCAAAATAAAAATTCTTATTGAGAATCACCAAGATATTACTTTAAAAGATATTTTTGATTTAGTTAATGAATTTGGCTCAGACAGAATAGGTGTTAATTGGGATACTGGAAATTCTTTCCCAACTGGAGAAACTGTAGAATCATTTTTAGAAAAATCAATTCATTTAATTGGTAATGTTCATTTGAAAGATTACCGAATTCAATCTACAAGTAAGGGATATATCATGCATAGATGCGCGCTTGGTGAAGGTGTAGTAGATTTCCAATATTTATTAAGTACTTTACATAAGTATAATAGTGCGATTCCTTTAACTATTGAATTAGGTGCTATGAATGGTAGAGAAGCCATGATAAACAATGAATTATATTGGACCCATACACAGGGTGTTTCAAATGAAGGTAGAAGTAACCTTATTAATTTTATTAATAAACATGTAGAAAATGATAAAATAATATCAACACTTTGGGAAAGAAAAGCAAATCCTGAAATTATTTTAGAGTCCGAGTATTCCGAAGTATTGAATTCAATAATATATATAAAAAATATTGTAAAAGATTTATAATGAATATTACAAACAAGAGTCTATCAATAGTAACAGGTGCAACTGGTGGATTGGGAATGGCCATATCAGATTCAATTTTAAACAAAGAGGGAAAGTTGTTATTTATAGCTAGAGATTTACAAAAAATTAATTCCTATGTTGATATTGTAGAACAATGGAAGCGCCCTTTTTTATTTAATATTCAATCCGACTTAAGCAAGGAAGAAGACCTTCAAAAGACTGAGGTGCTAATTAAGGAAATTATTGAAAATAATGACGATATCGAAGAAGTTTTTTTATTTAATAATGCCTCTATTATTGACCCAATTTCATTAATTAAAGATGTAAATTTTAAAGATATTTCAAATGCTTTAGTTTTAAATATTGCAACAGCATATACACTATCATCAGCTCTTATTAGAATTAAACAAAATAAACCTTCGCTTAAAATATACATAATAAATATAAGTTCAGGGGTATCTATAAATGCTGTAAAAGGATGGTCGGCGTATTGTATTTCTAAGGCAGGTTTAAATATGTTATCTAAATGTATTGCAATTGAAAATGAAACTGAGGATATTTTTTCGTTGTCTATTAATCCTGGGGCAATAGATACTGGAATGCAAGAAAAAATTAGAAATGCTGATTCCCTTTCAATACCTGCAACAAAGAAATTTGAAACAATGTATAATGAAGGTAAACTACAAAAGCCTAATGATGTTGCTGATAAACTTTTTAGAATTTTGGCATCAAGAGATTATTCTAATGGTGATTTTTTAGATTTCAATAAAATAAATTAGATCAATGGGTAACTCTAAAATATGGCTTTCTTCACCTCATATAGGTGCAAATGAACTTCAATATGTTAATGAAGCCTTCGCAACTAATTGGATAGCACCACTTGGTCCTCATGTAAATTCATTTGAACAAGGTTTGCAAGAAATAACTCAAACAAAACATGCTGCAGCATTATCATCTGGTACCTCTGCAATTCACTTAGCATTAATTTTATTAGGGGTTAAATCCGGCGATACTGTATTTTGTCAATCAATTACTTTTTCAGCATCAGCTAATCCTATTGCATATCAAGGGGCTATACCTGTGTTTATTGATTCTGATGAGGACACTTGGAATATGGATCCTATCTTATTAAGAATTGCTTTACAAGAGGCTAAGCATAATGGAAAGTTACCAAAAGCTATTATCCCAGTTCATTTATATGGTATGCCAGCAAAAATGGAAGATATTATTTCAATTGCTGAAGAATTTGGAGTTCCTATTATTGAAGATGCAGCAGAGGCATTAGGTGCAAATATAAAAGAAAAACCATGCGGTAGTTTCGGTGAATTTGGGGTATTAAGTTTTAATGGAAATAAGATTATCACAACTTCAGGAGGAGGTGCTTTACTTTCAAATAATGAAGCAATGATTGAGAAAGCTAGATTCCTTTCAACACAGGCTAGGGATTCTGCACCGCATTATCAACATTCACATATAGGTTATAACTATCGAATGTCCAACGTTCTAGCTGGAATAGGCCGAGGCCAGCTAGAAGTATTAAATGATCGTGTAGAAGCTAGAAGAAATAATTTTCAAAGATATAAAGACTTTTTTTCTCAATATAATTATAAAGGGTTTGATATTAAATTTCAAGAAGAACCAAATGGATATTTTTCTAATCGTTGGTTAACTTGTATTCTTGTTGATCCAAATTCTAATAAAAATTTAACTAGAGAAAAAATTAGATTAACTATGGATGCTGAAAATATTGAAACAAGACCATTATGGAAGCCTATGCATCAACAACCAATATTTGCTACTGCAAAAAGTTACTTAAATGGAAATTCTGATAAATTATTTGAAAATGGACTATGTTTACCTAGTGGTTCCAATTTAACAGAAGAAGAGTTTGATAGAATCTTTAAAACTTTAGATAATATTTTTTCTAAATATTCATAAATGTATAGAAATTATATAAAATTTATAGGAGATTTTATTGTTTCACTATTTTTATTAATGATTCTTTCTCCAATAATTTTATTTACTGCTATTCTATTACTCCTTACTAATCATGGTAAGGTTTTCTTTTTTCAACAAAGGCCTGGGTGGAATAATAAACCTTTTTACATTGTTAAATTCAAGACAATGGTCGATGCTTTTGATAGCCATGGTAATCCCTTACCTGACGAAGAAAGATTAACAAAAATTGGCAAATTTGTAAGATCTGCATCATTAGATGAATTATTACAATTAGTAAATGTTATAAAAGGTGATATGAGTTTAATTGGTCCAAGACCCTTATTAATGAGGTATCTTCCAAGATATTCAATTGAACAAGCAAGGCGTCATGAAGTAAAACCAGGAATTACTGGTTGGGCTCAAGTTAATGGAAGAAATGCGATAAGTTGGGAACAGAAGTTTAAATATGATGTGGAGTATGTAGATAATCAAACTTTAATATTAGATTTGAAAATCTTATGGTTAACTTTTCTTAATGTGATACAAAGAAAAGGAATCAGCTCTGATGGACATGCGACTATGGAAGAATTTAAAGGTTAAAATAATTTTATGAAAATAGTAACTATTACCGACGCTCAAATCCTAGGTGTAAAACTGATTAATTTTGAGCGTTTTACTGATAAGCGTGGTTTTTTCACTGAGACATTCAGAGTGTCTGATTTTATCAATAATGAATTAAAATGTTTCCCTAATGGTATCATGCAAGCCAACGAGAGTTATTCTCGTCGCAATGTATTAAGAGGTTTGCATTTTCAGTGGAACCCTAATATGGGCAAATTAGTGAGAACCATTACTGGTCATATGGTGGATTTAGTGTTGGATTTAAGACAGGGTTCACCAACCCAAGGAAAAATTATGGCGTTTAATATGCCAGCCAATTCAACAGACGGAACCACTAGTTGGATCTGGGTACCTGAAGGATGTGCGCATGGAAATTTCTTTTTAGAAGATTCTTATATTGAGTATTTCTGCTCTGGTTCTTATAATGGAGAATGCGAAGCAGGGGTATCACCTTTTGCTGAAGATATTGATTGGAGTATCTGTGATCCTAAATTGAAGAACCTATTTGCCGATTTAAAAGATAGTTTTATAGCTACTTCAAAAGACATCAATGGTTTATCTGTAAAGCAATGGTTAGATAAAGAAGACTCAAAAAACTTTACTATCTAATGAGTAGTTCAATTTTAATTACAGGCGCTGCGGGTAAATTAGGATCAGCAGTACTTTCTTTGATGCCTGAAGCGATTGGTGCTACAAGGACCGATTTTAATTTATCTAATGCTGCACAAATTGATGCTTTTTTAGATAAGCATCCAGGTATTACAACCATATTACATTGTGCAGCGATGATATCTCCTCCCAAGATTAATGAAGATATTGCTCAAGCTATTCAGTCAAATATCATTGGAACATCTTTATTAGCTGCTGCTTGTTATAAAAGAAATATCCGTTTGGTATATATTTCTACTGACTATGTATTTGCTGGAGAAAAAGGCATGTATAAAGAAGGAGATGAGCTATTGCCTCAAAACAAATATGCATGGTCAAAACTAGGCGGGGAATGTGCAGTTCAAATGCTAGATAACTATGTAATTATTAGATTGTCATTTGGACCTGATATTTTCCCTTATAAAGCAGCCTTTACAGATCAATACACTTCTAGAGAATCTGCCTCTGTTATAGCTAAAAAGATTAAAAATATCGTATTTTCGGATTTCAAAGGGGTAATTCATATTGGTGGTTCTAGAAAATCTGTATATGAATACGCTTTGAGCCTTGGCGCAGAGAATATCGATAAAATTAGTATTAAAGATATGTCTGTTAAAATGCCAACAGATACTTCATTAGATTGTAGTTTATTCGAACAACAATTTAATGAAGATTAATAAAAGAGAAAACCATAGATGATGAAGAAAATATTATTAGCAGGTGGTGCAGGATATATTGGAACAGAACTTTGTAAGCGATTATTAAGATTAGATTACAAAGTAACTGTAATTGATGATCTATGGTTTGGCAATAATTTAGATCCAAGAGTTGAGTTAATCAAAAAAGATTTATTTGAAGTTACGCATAATGAATTAAAGGGTTATGACACTGTGATATTCTTAGGAGGTGTGTCTAATGATCCTATGGCTGAATTTTCCCCTTCTGAAAACTTTGTACAAAATGCAGCTTGTCCTGCTTATTTATCTTACGAAAGTAAAAGAGCTGGAGTAAGAAGATTTGTATATGCTTCTTCTTGTTCTGTTTATGGATATACAGTAGATGAATTATACGACGAAAAATCTCCTACCACTTGTGCATATCCTTATGGTATTTCAAAACTACAAGGAGAAAATGGTGTAATGCACTTGGCAGATGACAACTTCTCTGTAATTGCTTTAAGGCAGGGTACAGTATGTGGATATAGTGATAGAATGCGTTTTGACTTAGTAGTGAATACTATGTTCAAAAACGCTATGACATTAGGAGAGATTACTGTAAACAACCCTTCTATTTGGAGACCTATTTATCATATACAAGATGCTTGTACTGCATTTATTAGATCTATACAAGCGCCAGATAATATTTCAGGGGTATTCAATGTGGCTTCTGATAATTATACCTTAGGTCAAATCGGAGATATTGTCGGTGCTGAAATGTCTAAGAACTTAGGCAAAGAAGTGAAAGTGCATATTAATGATGTGCAAGATTTTAGAAACTATAAAGTATCTATTCAACATGCGAGACTAGCTCTAGGGTTTACACCACAATACGGCATCAAAGATATCATCAACCAATTATTTGAAAACAAAGACAAATATGGTAATTATGATGATGATAAATACTACAATATTAAAATTTTCAAGAGCTTGGGTAAATAACTTAGTATAGATTAATACTTTAAAACAAAACTATTGGCAGTACTCTTATTTTTTATATCTGCTTTATTAATTTTTATTGCCTATTTAGTTTATCCCTCCACAACTAAATTTACCGGTCCCTTTTCCTCTATCCGTCTCGCTTTTGTCAAAGCATTTCTTTCAATTTCCCTTATTTCTTATTTTCTAGTTGAGGTTTTATCCTTCAACAATCAGCTTTCCTTTACTTCAATTTCAATTGCTTGGGGTATAGTGTCGGTTGGTATGGGTATTTTTCTATGGAAGAATCAAACAAATATTCATTTTCAAACTATTAGCTTAAAGGCTATTGAGAAAAAGTATCAATGGTTATTGATTTTTGGATTCGTTTTTGTTTTACTCCCACTATTATTACTATCTATTTTTATTCCCCCTAATAATTGGGATAGCCTAGCTTATCATTTACCAAGAATAGAACATTGGATACAGAATAAAAATATTTATCCTTATCCAACTAATTTAATTAGGCAAATTATTACTCCGCCATTTTCTGAATATGTATTATTACAATTAAGGATTTTATCTGGTAATGATTGGTTCTTGAATTTACTTCAATACTGTTCTTTAATTGGGGTATTATTTATT
>JACCDN010326912.1_pt1 | contig 44786 bp, 29 predicted proteins | sample 7441691 | NCBI WGS metagenome assembly JACCDN01 (sample SAMN15323439, study PRJNA562643) | freshwater metagenome | isolation source: river surface water | place: USA:Blue River Watershed | collected 2017-08-16 | reverse complement strand
GGTCTGCCGGTCTGCCGGTCTGCCGGTCTGCCGGTCTGCCGGTCTGCCGGTCTGCCGGTCTGCCGGTCTGCCGGTCTGCCGGTCTGCCTTATTAATTTTTTTTTAAGTTTTATTAGTTCCTTAACCAAAAGCCGGTTCAATTATCTTGCTTTTGGATGCAGGATGCAGTCTGCAGCCTTGGTTTAGTTAAAACAAGCCTTCTGTTGCCGGAATCACGTCTTGGTTTAGTTAAAACAATATTTATTAAAAAAAATCACAGGTTAATTTTTTTTTAAAAAATTATGCGTATGCATCCCACCTTTGTTTAACACGCCTTGCCGGAAAAGGCCTTTAATTTAATTTAAGAGAAGAAAATAAATTAATTTTTTTTAAAAATTGCACGTAAGTGCAGTTAAACTTTATTTATTAAGTTATAATGTATTTGATGGATGTCTAAGCATTAAAATTAAGGACGTTTGAAATACCGTAAAGTCACAAGGATATTTATTTATAGGTGATTTGTGAATTTCCTCAAGTGAAAACTGCAGCCTCAGGGCCGCCTTATAAAATAAAAATCTAGATTTTATAAGAAATACTAGGGGAACTGAAACATCTTAGTACCCTAAGGAAAAAAAATCAATAGAGATTCTGTTAGTAGTGGTGAGCGAAAGCAGATATAAATAATCATTTTGAATATATTGAAAAATATAGCTAGATAAGGTGATAGCCCTGTAAAAATGATTTTTCAGACTCAAGTAAAACGGAAACCGTAGTATTCTGTTTGAATATAGTGGGACCACCCACTAAGTCTAAATATATTTTAATGACTGATAGTGGACAAGTACCGTAAGGGAAAGATGAAAAGAACCCAATTAAGGGAGTGAAATAGAACCTGAAATCAAATATATACAAGCATTGGAAGTTTAATTATTTTTTTTTTAATTAAACAACCATTTACCTTTTGTATAATGGGTCAGCTAGTTAATTAATTTAGCAAGCTTAAATCTTGAGATCTTTAAGGCGTAGTGAAAACGATTTTAGTTAAATTAATTAAACCCGAAACCGAGTGATCTAGTCATGGGCAAGTTGAAGGTATTTTAATTAGTACCGGAGGACTGAACCCACGTTTGTTGCAAAAAACGGGGATGACCTGTGATTAGGGGTGAAAGGCTAATCAAACTCGGAAAGAGCTGGTTTTCCGTGAAATCTATTTAGGTAGAGCGTAATATGTGCTATTTAGGGGTAGAGCACTGGATGGGTATTGGGTGGCTTTATGCTTTACTGAATCTAACTAAACTCCGAATACTAAATAAATTTAGTTTTGATAACACTGGTAACACTGGTAACTCTGGAAAAAATTGTAGTTTGTAAAAAAAACATTGTTTTCATTGTTTTCATTGTTTTCATTGTTTTCATTGTTTTCATTACTTAATAAAAAACATATTATAGACAGACTTAGGGTGACAAGGTCCTAAGTCAAGAGGGAAAAAGCCCAGATCGTAACCTAAGGTCCCTAAATAATAGTTAAGTGGTTTAAGGATGTATTCAAGTTTAGACAGCCAGGATGTGGGCTTGGAATTAGCCATCATTTAAAGAAATTGTAATAAATCACTGGTCTAGTGTTATTTTTATAACCGAGCTTTAATGCGCCGAAAATGTACGGGACTAAAACTATTTACCGAAGGAACGAGCATTTTTTTTTCTGCTTCTTTTTTTTGAATTTTAAATGCGGTAACGGAACGTTCTGTATGTTTATGAATGATATATGTAAATATATTTGGAAATATCAGAAGTGAGAATGCTGACATGAGTAGCATATATCGATGTGTAAAACATCGAGACCGAAAGTTCAAGGGTTTCTGCGAAAGGCTAATCCGCGCAGAGCAAGCCGGCCCCTAATCAAAGGGCGAAAGCCGTATGAAATGGGAATTCTATATTAATATTTAGAATGCCTTATGGTATGTGACGGAGATAAAAATGTACTAGAAACGGTTCTAGTCAATCAAATGGATGGTTTTTTTTATATTTTTTTTCCCGAGAAATAACACCATAATTTTAGACCGTACCCTAAACCGACACAGGTGAACAAGTAGAGTATACTAAGGTTTTGAAAAAATCATATTGAAGGAACTCGGCAAAATAACCTTGTAACTTCGGGAGAAAAGGTGCCTTAATTTTTTAAGGCGTAACAGAATAGGGGGTAGCGACTGTTTACTAAAAACACAGGACTCTGCTAAATCGTAAGATGATGTATAGGGTCTGACACCTGCCCAGTGCTGGAAGGTTAACAGGAGAGGTGTAAGCTTCGAATCGAAACCCCAGTAAACGGCGGCCGTAACTCTGACGGTCCTAAGGTAGCGAAATTCCTTGTCGGGTAAATTTTTCTTGATCTTGCAGGTCAATCAACTTGCCCGGTGCACTCGTGAGAGTGTCATATTCAACCGACTCATAACGGTGAATTCTTTAATTTTTTTTTATTTTTAATAAAAGAGAAAAGATAACACCGTGGGAAAATTCCTTGCTAATTCAGGAATTCCCGTAACGACTGATCCGAAAGGTGAGGACTTCTCTTTAAAGAGCGGTCAAGACGTCGGCACTTAGAATAAAAAACTAACTATGAAACAAATTTTAAATTTAAATTTTTTACACTATCCTAGTTGATTATCTGGTTTTACTGATGGTGAAGGTTGTTTTTCTATTTCTTTTACAAAAAGATCTTATAATACTTTAGGTATTGATGTAAAACCTAGTTTTTCTTTAAGTCAGCACATTCGTAGTGAAAAATGTTTATATACAATTCATTCTTATTTACAATGTGGTGGTATACGTTTTGATAAACACAATCAAAATTATAAATTTGAAGTACGTAGTCTTAGCGATTTAACTCAATTTATTATACCTCATTTTGAGAAATACCCTTTATTAACTAGTAAACTTGAGGATTTTAAAAAATTTCATTATATTTGTTATTTAATGAAACAAAAATTACATCTAAACTCTTTAGGTTTATCTACTATTTTAGATGTGGCTTTTTCAATGAATCCTACAGGAAAACGTAAACAATCTAAACAAGATTTATTATCTATTTTGTCTCAAGCTAAAACTCAAGTAAATTTAACTCACCAACCTTTTTTTTTAACCTTTGGTGAGTTTTTAGATAAATATTATGTTTCTAATTTGATTCATTTTAATTATCCTAGTTGATTAACTGGTTTTATAGATGGTGAAGGTTGTTTTACTGTTTCTTTTATACAAGGTAAAACTAAATTGAGATTGATTATGTCTTTTCAAGTCGATCAATATGAAACTTCTCATTTATGTATGAATAAAATTAAAGATTTTTTTGATTGTGGTTATTTAATACATAGAAAAACTAAAATGCTTAGTTTTCGCATCAATTCCCCTTGCTTTATAAAAACTAAAATCATACCTCATTTTGAAAAATATCCTTTATTAACTAGTAAAAATTTATCTTTTGAAAAATTTAAACAAATATTTGATTTAACTCAAGGTAAAGCTTTACCTTATTCAGATCCTCAATTAAATCAATTAATATCTTTAGTTTATGATTTAAACCCTTCTGGTAAACGTTTAAAATTAAAACAAGATTTGTTAAGTTTATGTGAAAAAAAATAAACGGTCTTAAGACCTAAAGTTAGTTCTAAGTTGAAAGTATAGTCTAAGCTTTTAAGTGATTAAAAGTTAATTAAATTTGGCTCCAGCACGTGTCTTTAGGACACCTTAGCTAAGCCAAGGAACCTCGAGTTCCGACCTGCACGAATGGTGTAACGACTTCCCTACTGTCTCCAATATGATTTCAGTGAAATTGAACTCTTCGTGAAGATGCGGAGTTCCTGCGGCAAGACGGAAAGACCCCGTGCACCTTTACTATAACTTCACATTGCTAATGAAATACAATTGTGTAGACTAGGTGGGAGCTTTTTAGGGTACTTGGTACTTTAAGCGTCTATGAAAAACCACTCTTTGTTATTTCTAATGCTAACTATAGTCTTTTTATCAAGGCTTGGGAATGTTGTGTGGCGGGTAGTTTGTCTGGGGCGGATGCCTGCTAAAAAGTAACGGAGGCGTGCAAAGGTAGGTTCAGATTGGTCAGTAATCAATTGTTGTGTGCAATGGCATAAACCTGCTTGACTGTGAAACTTACAAGTTAAACAGAGACGCAAGTCGGTCATAGTGATCCGGTGGTTCTTCGTGGAAAGGCCATCGCTCAACGGATAAAAGGTACGCTGGGGATAACAGGCTGATGACTTCCGAGAGTTCATATCGACGAAGTCGTTTGGCACCTTAACATTGGGGCTCTTTGAGTGTAAACTCTTAGGTATGCATTTGGCTATATGCGGGAACCTCTGTCTTGTATGAAAAGATTTTTAGTTCATTTCTTTAATTAACAAGTTTAGATCTTGTTGCTTAGCAACAGGTGCAGACAATCCGCAGGAAACCTTTTTTTATTCTCTTTTAGGATAATTTTAGGGTTCCTCAACGACCACACGCCAAACACCTTAGTTTTGAGATAATCTTTTGTATAAGCGCAAAATTATTCAAAAAAACAAGGTTGATGATATGGTCTAATCTAGTTAGCGATAATTAGTTTGTAGACAAAAAAAATTTTATGAATAAACCTAAAATAAAAAAGTTTAATCGTTTAGCTCTTAAAGAATATAAAAATTCTTTATCTGCTTTTTCTTTAGAACAACAAGATATTTTAATAGGTACTCTTTTAGGTGATGCTTCAATGCAAAAAGTAGCTAAAACACATGAATCTAATATTAAATGAGAACAAAAATCTTCTCAAAAAGATTATATTTTTCATATTTATTCTGTTTTTGAACCTTTTATTTTGATGGTTCCTCTTTTACGTGATATTAAAGGGGGTAACGCTCAAGATCGTCAGTCTTATTGAATACGTACGCTTCGTCATTCTTTTTTTTCAAAATATAAACAATTATTTTATAAACAAGATAATAGCGGTAAACAATATAAACTAGTTCCTGAAAATATTCAACATTTATTAACACCTAGAGCTTTAGCTTACTGATTTATGGATGACGGTTCAAGTAAAAAAAATCAACAGGGACATGTAATTTCTTTTACATTACATAGTCAAGGTTTTTCTTATGCTAATCAAAAACTTTTAATAGAAACTTTAAATAAAAATTTTGGATTACATGCTTCACTTTGAAAAGACCGAAAATCTTATAAAATTGCTATTTTAGCCTCTTCTATTAATGATTTTTCTAATTTAATTAAACCTTTTATTTTACCTTCTTTTCAATATAAAATTTAATTTATCTATATAATATTTGCGATGTCGACTTATCACATCCTGGGGCTGAAGAAGGTCCCAAGGGTTAGGCTGTTCGCCTATTTTAAAGTGGTACATGAGTTGGGTTTAGAACGTCGTGAGACAGTTCGGTCCCTATCTACCGTGGGTAGTGAAGAATTGAGAGATATTTCCCCTAGTACGAGAGGACCGGGGAAAAGATACCTCTGGTGTAATGGTTGTAACGCCAGTTGCAACGCCATGTAGCTACGTATTTTTGAATAACCGCTGAAAGCATCAATGTGGGAAGTCATACTCAAAACTAGTTCTTCAATGAGAGTCGTTTTAGACTAAAACGTGATAGCCTAAAGGGATAACGTTTGTAAAAACAAAATCCTAATTAGAACTAATTCGAAAAGAATACTCCAAATTATATTAAAGTTTTTTTTTGTGAAAATATTTTTTATTTTCCTGTTGTTTTGCTTGCCGGAATGGCTGGATGCAACCCGGAATGGCTGCTCCCTTTTTCTGCTTCCTTGCCGGAACTGCTGGATGCAACCCGGAATGGCTGCTCCCGCTTCCCTTTAGTTAATATTTTTTTTTAAGGATTTAGTTTTTTTGATAACTTTAATTCAGTTTCAAAAATATATATTACGAGTTTGATCCTGGCTCAGAATGAACGCTAGTAATATGCTTTACACATGCAAGTCGGGCGTTAGCTTTTTTTAGTTAATGCGGCACACGGGTGAGTAATAGATAGGAATATGCTTAGTAGACGGTATAAAATATCCGATAGTTTTTAATAAAGATTTTACAATCACTACTAAATTAGCCTGTTGAGGATTAGATAGTTGGTAAGGTAAAAGCTTACCAAGTCGATGATCTTTAGTCGGTTTGAGAGAATGAACGGCCACACCGGAACTGAGACAAGGACCGGTGCCCTTTTAGGGCACAGCAGTGGGGAATATTGGACAATGGAGGAAACTCTGATCCAGCAATATTACGTGAGTGATGAAGACTTAAGTAAATTTGTTGTAAAACTCTTTCGTCGAGGTAGATAATGACTTGACTCGAAAAAGAAGCCCCGGCTCATTCCCGTGCCAGCAGCAGCGGTAAAACGGGAGGGGCTAGTGTTATTCATAATCATTGGGCGTAAAGCGCATGTAGATGGTTAATTAAGTTCACATTTAAAACCCAGGGCCTAACCTTGGAACAAGTCTGAAAACTGATTAACTTGAGTTCAATAAAGGATAGTGGAATTTCTAGAGGAGAGTTTAAATTCATAGATCCTAGAAGGAAGACCAAAGGCTGAGGCAACTATCTAGATTGTAACTGACATTAATGTGCGAAAGCGTGGGGAGCAAACAGGATTAGATACCCTGGTAGTCCACGCTGTGAACTATGAGTGTTAAATGTTAGAATATTTATTTTTAGCATTAAAAGCTAACGCCTTAAACACTCCGCCTGAGGAGTACGATCGCAAGATTAAAACTCAAAGGAATTGACGGGGGCCAGCACAAGCGGTGGAGCATGTGGTTTAATTCGATAAAACGCGCAGAACCTTACCAGTCCTTGACAGTTAATTCTTTTGTTCGTTTAATATACGTACATAATAAATTTTTTTTTTATGAAAAAGTTTACTGAATTATTTATTACAGGTGCTGCATGGCTGTCGTCAGTTCGTGTTGTGAAATGTTTGGTTTAGTCCTTTTAACGAACGCAACCCTCGTTCTTGTTGCTCTTAATTTTTTCTGTTAAAGATTTTTTTAAGCACTCTCGAAAATCTTCGGCGAAAGCCGAAAGGAAGAGGATGACGTCAAGTCCTCATGGCCCTTATGGACTGGGCTACACATGTGCTACAATGGCGATTACAAAAGGAAGCAATGATGTAAGTCGGAGCAAATCCTCAAAAATCGTCTTAGTTCGGATTGTTCTCTGCAACTCGAGAATATCAAGTTGGAATCGCTAGTAATCGTAGATCAGCACGCTACGGTGAATATGTAAACTGGCCTTGTACACACCGCCCGTCAAATCCTGGAAATCGATCATATCTAAAATAATATTTATTTATATTTAAATAATTTTTTTTGATTCACTTAATTTGTGTATCCATTTTTATTATTTTTTATTTTTATTTATTATCAAGGTTTGGTTAATAACTGGGATTAAGTCGTAACAAGGTAATCGTAGGGGAACCTGCGGTTGGAATAAATTGCGCTTCTCGTTTTTTTGCTGCCTATTGGTTTACCAACTGACATTCGCTGGATGCATCCCTGTTGGTCTGCCGGAAGGAATGGCTGGATGCAACCCGGAATGGCCCGCTGTTCCGGCACCGGAATTGCTGACCCCTTTTCTGCTACCTGCCGGGATGCAACCCGACCAACAAGAATGGTTTCTCTGCCGGAATGCAGGCAGGGATGCATCCAGGAATGGCTTCTGGATGCATCCCTGCCTGCATTCCGGCAGTTCCGGTGCCGGAACAGAACTGTTATCTATCGATAAGAATCCTTTTTTGGCTAAGCAAAGCTAAACCTCTGTCCTTATCTCATGTTTAATATCATGAGATCTTTTTTTTTATAAATTATGTTTAAAAATCACGCTTTGGAATGAATATTTTTACGTTTAACTGCAATTTGATCTATTCTTTCTCTTTTTTTTTTTCTTTATCTTTTTATTGTTAATGTTAAAACTACAGTTTTTGATGTTTTTAATTGTACTAGTTTATTTCAGCTTTTTTGAGATGCTTGAGCTTCTCCTGATTTAAACATGTTTGTAAAATTATTTTTATTTTTATCTTTAATATTTTTATCTTTTCATATGTTTTATGGTCTTGTTACTATTTTACAAGATTATGTACATAATGAAAAAACAAAATATTTTGGTGAAATTTTAATTTTATTAGCTATTATTGAAACTATTAAACATTTTTATATTTTTCTTTTTTTTTAGTGCTTCCCTGCCGGAACTGCTTTGCTTCTCTGCTTCTGCTTCTCTTTAATAGTTTTTTTCTTTTTCTCAAGACTAGCTAGTCCACTATCTTCTTTTTTTTTCTAGTTTATGGTGAAACCTCTTACAAAATTTTTTTAATCTTAAGCCGTCTTGGTGAAACTGGTAAACACAATAGACTTAAAATCTATCCCTTTTAGGGCTATCGGTTCAAGTCCGATAGATGGCATAAATTTAACTTATTTTATTAAGGCTTTTAATGTGGTCTATTTTTTAGTTTAGCTTTTTTTTGATCACTTAAATTTAGTTTTATTTATGCTTTTTATTTTTTATTGTGTTCTTTTATTTCATTAAATAGCCTTTTAATTTATTTTTCGAAATAATTTTTTTTTTCTTTTGTTGTATTTTATCCTTTTTTAATACAACTTTTATTTATATTTTTCATTCAAATGACTCTAACTACTTCTAAAATGACTTATTTAAAAATTTATCGTTGGGATCCTGAAAATAATAAATCTAAAAAACCTTATTTAGCTACTTATCCTATTTATCAACATGAATGTGGTCCTATGATTTTAGATGCTTTAATTTTAATTAAAAATAAACAAGATAGTACTTTAACTTTTCGTCGTTCTTGTCGTGAAGGTATTTGTGGTAGTTGTGCTATGAATATTGATGGTACTAATACTTTAGCTTGTTTAAAAAGTATTAATTATATTAGTAATTCTAAAAATACAATCAAAATTTATCCTTTACCTCATATGTATGTTATTAAAGATTTAGTTCCTGATTTAACTAATTTTTATGCTCAATATAAATCTATTGAACCTTGATTAAATACTAATGAGTTAAATGTAAAACCTAATTTTAAACTTTCTAATTCTAGTTCTAAAGAATTTTTACAATCTAAAGAACAACGTTTAAAATTAGATGGTTTATATGAATGTATTCTTTGTGCTTGTTGTTCAACTAGTTGTCCAAGTTATTGATGAAATAGTGATAAATATTTAGGTCCTGCTATATTATTACAATCTTATCGTTGAATTATTGATAGTAGAGATAAAGCTACAGAAAAACGTTTAAAAAATTTACAAGATCCTTTTAAAGTATATCGTTGTCACACGATTATGTCTTGTACAAAAACTTGTCCTAAAAATTTAAATCCCGGTTTAGCTATTGCTCAAATTAAAAAACATTTATCTACTTTTTTAATTTAGCTTTTTTTTATCTTCTTTTTTTATATGAAAATTAAATATTTTAATCATAAATATTAACTCCACCCTGCATCCCCAAAATTTAGTTGAATGGTCGCTGCCTGGTTGCATCCCGGAATCCCCCCTTTATAAAAAATTAGATATTTTTTAGTAAATATGGAACCACCCGAACACATTTCGAACTCGATACGTGAAACATTTTTACGCCATGCCTACTATAAATCTTTATGGGAATTATGGTTATCTAATTTTGTTTGCTTTGCTTCTCTTTGCTTTGCTTCTCTTTGCTTTGCTTCTCTGCTTTGCTTCTCTGCTTTGCTTCTCTGCTTTGCTTCTCTTTTTTTTTTTGACGGTATAGTTTAGTTGGTTTGAATAGCGAGCTCATGACTCGAAGGACGTAGGTTCAAATCCTACTATCGTCTAACCTCCTTTTTGAAGTTAGACGCCTTTTTTTTAAGTGACCCGCCCCGGGTCACTTTTTTCTTTAGTATATATACGTATAGTTAAAAAAAGTCGGTTTGGATGCAACCCTGAACGGCACCGGAATGGTTGCATTCCGGTGCCGTTCCGGGTTGCATCCAGAACAGGAAAAAAAAAAATTATCAAAGTGTAACATAGTCTGGTAATGTGTCTGTTTTGGGTACAGAATATCATAGGTTCAAATCCTATCACTTTGAAACATGTTATTAAATATGTTTTTTTTATAACATATTTTTAAAGATTCTCTTTCACGAATCTTATTTTTTCCTAAATTTCTTTTTAGTTTATCTTCTTTTTATTTATAATGAAACAATGATTTTATTTTAAAAAATATGAGTCTAGTTTGGCTTTATTTGTCGCAGCTATAGCTATTATTATGTTAGGTTTATCTTATATTTCTGTACCTATATATCAAATTTTTTGTCAAACTTATGGTATTGGTGGTACAGTGCAAAAGGTTAATTATACTACTTTAATTGATGATAAAATCGATACTAATCCGTCTCTTAATCAATCTATTTCTCAAGATTTAATTAAAATTGATCCAAATAAAAATTTTTCTTTAAAAGATCAATCTTTGTTTTCAAATCAACAAAAACATAAATTTTTTTCATTAGATAATCAAGATATTTTTTTAAAATCTTTAGATGATTCTAAAAATTTTAAATCTGTAACTGTTTATTTAAGTGCTGATAATTCTCAGGATTTACCTTGAACTTTAAAACCTAGTATAACTAAAGTTAAAGTTTATCCTGGTGATACTGCTTTAATTTTTTATGTTGCTCAAAATTTAAGTGATCAATCTATTACTGGCGTTGCCACTTATAATATAGTACCCTCTAAAGCAGGCATTTATTTTAATAAAATACAGTGTTTTTGTTTTGAAGAACAACGTTTAAAAGGTAATGAATCTATTGAGTTACCTGTTCTTTTTTTTATTGATTCTGATTTTTTAAAAGATCCTAAGATGAATGATGTCGATAGTATTACATTATCTTATACTTTTTTTAAAACCAATGACTTATTTTTATAATATTTTTAAGGGTGGTTATTTAAAAATTTTTTATTTCTTGACTCTTTTTATTTTTTTTATTAAAAATTTTTTCAGTCAATAAATACATTTAATATATTCAAATTTATTTTTTTAAATTTTTATATAATATTTTTTTATTTAATTTTTGATAATTTTTTAAAATTATCTTTTTCTAAATTATGTTTTTTTTTAAAAAAAATTTTATTTTGTATAAAAATAATTATACATTACCTTTTCCTATTTCTAATTTGGGCAATTTATCTATTTTAGATAATTTGGCCAAAGTTTTATTATTAACTGAATTATTACGCGGTTTATGAATAACTTTACAATACTTTTTTCAAAAAAAAGTTACATTAAATTATCCTTTTGAAAAAGGTCCTTTAAGTCCTCGTTTTAGAGGAGAACATGCTTTACGTCGTTATCCTACTGGTGAAGAAAGATGTATTGCTTGTAAATTATGTGAAGCTATTTGTCCTGCTCAAGCTATTACTATTGAAGCTGAACCTCGTTTAGATGGTAGTCGTCGTACTACACGTTATGATATTGATATGACTAAATGTATTTATTGTGGTTTTTGTCAAGAAGCTTGTCCTGTTGATGCTATTGTTGAAGGCGCTAATTTTGAATTTACTACAGAAACACATGAAGAATTATTATATAATAAACAAAAATTGTTAGAAAATGGTAATAAATGAGAAACTGAAATAGCTCGTGCTTTAAATTTAATTTAATTTTTGCTTCTTTGCGCTTCCCTGCGCTGCCTGCATTCCTGCATTTCGGAACCCCCCTTTTCTGCTGCCTTAATTGCGCGCTGGATGCAACCCTGCATCCTGCATCCTGCATCCTGCATCCTGCATCCTGCATCCTGCATCCTGCATCCTGCATCCTGCATCCTGCATCCTGCATCCTGCATCCTGCATCCCCCCTCTGCTGCCGGCATTCTCTGCCTGCAGCCTGCAGCTTGTTGGTCTGCCTAAAAAGGCAGACCAACTGGCATGTTATCTATCGATAAGAATGGCTTTGCCCGCTTCCCGCTTCCCATTTCAAATTTTTATATTATTATGAAAAAACAAATACAACCTTATTCTCGTTTAAATATATTTATTCATACTAATGGTGCTACATATAATGATAGTTTATATTCTATTCATATGTGAAAACCTTTATTATCTGCTGATATCACTGATATCACCGATATCACCGATATTTCTCAAAAAAATTTTAGTTCTAAATTATTACAACCTACTTCGTCTACTCATAATAGAATCCCTTTTTCTATTCCCTCTTCTAATCTTTTTTTATCTTCTTTAAATAAGTTTATTCATCCTAAGAATTCTCATTTTTTTTTAAAAAAAAAACATCAACGTAAATTAGAATCTTTATTAAATTCCTCTTCTAATTTTCATTTAGGTTCTAGCAATCTTTTAGAATTTAATAATATTTTAAATAAACGTTTTTTTGTTAATTTTTTAAGTGTTCCTGCAACTTCTATTTATTCTTTTGGTTCTTCTCTTAATGATGATTCTACTGTTTTAAAAGATTCTAAATCTAATTTTTCAGCAAGCAATTGCTTGCTGCATAAAATTATTGCTTGTAATAAAACTAATTTATTTAATTATTTAAATCTTTATTCTACTCATTTTACAAAAATTAAAGCTTTAGAAATGGATACTTTTTCTAATCCTTTATGAAATATAAATAAAGACACACGTTTTGGTACTTTTGAACAAGTTTCTGATAATCCTTTATCTAAATTTAAAAAACGTTATTCTATTTAATTTTTTGGCTGCCTGCCTGCCTTCCGGCCTGAATCGCACTTATTTCTTTTTATGTCTTTTTGTTGATGTTAATTTTTTTTTTTAATTCTTTTTTCTATTAAATATTGTATATTTTTATATATTTTTATTGCATTTTGTGCTTAGATATATATATTTATATGTGAAGGGTTGAGCTTATTGCTCCGAAAGGCGCATGATAAGTTCTAACAGGGAGTTTAAAGAGAGTTCTTTACTCTTATCTGTAACGGTTATTACCACCTTCTTTATTATTATTACTTTCATCTTCTTTAGTTGAATTAGGTGTTGGTACTGGTTGAACTGTTTACCCACCTTTAAGTAGTATTCAAAGCCATTCTTCAGCTGCTGTAGATCTTGCTATTTTTAGTCTACATTTAGCTGGTATTTCTTCTCTTTTAGGTGCTATTAATTTTATTACAACTGTTTTAAATATGCGTGCACCAGGTTTAGGTATGCATCAAATACCTTTATTTGTTTGAGCAGTATTTATTACAGCTTTTCTTTTACTTTTTTCATTACCTGTTTTAGCTGGTATTTAATATATTTTTTATTTCCTATGCCTTTTATCCCTATTTTGGAAGGCAAGTGGAGAAATAATTCATGCCAGTTTTTTTTGGCTAAATGCTGGAAAATCGATTAGTAAGTTTTTTATTGTTTGATTTATTTTCTAACTAAAGCTTACTTGATAATCAGCAGGGTTTTAAATTTTTTTTTTAATTTAAAATCTTCAGAGACTATACGCCAAAAGAGATGTCTCTTTTAAATGATTTTTTTCTTATGTTTATTTTCAAAACACATTTTTTATTTTCTATCAAAGATAATTTTGCGCTTGCGCCTCTTTCTTCTAAATCTCACAACGAAAAAGATATTCAAATTAAGTATTCAAAGTATTCTAAGTATTCTAAGTATTCTAATATGCTTTTTTCTTCTTATTTAGCCGGTTTACTTGAAGGTGATGGTTATCTTTATGTTCCTCAAACTACACGTGACTCTAAAGGACGTTTAATATATCCTTCAATTCAATTATGTTTTGCTTCTAAGGACTTACCTTTAGCTCTTTTAATTCAAAAAAATTTAAATTTTGGTTCTATTAATAAAAAAAAAGGAACACGTGCTTACCTTTTAACTATTAATAATATTTTAGGTTTACGACAATTTGTTTCTTTAGTTAATGGTTTTATGCGTACCCCTAAAAATATATTTTTACATAATTTGATTTATTGATTAAATCAACATCATTCAAGTGGGTATAATAACCCTATTATACCTTTACCTTTAGATACTTCTGATTTATTTCAAAATAGTTGATTGGCTGGTTTTATTGATGCTGAAGGTCATTTTAGTTTACGTGTTGAAAGTTTCTCAAAAACTTCTTTAAATCAGCAATCTTATATTAAAGTTGAATGTCGTTTTGAATTAGAACAAAGAGAAATTGATCTAAGTAATTTATCTTTATATGATATTATGTTAACCCTTTCTAATTTTTTAGAAACTTCAGTTAAATTATTAAAACGTAATAAAAATGGTTCTAACACTTGTTTACGTTTACGTACTTTAAATATTAATAGTAATTTAATTTTATGTCGTTATTTATCTGAATATCCTTTATTTAGTTCTAAATATTTAGATTATCAAGATTGATATACTGTTTTTAATTTATTTATGCAAAAAAAACATTTAACTCAACAAGGTTTAACAGATATTAAAAATATTAAATTACAAATGAATACTAAAAGACATTTTTTTTCTTGAAATCATTTAAATAAATTTTATGAGTTACATCTTTAAGATATAGTCCCTTCTTGAGTGAAAATTCAAGAGTTTATTTACCTTAGTGTTTTATTATTTTTATAATCAAGCCTTTGAGACTTTATGTCATATTCTAGAAGAAAGTAAATCAAGATTAAGGGAATTACTATGTTATTAACAGATCGTAATTTTAATACAACATTCTTTGATCCTGCTGGTGGTGGTGATCCTCTTTTATATCAACATCTGTTTTATAGAAATCTGTTTATATTTTTTTTTATTTATTTTTTTTTTTTTTTTAAAAAATATTTTGTTTCTGCCGGATTTGCTCCTCTTTTTAGTTTTGCTCTGCCCTCTTCTTCTGCTTCCCTTTTTTCTTCCTCTTTATATGTTAAACCTACCCACAAAGATTTTGCTTCAGTTCCTTATCCTTTAGGTGCTTTTCAAAATGTTTTTTTGTCCGATGATGAAAAAAAACATTTTATTGAATGATTTATAGGTTTTTGTGAAGCGGAAGCTTCTTTTACTATATCTCAACGTGGTGATCTTCATTTTGTTATAACTCAAGGTTATCGTAATGTTTTTATTTTATATAAAATCAAAGCTTATTTAAATATAGGCCGTGTTCTTAAACAAGGTACTCAAACTTTTCGTTTTGTTATTCAGGATTATCATGGTTTAAAACAAATTATTCATATTTTTAACGGTCGTTTAGTTCTTGAAAAAAGAAAGTTAGCTTTTAAAAACTTTATTCAAGCTTTTAATCTTTACTACGGTGATAGCCTTGTATATCAAGATACTATTGTAAAACCTTCTTTAAATGATGCTTGAATTTCTGGTTTTACTGATGGTGATGGTTGTTTTTCAATTTCTTATATTTTAACAAAAAAAAAATTTTTAATACGTTTTATATTATCCCAACAAGAAGATATTTCTTTTTTTAAAGAAATTTTTAATTTAGGTTCTATTGAATATAATTCTTCTAATCAAAATTATAGTTTTGTTATAAGTGATTGATCTCCTAATTTTCAAAAACCTTCTGTCTGTTTTAATAAACAAACCAATCCTAATATAATTGTTATTATAAACTATTTTCAACATTTTCGTTTAAAAACATCTAAAGTTAATAGTTATGCTTTGTGATTTTATATTCAAAATCAATTATTTTATACCAAAATGACACCTTTAAAGGAAGTTTCTCTTAAATCTTTATGTAAATTAATAAATTTTTAATATTTTATTCTGTTTTTATCTTATTCTTTATGGTAAACCTAGTTTATCTTTTTGTGTCTCTTAGCTGAATATTTCTTTAAATTTTTATCCTCTCTGCATTTGGTGGATGCTTTATCCTATGTCTCACGTACTTGCTTCTAATAGTTTTATTAATATTTCTTTTTTTTTATTTTTAAAAAACTTATCTTTTTTTTAAGAGTTGTTTCTCTGCATTCCGTAGAAACTTAAGCAAAGTTAGTATGGTTATCTACTTATTTTATTTAAATTTCGCTATCTCCTTTTCTTTTTTATACTTTATACTAAAAAAAAAATATCAACTTTATTGAAACAAAGGAATAGGTACAAAGTAATTTTAGAGTGTATCTCTAAAACCAAGTTGGAGATTTTTTTAGGCAGATGTAAAATTAAATAAGACCTAAACAAAAGAAACCTATTTCTAGTCAAAATTTATAATATTTATTAGATCTTTTGTAGCGTAGACAAGAAAGTTTCATAAATATTTTTCAACAATAAATTTGGCTACATTAGTGAAAACGGTCAAAGGTTTTTTAAACTCAGACCGTCGGTTTTCTACGAGATCGCTACAGACTGGCTCACTGATGGGTATCTGAAATGATGCTTAATGTACAGTCGGACTTTTGGTAGAATCCTATGATTTTACCCCAAGGCTTGATAGAACTTACGCTTCCCTCTTATATAAATTAAGTTCTTGCCTTGTTGTTGTTGAGGGTCGCTTCTTCTTCTACAAAGAAAAATGTGTCTTCTTAGCTTTACTACGAGGTTTTATAAAAAACAAACGTTTGGCATATTCAAGTACAGCTTGGTTTTTATTTTGACTGCCTGCAGACCCACAAGAATGGCTCCTCTGCTTGCATGCGCGCTGGATGCAACGGATGCAACGGATGCAACCCGGCATGCTGCCGGAATTGCGCTTCCCTGCCGGAACTGCTGGATGCAACCCGGCATTGCTTCTCTTTGCTTCTTTGCTTTGCTTCTCTGCTTCTTTTTTTTACAAACCAAGTAAAAGTGTGGATTTTTCGGACATTAATTTAGGGTGTCTTTTAACTTAGTTATATACTGGAAAATTCTTAAAAATTTAGAACCACTTTATATATTATAGAACATGTTGTTATTTCAACTTTTATGTTTTATATAAATAGGAACATTTCTAAATCGTGTTGGCCTTTCTTCAAGTGGGTGGCTCTTGGCTCTGCTTCCCGTTATGGACATCAACACAATATGAATAATCAGTAGGTCTTAAATCTAAATTTTGGTTTTTTAATTTTTTAGATTATCTAGTCCTCAGAGAATATACGCTAAGATTTTAATAAAATAAACAATTTTTTATAATATGTTTTTAAAAAAATCTTTAATTCATTTTCTAAAACAAAATCACAATGATAATATAATAACTCGTATAAATCTGAGTCTTAATTGTCATCGTAAATCTCATCAATATCCTAATACGTTAGATGATTGAGGTTATTATTTAGCCGGTTTGATTGATTCTGATGGTAGTTTTACTAATATTTTAGATAATCAACCAAATTTAACAATATGTTTTCATATCAAGGATATTTCCTTAGCTTATAAAATACGAAGTTTTTTAAATTATGGTACAATTTCTAAAATTAAAAATAAAAATGCATGTACCTATGTTTTAACAAATCAATTTGGATTTTTAAAATTACTTCCACTTTTAAATAATAAATTAAAACATCAAGATAAATTAAAACGTTATTTTCTACTATGTAAACATTATAATCTTTCGTTTCCTATTGGTCAAGAAGAACAATCTTTAGTTCCTATTGATTTATTAAATAATTGATGATTTTCAGGTTTTATTGATGGTGATGGTTCGTTTCAAATAAAAATTATACATAAACAAAACCGTTTAAAACATGAAGTACGTTTACAATTACAAATAGAATTACAAGCTAAAGATAAATATTTACTTGATATGATTCGTTCTAATTTTGGTGGTTATTTAGGTTTTCGTCATAAATTAAATTCATATTATTATAATTCAACAAGTTTTATTGTTTTTGAAAAATTAATTAATTATTTTGAACGTTTTTCTTTATGTAGTAATAAATATAAAGAATATATTTTGTGGCGCCGGTGCTACTTCCTGCGCCACGATTTAGTTAAAATACAAAAAATTAAAAATAGACTTAGTCAATTCAAACAAGCTTAAAAATCCTAAGTTTTAAATATTTATGTGTTTATTTTATTAAATTGTGATTTATTCCGTGCTTGGGCGAGAGCCCAAGCTTTTGTTATGGTTTTATTATATCATAACCACGCCTGAAGTTTATATTTTAATTATCCCAGCTTTTGGTATTATCAGTCAAATAATTTCTACTTATTCACGTAAACCTGTTTTCGGTCAAGATGGCCCTTTATAATAAAATTTTTTTCTTGGGTTACTCTCCCTGCGCTGTTCTGCCGGAACGGCACCGGAATGGATGCAACCCTGCATTTCGGAACCCCCCTTTTATTATTTCGCAACAAACTATATGCAAGAAATCAAAGGGATTTTTCCTAATGTACACACTAAACAAAATCCAACCTTGTTGATGCATTCATCTTTTTGTTTAATAATGTGTGTATTTATTGATAACTCGCAGATAACCAACGCACTGATTCTTTTTTATATCTGAATCAAAATCCTTTTCTTAATAAATCTTAATATTTTTTTTATTTTATTACGGTTGCATACGTAATTTTTAAGGGTTAAGCATGCTAGTAGGAATTTCAGAGACTATACGTTTGTTATTAATTGCTTCTCTTTTTTCGTTTTTTGTTTGCTGCCGGAATCGCGCGCTGGATGCATCCCTGCATCCCCCCTCTGCCGGCATGCGGCAAGCAGCATTTTTTTTCTCAAAAGACAAAAAAATATGTAGCATCCACAGAATGAAAGAATGAAAGACTGAAAAAAAGACACCCTTTCTATAGAGGGTTTTATTTTTTATAATTATGTTTTTATTTAATCGCAATACAATTTTTTTTTTTAAACGCACATTTTGTTTACATTTACAATCTCAAGTTATTCCTTCTTCTTCTTCTTCTTCTTCTTCTATCCCTGTCTTGAATGCCAAAAAAGGCGGGGTTAAACCTCATGCTTTATCTTTTTATGAATGATTAGCTGGTTTAATTGATGGTGATGGTTATTTTTTTTTATCTAAAAAAGGTTATGCTTCGTTCGAAATCACATTAGAATTAAGGGATCAAGCTTGTTTATATCTTATTAAAGATCATTTTGGTGGGTCTATCAAATTAAAACAAGGTCATAATTGACTTAGATATCGATTACATGATAAAAAAGGTTTACTTGCTTTAATTAATGCTGTTAATGGTTTAATACGCAATCCTACGCGGTTGCTTCAATTAGGTCTTCTTTGTGAAAAATACAATTTCATATTGAAATACCCTAATCCTTTAATTTATAATAACGGTTGATTATCTGGTTTTCTTGATTCTGATGGTAGTATTTATTTAAATGTTTCTTCTGGTCAAATTTTCATTACTGCGAGTCAAAAAAATAAACTTTTACTTGATCCTTTAGTTGAGTTATATGGTGGTTCTATTTATACTTTACCTAAAGTGCAAGCTTTCAAATGAATCCTGTTTAGAAAAAACGAAATCTTAGCTTTAACCGATTATTTTGTTAAATATCCTTTACGTAGTAAAAAAATGGTACGTTTACGTCTTATTTCTTCTATTTATGAGTGTTTTCATAATTCTGCGTCTACATCTATTCCTAATAGTTTTCAAGGTAAAATCTGAAAACGTTTATTGGAAAAATGAAATAATTACAAATAATCAAGCAATTAGTAAAGAATTAGTCCATTCGGTTCGTAAGAATCTTTTTGCATTCACAATGTATCTTGGTATGGTTTATGCTATGTTATCTATTGGTATATTAGGTTTTTTAGTATGGGCTTAGATGGGCCTTTTGTTCTCGCGAGAACTACATTTTTTAACTTCGCTATATGCTGAAACTTTTTTTAATAAAGTCCTTTTTGTGTTTTGTATTCAAAAAAAATTTGCGCTTTGCTGTAGCGCTGCTTCTCTGCCGGAATTGCTTCTCGCTGTCGGCATTGCTGCCGGAATGGCTGTTCTGCCGGAACGGCACCTGAATTGCTGCTTTTCTACCGGCATGCTGCATGCTGCTTGTTCCGGCATCGCATGCGCTTCCCTGCATCCCCCTTTTTTTACAAATCTTAAGGTAAAATCTTTATTTTTAATATTTTTTATTATTTATAATCAGCAAGTAATTTGAATTTTTCAAAGTTCTTCAGAGACTATACGCGAAGAATCTCTTTATTTAAAAAACAAATGTTATTTTTTTCATCTTCTTTACTTAAAGGCAATTTTAGAAAAACTTATGCTGCATTATTTTTTTCTTTACATTCTACTTATACTTTAGGTACTTTATTTCATCTCAATTCTTCTTTTAATTCTTTTTCTTTCTTTGAAAACCGTCGTTTTAAATCTTCTTTGCTGGACGGTAGTTCTTCTTTGATGGAAGGCAGCTCTTTTTTAAATTCACTCCCTCAACATAAAGTTTCTATTAGTCAAAACGATTTAAATTGAATTTTTGGTTTTTTTGAAAGTTCTGGTACTTTTTTTTTAACTAATAATAATCATTCTTTTTATGATCTTTCTTATTTTTTTAATTATTTTTTATTAAATCCTGGTTTATTTCTACATTATTTTACTTCTACAATCGGAATAACTGCAAACCCTAATTTTTTTTGTAATTCTCATCTTTTATCACATTCTTCTTCTAAGTCTTTCGATCCATTACATCTTTACTTCTTTTTTTTTTTTAAAAAACATGATCCTTTTTTTTTAACTCATTCTTATTTTTATAAATATGCCCCTTTTTCTTCTTCTTCCTCTGCTAATTCTTTTTCTGCTTCTTTTTTAGAATCTGATCTTTTTTTTCTTTTTCGCGAACCTTCTCCCTTTTTATCTACTTTTTCTCCACCTTCTTACCTAAGAGAATGAAAATTAGGTTTTATGTTAACTCATTTTGATCCTCAAGTTCTTTATAAAGTTCGTCAAATTTTAGGTTTTGGTACTGTTAAACCTTATTCTTTTCATACTAATACTTTATCTCTTTTGAATTTAAACATTAATCCTCGTTTTTATAATTTTAATTATTATAAATATGTTATTTTAGATTTTAATGGTTTAAGTCGTTTATTTTTTTTATTTTTAAATTCTTCTCATTCTTCTTTTTTTTTATTTAATAAAAAATTTTTTTTTTTTTTTCAAATTTTTCAATTTTTAACTCATTTTGATTTTTTCTCTCATGATTGTTATCGTTTTTCCCACACTTCTTTTTTTTCAAAACATCCTTTTTTTCTTTTAAATACTGATTTTCAACGTTTTTCTTTTTATTTTAAATCTAATTTTTTTTTATCTCCTTTTTTTTATCCTTTTTTTCAAAAAAATTTTTTTTTACCTTTTGGTCCTTTTGGTCCTTTTGGTCTCCATTCTTCTTTTCTTAATCTTTTTAAGCCTTTTCCTTTTCGTCTTTTAGAACCTATGCCTTTCGGTAGCTTTTCTCAATCTCTTCCTTTTTTTTTTTTTAATTTTAATAATTCTTTTTTTTCTGGTATTTTAGATTCTTTAGCTTGTTTTAATGTTTCTTATTCTTGGTTACTTTTAGTAAATCGGCAAAATATTGATTCTTTTCTTTTTAAAAATAATCTCTTTAATTTAAATTTCTTTCTTTATTTTTATACTCATTTTTTTTTTCTTTTTTTTTTAAATCAATTTTTTTGTAAAAATCTTGCTTTTTTAAAGTTTTATTTTTTACCTTATTTTAAGTTTAATATTTTTTTTGCTTCGCTTTTTCTTTCTTATTTATATATAAAATCTAATTTTTATTTTTTTTTATATTCTCATTATTTTTTTCCTCTGCTTCCTTTTTCTAATTTTCATTCTTTTCTTAAATTTTTTTATTTTTATTTTAAACATTCTCTTCCTTTTTGTTTTTTTCATGTTTCTTTTTCTTTTTCTTTTTTGTCTTATATTCTTCATTTTAATTCTGTTTTTTTAAATCAACCTTTTTTAGAGTTAGTTACTTTTTCTTCTTTAAAAGAGGATATTTCTTTTATACAAATCTTTAATTTAACTATGCTTTTACATTTTTTTCCTTTACATTCTAAACTTAACTTTAATAAATCTACTAAAGATTCTTTTTTATTATTATTTAAATATTTAAAATCCTTTCCTTTAAAATCTAAAAAAAAAATTTCTTTTATACGTTTTACTAAACTTTTTTTACGTCTTAATGATTCTTTTTTTCGTCAAGGTAAAAGTTTATTGCGTTTCAAGCGTCTTGTTAATAGTCTCTCTAGTTCCTCTCGTTTTCGCAAGCTTTCTAAAGCTTGCAAAAGTTAGCCTTTTCTTCTTCGACTCTTTATCTATTTTTCTTCTTTAATCTCTTTGCTGCCGGCATTCTCTGCTTCCCGCTTCCCTAAGTCCACCCTTCTGCCTTCCGGCAGGCAAACGGTTTTCCTTTCTTTTCCTTTTAAGTAATTCTTTCTCTATTTTAAAGACTATTTAATAAGGTCCTCTCTTTTTTCAATTTTTATTCAACAATGGGCATGCCCATTTGTTTTTAAACATTTTTTTTCATTTTCAAACCCTTTCTTTGGCTTTAAGCTAAGTTAAGCTCCTGCGTTTTGTTTTTTTTGTTTTTTATTTAAAGAGTTTATGATATAGTCCTTTTTTTTGCATCATATGTATACTGTAGGTTTAGACGTAGATAGTCGTGTTTATTTTACTGCTGCTACTATGATTATTGCTGTACCAACAGGTATTAAAATCTTTGTGCGCCATACGAGGCGTATTTGTTCAGTGTGAATATCACACAATAACTGCTGCCATGTTATTGCACCATCAGGGTTAGGCGAGGGGGAAAACCCCGAACCGAACATAGCATCCCTGTCAAAAGCGATCGGAGACACTAATTGGTCTACATCGATCCCATCGCAAGGTGTTCTCCCTATGATTAGAGCTACACTGCTCAAAGCAAAATCTCCAATGCCCCCGCTTAATGGGGAACAGCATGACCAATACGGGCTGTTCAGGACACTGTTAGTCATGAAAACATGGACCAACAGAGCAGCTGTCCCTGCATATTCTTCAATAAGAAGAAGCAAGGAGATGAGTCTGCAATCTAAGGGGAGTATGTGAACAAATACCGCCACTATGGGATTGTCTAAAGGGAGTAATCCCCAAGGCAACGGAGTGTGAATAGTACCCGCGTATCTGAAACGTACATACGGCCCGGCTAGCGTCGGGAGAAGGGGAAGTCACACAGTCAGACCCTCGTCGAGTCCTAGACACTACAGCACAGGAAGTGTAAACAATGTTATGTCACGGCTCGACGATCTTTCCAGATGATGTTCCGAACATCCGGAGAAAAGCGTGGACAGAAAGCTACACAAACTCATGTCCGACCCTGCGCTACTAGAATACGCATACAACCAAATCAAAAGTAAGCCCGGGAACATGACCCCCGGTATTACCCCCGAAACACTAGACGGAATATCCTACGAGTACTTAACAGGAGTCGCAGAAAGCCTGAAAGACGAGACCTTCACTTTCGAACCCGGGAGGAGAATTCAAATCCCCAAGGCCGACGGTACCTCTACCAGACCACTCACTATCGCCCCTCCTCGAGACAAGATCGTACAAGAAGCAATGAGAATAATACTCTCGTCCATCTACGAACCCACCTTCAAAGACTCCTCACACGGGTTCCGAAACAATCGTAGCTGCCACTCCGCTCTCAAATACATCTATGTCAAATTCAAACCATGTACCTGAATGATCGAGGGCGACATCTCAAAATGCTTTGACTCCATAGACCATAAGAAACTCATGAACCTCATAGAGGACAAAATCCTCGACCGACAATTCACTAAACTCATATGGAAAAGTCTCAAAGCCGGATATCTCGAATTCCGCCGCTACCAGCATAACATCGCCGGGACGTCACAAGGATCCATCATAAGTCCCATCCTCAGCAACATATTCTTGCATCAACTGGACGTGTTCGTCGAGAATCTTCAAATCAACTTTGAAAAGGGCTCTCGCCCAAGAAACACGAAAGAATACGACCACAAAAGATACCTGATGAAAACTGCTAAGAAAAGAGGGGATATAGTCACTGTCAACCAGATACTCAAAGACACCGCTCATATCCCCGTGATGGACTTCTCGGATCCCCTATACAAACGTCTCAAATACGTGAGGTATGCCGACGACTGAATTATCGGTGTTAGGGGTAGTCTAAAGGAAGCAGAAGAAATTCTTGCCCAAACCTCGAAATTCTGCTCCGAAATAGGTTTAACTGTCAACACGAAGAAGACGAAGATCACAAATCTGAACCAAGATAGAACCTTCTTTCTAGGGGTAAATATCTTCCGTTCCCGCGTCACAAAAACGGACGACAATAAACAACTGACGGGCGCTACCCAAAGACTAAACAGACAATTAAGACTCACCGCACCCTTAGATCACATTAGGAAAAAGTTGAGACAAGCGGGCTTCATAAAAGGTGTGAAACCTCACCCCAAATTCCCGTGACTACCGCTATCCCACAAACAAATTATATACTTATATAACTCTGTCTTCCGAGGCTACATGAACTACTACTCTTTTGCACACAACTATGGGAGAATGGTCGGTCTACTCAACCTCTACCTAATACGTTCGGCAGCCAAACTACTGGCCGCCAAATTTAAACTAAGGTCTACGGCCAAAGTCTTCAACAAATTTGGGAAAAATCTAGCTAGCGAAGAAGTCGCTTTTCTGAAACCTAGCTATACCACCGATATAAACAGGTTCAGTGTAAAACCCGACCCTGTCATAAAATCACTGGAATCACTGTAATCACTGTAATCACTGTAATCACTGTAATCACTGTAATCACTGTAATCACTGTAATCACTGTAATCACTGTAATCACTATTCGCATCCCACGTATCTCTAGCAAAACTAGAGAACATGTGCTGCGCAAAATGTGGCTCTAAATATCGAGTGGAGATGCACCATGTGAGACATATGAAAGATCTCAATCCTAATGTATCCGAAATCAATATGATTATGATCAAAGCACAACGCAAACAAATACCGCTGTGCCGAGAATGCCACATGAAGGAACACAGAAAGAAAGAATAAATCTGATGGAGAGCCGTATGATGGGAAACTATCACGTACGGTTCGGGAAAGGGGTATTATACGTCCCGCGAAGAAAATCCTTCCGCGGCCCTAATACTCTAGTTCACTCTTGATTAGCTACTATGTGAGGTGGTTCTATTACTTTAAATGTTCCTATGCTTTTTGCTGTTGGTTTCATTTTTTTATTTACTTGTGGTGGTTTAACAGGTATTATTTTATCTAACGCTGGTTTAGATGTTGTATTACATGATAAATTTTTTTGTGTCATGTTTTAAATTTTACTATATGCGGGAAAATTTTTAGAGTTTTCAATGCTTTTTTTTTTTTTTTTTTTTTTTTTTTTTTATTTTTTTTTTTATAATTCTAAAACAAAAGCTAAAATTTGAAAAATTAAATTATCCGCAGAAAAATTTTTTTATTTATTAATAATTCTCTTTTCTGCTTCCCTCTTTTGCTTCTTTGCGCTTCCCTGCCGGAATTGCTTCTTTGCGCTTCCCTGCCGTAATTGCTCTTCCTCTCTTCTTTTTTACGTATATATGTTTTTTGCTTTTCTGCTCTTTTACAGAAGCAGCTTTAATTTTTTCTTTATTTATTAATTTTAATTAAATTTTTCTCAGAGACTTTATGTAAAAATTTGTTTTTGTTTATTTTTTTTTTTAAACAATTTCATTAAGATTAAGTCCATTTTATTTTTAATTAAATTTTTTTTTTGACTTATTATGTTGTTGCTCATTTCCATTATGGTGCGCCGTTTAATTACTTATTACCCCCGCTGCTTGCGATAGCAGTCTACAATTTCATTCTCCTAGGATCAGCCCTAGGATGTAGTAAACCAATAGCTTATTCTAACGGAGCCAATCCTTTAGAAGAACAAAGCATGCTATTAAAGGCTGTTGAAAGAGTACTGCCGAGGTACGTCTTACAAGGTGAGGTTAACGAACCACTTTATGCTTTAGAAGCGGTCAGAAATCCGCATGGGATCTCTCCCATCGTCTCCTACTTTGCCGGGTCATACATAGTGGACCTGACAACGAATGATGAGGGGGACACCTGCACTAGTCGTGTGGTTACTAAGCAGTGGAGCCTAAATAAGACAAGGAGTGTAAGTAGGAACTCGGGATTCCCTGAAAAAAGAAATTTTTGAGGGAACGGAGGTCTCGTAGTAAGAAAAGTAGATAAAGACCCTTTTTATCTATCCAGTATGAAGGGGACTAGGTTCTATTCGTCTAGCGGAGCTAAGCCCGCGGGTTTACCGAAACTAGACAGCTTGAGAAATATGGATCCCAAAGATCCAATGTTTAATAACTTGATTACTGATTTAACTAAAGATATAAATCTATTATATTTAGCCTATAATAACATTAAATCCAAACCGGGTAACATGACTCCCGGAGTCGACCCGGAAACTCTAGATGGTATTGACGACACATTCTTTAAGGAAACCCAGAAAGAAATCGCCACTGGGCAATTCCAATTTAAGCCAATTCGTAAAATGGAAATACCCAAACCCAATGGGAAGACTAGACCCCTCGTAATAGCTTCCCCGAGGGACAAGATAGTCCAAGAAGCAATGCGTATCATACTAGACCTGATCTACTCAAAAACATTCAGTCAACACAGTCACGGTTTCATCCCTGGAAAGAGCTGCCATACAGCTCTGAAAAATCTGAAAAACACGTTCGGGCATGTCAATTGATTCATAGAAGCGGACATTAAAAGCTGCTTCGATAGCTTCGATCATAAGATACTAATCGCTCAGATGGCCAAAGATATCAAGTCCCAAATATTCATGGACTTAATACACAAGGCTATCAAAGTTGGTTATGTAGATATCGGTGGAGTAAAGCAAAGGCTTCAAGTCGGATCCCCTCAGGGTTCAATTATCAGCCCAACCTTATGCAATATCTATCTACATGAGTTAGACACCTACATAGAGAACTTAACGAAATCCTTCGATAAGGGTAATAGAAGAGCTTCTAACCCGGAATACACCAAGCTGATGAGACCTAAAACCCCGGAAGAAAGGAAAGAGGCACGACGTCTCATCCGAGAACAGGGTATAAGAGCCCTCAAGGCTGAAGATCCTAACTTCAAAAGGCTCAGATACATAAGATACGCCGACGACTTTATCTTAGGAGTAATTGGCTCAAAAGAAGACGCGACACACATAACGGAACAAATAGCAAGCTTTTTAGAAGAGAAACTTAAACTTAATCTATCGAAAGAAAAGACTAAGATAACCCACGCTATAACCGAAAAAGCCCGCTTCTTAGGCGTAGACATACGAAACACGCCTTTCGAAAGCAACCCCCTGAAGAAAGTTAATTATAAAGGAAAAGGTATACAACTGGTCAGAGGATCCACAAGACCTCAACTGCTAGCACCAATTCGAAAAATCGTGGACAAACTTGCTAGTAAAGGCTACTTGACAGCAGGAAAACCCACGAGAGTTGGACGCTTAATACACCTTACCCCAGCAATGATAGTTAACCACTACGTAACGGTTGCCAGAGGAATAATCAACTACTTCTCCTTCGTGAATAACTATGCCCGTATGCGCGCGCGTGTCTTATATATCTTAAAATACTCTTGTGCCCTTACACTCTGTGCAAAGCTGAGGCTAAGAACCCTACATAAAACTTTCGCTAAATTTGGATACAACTTGGCTATCAAAAATGACCAAGGTCGTATAATTAAGGAATTCAACGAAAACTCTTTCCCTCACTCAGCCCCTGGGTTCAAGACCTCTAACTATGACCCCCTCTCAATCATAGAGCTCTCAGCCAAGGTAATTCCACGAACCATCAAAATGTTCGAGCAGTCATCCTGTAAAATATGTGATTCTTCTGAAAAGATAGAAATGCATCATGTCAAACACCTCAAGAAGAACGACTCGAAACCACCCAAGGACTACCTGACTAAGTTAATGGTCCGAATGAATAGAAAGCAGATACCTTTATGCAGAGAATGTCCTCTCGCTATACATAAAGGAACTTACAACGGAGTTAAGTTAAATAAACTAGGCTAGATACTTAAGTCCACGCCCACTAGTTAAAGCTGACAATCTACCCTCAAGCAAAATAGAGCGTGAGAGCCGTATGCGTGGAAATCGCGCACGTACGGTTCGGTGGGAACTTGTTCGTAAATAAAAGGACGGGCCAGTCACCCAACTTTTAAGTTTAGGTGCTGTTTTTGGAGTATTTGCTGGCTTTTATTATTGATTAGAACGTATTTTAGGTGTTGCTTATCCTGAAACTTTAGCTAAAATACATTTTTGAACAACTTTTATTGGAGCTAATATAACTTTTTTTCCTATGCACTTTTTAGGTATAGCTGGTATGCCTCGTCGTATCCCTGATTATCCTGATGCTTTTGCTCCTTGAAATGCAATTAGTTCTTATGGTTCTTATATTAATTTAATAAGTTCAGTTTTATTCTTTTTTATAGTAGCTATTACTTTTACAAAAAAACAAAAAGTTTTAACTCTTTCTAATTAATTTTTTTTTCTTTGCTTCTTTTTTATGTGATTTTTCTTTTTTTCTTTAGTAGCTTAGTTGGTTAAAGCAAACGGCTGTTAACCGTTTTATCGTAGGTTCAAATCCTGCCTAAGGAGTTTTCTGCTTATTTAGTTTTTTTTTTAAGATATTTGCTTATATAGTATATTATCTTAATTAAAATTTTTATGTGTCTCTCTATTTTTTAATTTATTTATTTTTTTTAAATGAGAAATAAAAAAAAAAAGTTTAATCAAAAAGATTTTATTTTTAGACATTATGCTCAAAAATATGAAGATAAACGTATTTCTTTAAAAACTCTTCAAACTTCTTCTCTTATCGATTTTAAAAATCGTTTTTTTGCTTCACTTCAATTATCTAATTTAAAATCTAAAATTTATCCAAGTAAATTACGTAATCGTTGTATATTAACTGGTCGTTCTCGTGGTGTTTATAATTTTTTTAAAATTTCACGTATTATGATTAAAGATTTAGCTTCTCGTGGTTTATTGCCAGGTGTTAAAAAAGCTAGTTGATAATTTTTTGCGCTTCCCTGCGCTTCCCCTCTTTTTAATTTTTAATTTCTGTTGTTTTGCTGCCGGAATTGCGCTTCCCTGCCGGAACTGCCGGCATTGCGCTTCCCTGCCGGAACTGCTGGATGCATCCCTGCCTGTGTCCCTGCATCCCGCTGTTCCGGCACCGGAATGGCTTCTCCCTTTTGGTCTGCCTGCATTCCGGCAGTTCCGGCCGTTCCCGCGGCCCCCGCGGCAATCTTTATCTATCTATAAGCATCGCGCTTCTGCCGTTTTTTTTTTCTATATTTAACAACTTTTCTCTTGTAGTGAATGTTCAAAACGTTCTCTACCTTTAAGCCCAAGAGGTCCAAGAGGTCCATTCCTGCCGGAATGCAACCAGGCAGAGTTATCTTCTTTGTTGGAATACCTTAAGGTAAATAGCTCAATCGGTAGAGCAATGGTCTTCAAAATCAGAGGTTATAGGTTCAAATCCTTTTTTACCTGTTGGGTCCTTTTGGTTGTTTGCCTCGTTCAATAAGAAAGGGGCATGTGTCCCTGCATCCCGCTTCCCTTTTTAAAACCGAGAGGAGAAATAACCCTTTATCTATTTGCTTCTTTTTTTTTTTGAAGCTTTATGATATAAAAAATTTTTTTTTTGAGATTCTTAATTTATTTTTTTAAGTTTTTCTCTTATTTTTATTTAGTCTTATGTTTCTTATTAAACATTTTATAGCTTCCAATATCCATTTAGGTCATCAAGTTAATAAATGAAATCCACGTACTTGTTATTTTTTATTAGGTATGCGTGATGGTATTTTTCTTATTGATTTAGAACAAACTCTTATTATGTTAAAAAGAGCTTTAACTTTTATTAAAAAAATTTGTTTAAAAAGAGGTTATATTTTTTATGTTCCTTCTCAAGAGTCTTTTTTTAAATCTACAAAATTTTTTAATGATCGTATAAATAATCTTACTTTGCATCAATCTGGTTCTTATTTTAATTTACTTTTTTTATCTCCTAATTATTATTCTTCTTCTAAACAACGTGGTATGCTTTATGCTTTAACTCAAAAACGTAAAGAGTTACCTATTTTACCTGATAAATCTAGTAATGTTATTTTAAAAGATGATGTTAATTTTCATTCTTTTAATTTGTTTTTAAAACCTCAAGTTTTATTTATGTTACATGTTAATTCTAATGCTTCTTTAATTAAAGAAGCTGTTAAATTTCAAATTCCTATTGTAGGTATTTTAGATAGTAATTCTAAACCTTATGCTATACAATATCCTATACCCGGTAATGATGATTCTAAAGAAGCTTATTCTTTTTATACAGAGTTGTTAATCAATACTATTTTAGATACTAAAAAAACAGAAATTAAAACGTTTCTATAATTTTTTTCTTTTTCTTCTCGCTTTTCTTCTTCTCTGTTTCGCTTTGCTGTATTGCTGGATGCATCCATTCCTGCATTCTTGTATTACTGGATGCATCCATTCCTGCATTGTTGCATTGCTGCATTATTCCTGCACTGCATATCACCTTCGCTTCTGTTTCCCTTTGTATTTATCTTTTTGTAAATTTTTTTATGCCTGCTGCCGGCATCCAAAGCAGGCTTTTGTTCTATCTACAACCTTTATGGTATATTTCATACGGCTTTTTTTCATATGCCCGCTTCCTTTATATAATTTTTTTTTTTATGTCTGATATTTTAAGTAATTTTTTTAGTCATTTAAAAAATGCTCAACAAAGTCGCATTTTAGTTATTGAACATCCACAATCTAAACTTATTTTATCTCTTTTAAATATTTTACAAGAATGTGGTTATATTCGTGGTTATCGTATGATTGTTTCTAATAATTCTATTTTAGAACAATCTATCAATTTAAATGTTAAGCCTTTTACTTTTCCTAAAGTTGAAATTTTATTAAAGTATAAAAATCAAAAACCTGCTATTAATAAAATTATACGTATTTCTAAACCTAGTAAACGTGTTTATCTTTCTGTTAAAAAACTTTCTCATATTTTAACAAAAAAAACTAATAATCAAATTTCTTTTTCTTTAGGTGATAAAATGAGTTCTCTTTTATTTATGAAAGGTATTTTAATACTTTCTACTTCTCAAGGTATTATGACTCATTTAACTGCTTATCGTTTAAATATCGGGGGTGAAGTTTTATGTCATATTTCGTAACCTTTTACTTTGTTTACTTAGGTTACTTTCAGTCTTTCAATCTTTCAGTCTTTCCGTCTTTCCGTTTTTCTGCTTCTGCGCTGCCTGCATTCCTGCATTTCGGAACCCCCCTTTTTACACGTTTAATTAAGTATGTCAAATCTTTTTCAAATAAATAATTTATTTGCTGGTCCCACTTCTTCGTGTGATTTTGCACGTCCTTGACAAATAGGTTTTCAAGATCCAGCTACTCCTGTAGCTGAAGGTATTGTGGATTTACATCATGATATTATGTTTTTTTTATGTATTGTTTGTATTTTTGTTTTATATATGTTAGCAAGAACTGTAATGCTTTTTCAATCAACTCGAAATAATTTTATAAAAATCACTCATGGTAAAGTTATTGAAATTGTTTGAACTATTACTCCTAGTTTAATTTTAGCTGTTATTGCTATACCTTCTTTAGCTTTACTTTATTCTTTAGATGAAGTTACTGAACCTGCTGTAACTTTAAAAGCTGTTGGTCATCAATGATACTGAAGTGCGCCGTCTCACTAACTGGTATGCTGGAGGTTCTTTCCTCTAAACCCTGCAGAACCGGGTTTTAAAGCGTCCGACTCACCTGACATAGAGTTTTTCTACTCTATCTGGCTATTAAGTGGCCAGCGCCGAAAGGCTTAAGGGACCAGAGCATGTCGGAAAAGATCCGTTGCGGGAGAAATGCCTATCCCAAAAACACGGATCCAGCTACTAAGTGCATGGAAGCCCACACTGCTGTCTATGGTAACATTCCATTGCTAGTCGGCACATCAAACTAGCACGATCCGTTTAAGGGATAAAGTTCAGTTGTCTTCTTAAATCTGCACGCTCGAGACATGGGTTACATACCCAAATGCATGCTCCTAAACACTTACTTATCATACCTTTTAGGAATTCGGGATTCCCTAAAGGCGGCGACGCCCATGGGAACGGAGACCTCATAGTAATTGGTTGTGCTTATTTAGCACTCCCAATGAAGGAGGTCAGTCAAGATCGTACGCGTCCATCCATGCCGACTCCTTAACAGCCCGCATGGTTCGGAAGCTATAAAAACTCCACGAACTGTGGATCTATGATAATTTGTTTCTATTATGAAAACCGTCTCTACTAATTCTACTTATCCTATAGCCAGTTATAAAGGCTTCTTTGATGAATATCTCTACAAATCTGCCTATGCACAACTCAAATCTAAATCCGGCAACATGACCCAAGGTATAGACGAAGAGACTCTAGACGGAATCTCCCTTGAATGAGTAAAACAGACCATCGAACTATTTAGAAATCGTACCTTCCAATTTAAGCCTTCTAGACGTATTTATATACCCAAGGCCAATGGTAAAATGAGACCCCTTGGTATTCCCTCATCCAGAGATAAAGTCATACAGCTTGTTTTCAAAATGCTAATCGAGCCTGTATTTGAACCTCTTTTCCTGGACTGCAGCCACGGCTTCCGCCCTGGCCGCTCTACTCACACCGCTCTTGGCCAAATTCGCACTTGGTCCGGTATCACGTGAATGATAGAAGGGGATATCAAGACCTACTTTGACAACATTGACCACCATCTACTTGCCAATATCCTCTCTGAAAAGATTAATGATAAAAACTTGTTAGATGTCTACTGAAAACTTGTTAAAGCCGGCTATGTACACCAAGGTAACTTTGTCCCTAGCGGCCTAACAGGAGTACCACAAGGCGGGGTTCTTAGCCCCTTACTTTCCAACATATACCTACATCTCTTCGATGTCTTTATGATGGATCTCGTTAAACGCTATACCCCAACTAAACGAATACGCGGCGTACAACCCAAAGAGTATAAAGAGTATAAAGATTATAAAGATTATAAAGATTATACTGCTAACCTGAGACAATCTGCTAAAATCCGCGATAGACTCAAGACGTCAACCGACGAGGAACGTCCAAGTCTACTCAAAGAATTAAAAAGATTGACTCGTGAGAGACTTAATCTACCTTCCGTGTGACGCACCGAAGAAACCAATCGCCTTTATTATGTCCGCTACGCTGACGACTGAGTTATCGGAGTTGATGGGCCTAAAATCCTTGCTGAGGAAGTAAAGCTCCAAGCCATGGAATTCCTTCAACAGAAACTCCTAATTCAAGTTAACTCTGACAAAATGCGTATAACTCACCTGAAAACGGAGAAAGCCCACTTCCTGGGTGTCGATATATTCAGACGGGACAAAAACTATTCTCGTTTTATGGTAACCAAACAGAAAGGCCTGATTAATCATAAAGTTAATAATAGGGTAATCATGTATGCCCCTATGGAAAGGCTGATTGATAAACTCGTCTCTCAAGGTTATGCACACCCGGATAAGAGACCTAGAGCCGTTACTAAATGGATCTACCTTAAACCGGAAGAAATTATTCTCAAGTACAATGCTGTAATTCGCGGTGTCTTCAATTGTTATAATTGTGTCGACAACTACGACACGTTCAGTCGTTTCACTTGGATCATGCTATTCTCTGCTGCGTTTACCCTAGCTAAGAAGCTAAACCTTAGCCCTGCTAAAGTCTTCAAAAAGTATGGTAAACGTTTGACAATCAAATATGGATATGAAAAGAGTATATCTCTTGCTATATCCTCCACACTTGCTAAACGTCGAATGACCATACGCAATTCCTGCCGGCAGGCAGAGAAACATAGTGAATTTGATCCTTTTAAAGTCAAGTACTACTAAGTACGTTCTCATCTCACACTTGACCAACCCTGTTGCATATGTGGCAGTAAGGCCCAAATAGAGATGCTTCACGTCAAATACTTAAGGAAATCTAACGTCTTGGAACATAATAAAATTATGTCCCAACTAAATAGGAAACAGATTCCATTCTGTCGATAATGTCACATGAAAATACATAAGGGAACCTTGTAAATATGAAACACAATTATGAGTTAAGATCTTGAGGGAAAGCCGTATGCGGGGAAACTTGCACGTACGGTTTGGTGGGAGGCTGACGATAACTCTTTGAGTTTCGGCTGTCGACCCAACGTTATGAATATTCTGATTATAATACTACTCAAAATGAATCTATTGCTTTTGATAGTTATATGATACCTACAGATGAATTACAAGAAGGTCAATTACGTTTATTAGATGTAGATAATCCTATTTATTTACCTGTTGATACTCATGTACGTATTTTAATTACTTCTGAAGATGTTTTACATAGTTGAGCAGTTCCTTCATTAGGTATTAAAGTTGATGCTTGTCCTGGTCGTTTAAATCAAACAGCTCTTTTTCTTAAACGTGAAGGTTCTTATTATGGACAATGTAGCGAAATTTGTGGTGTAAATCATGGTTTTATGCCTATTTGTGTAAAAGCTGTACCTTTAGAAGATTATATTTCTTGGGTATCTAGTCAATTAGATTAGTTTTCTTTTTGTTTTTGTTTTTTTATATATTTTATTTATATATATAATTTCATAAAAAAAGTGGAAAAAGTTTTTTTATTTTCTTAAAAATTTTCTTAAAATAAATTTTTATTTAATTATTCTTTTTTTTACTTAAAGACATAAGCTTAATGCTGCAGAATGTGCTGTAATGAATAAAAACGATGGTGCTAAAAAGAAAAATATTGTAAAAAAAAAAGTAATTGCTAAAACTATTGCATTTTCTTTACTTATTGGTTGATAAAAATGTCAATTTGTGTTTGAAATACTATGAAAATATATTATTTTAACTAAACGTATTGAATAAAACGTTCCTATAACACTGCATAAAATACCTGATAATGCTAAAAAGTACATAGAATTTTCTACTGCTGTTAAAAAAACATTTAATTTTCCATAAAAACCTGCTAATGGTGGTATACCTGCGTTTGAAAAAAATACCGTTGCTGCTGTTAACGCTAATATTGGATTTGTTTTTGCTAATGAACTTAGATCTGTTATATGTTTAATATAATTATTTTTTTTTTCTTTTGGTCCTATATCGTTAAATTGTATAATTTGATTATTTGGTATAATATCTGATGTTTTAAAGTAATTTAAGTAATTATTGTTTTGTTTTTGCTCAATATTTATGTTATTTTTATTTTCTTGTTTTAATATATTTTTTATTTTTATTTGTTTTGATGAATGATATGGGTTTCATAATGGATTTCCTTGTATTAAACTTGCATAATTTCTTTTTGTTTTATATTGTTTTTCTAATTGTTCTGTAGCTATAGTGTTATCTTGTTCCCCTCACACTTCATTTATTTTTGATTTAAAGAAACTTAGATTATGTGGTAAATTTGGTATATTTTTTGTTGCATTATTATTTTTTTGATTTATATGTTCTTCTATTTCATTTATTGGTGTATTTTTTATGTTATTATATGAATAGTTACTTACATTGTTATATGTTTCTGTTATATTATTTATATAATTTAATGTTGGTTGATAATTAATATATTGTATATTTTCTGTTTCATTTATATTAAAATTTTCTTTCGACATTACAAGTATTATACTAAATGTATTTGTTATAACTAATACATATAATACTGCATATATTAATAATGCTTCTATTGATTCTATTGTACCTGTCGCTAAACTTATTAGTAAGTAACCTACATGTGCTATCGAACTATAAGCAAATAAACGTTTTATTTTATTTTGATTTATTGCTCCTAATGTACCGATAAACATTGATAGAAATGCACTAAATATTATTATATTTTGTCATGCTTCTATTAAATCATAGAATGTATACATACATAAACGTAATAATAATGCTAATATCGCTATTTTAGGTGTAATTGAAAAAAATGCAGTCACGCTTGTTGGAGCTCCTTCATAAACATCTGGTGTTCATAAATGAAATGGTACTGCACTTATTTTAAATAAAAAGGCAATAATTATGAAAAATAATCCTATATGTACTACTTCTATGTACATTAAATTTAATATATTTAAACCTTCTACTGAATTTGTTGTTAACGATAATATATTTGTTGTTTCCGGTAATACTGCTAATAATTTTGTTAATTCTTCAAAATTTGTTAATCCTGTAAAACCATAAATTAATGATTCCCCAAATAGTAGTAAACCTGATGTAAACGCACCTAATATAAAGTATTTTAATCCTGCTTCTGTTGAAAATTCATTATTTCTTTGAAATGCTGCTAATACGTAAAACGATAAACTTTGTAATTCAATTGCTAAATACATACTAATTAAATCAAATGATGATATAACTAATAACATACTTAATGTTGAAAATAATATTAATACCATATATTCATTTATACGTGCAGACATTTTTTGATTTAATGTATAATTAAATGATATTAATATTGTCGCTAATGCTCCTAATAGGACTATTGTTTTAACGAATATTGTAAAATCATCTATAATTAACACATTATTAAAAATTACTACACTTAATGACCCTGCGCTTGGGCTATTTATAATTAAAAATAAAGTAATCAGCAGACTTTGTATTGATAAATATCCTATACTGTGTGTTAATATCGGGTATTTATAATAAGCTGATGCATTGTATAATGTTCCATATATAAGAATTATTAAAATAGCACTAACAAAAAATAATTCTGGTAATATAAATTTAAAATTATTTTGAAATATGTCAAAATATGTCATGTTATTTATAAATAAAAAATTTTTTTTAATAGAATTTTTTTTCTATTTTTTTTTTGCTTTCGCTGCCGGAATCGCTTCTCTTTTTTTTTTATTTTTTTCAAAAGAAAAAAATTTTCATTTTAAAATCTTTTTTTATGTTTTGTTTTATGTAATGAAAAACAAAGGGTGTTTTTTGTTTTGCTTCTCTGGATGCAACCCGGCATGCTGCATGCAGCATGCCTCCTTGCCGCCGCTTCCCTTTTTCTGCTGCCTGTTCCGGCACCGGCTGGAATCCCGGCTGGCCTGAATTGCTTTTATTTATCGATAAGAATTGCTGCCTATTGGTCTGAATTGCTGCCGATATCGGCAGCCATTCCGACCAACTGACATTCTTCTGCTGCCTGTTCCGGCACCGGCCGAAATCTCTTCTTGCATCTCGCTGTTCTGGATGCAACCCGGAACGGCACCTACATTGCTGTTCTGGATGCAACCCGGAACGGCACCGAAATGGCTGCCTGTTGGTCTGCCTGCATTCCGGAAGGAATGGCTGCCGTAATCGGCAGCCATTCCGACCAACTGACATTCTTTATCTATCTATAAGCATCCTCTTCCCTTTTATATTCTTCTTTTTTTTGGTGGACGACAACCGTTATGTAATATTGGTATTATGTGCTTATAGCTTACCAATTTTAATTTTTTACGTTTTATTTCTTTTAAATATGAAAACGGTGTATTACTATATCCTTTTATGATTATTTTAACACTATTAAAGTTAACTTTAGCAAAAAAAGCAACTTTTTCAAAAATTCATTTAATTAATGAACGTATTTGTTTTTTGTTTTTTTTTTTTTGTATTAAACCTGCTGTAAATTTAATAATTGTTTCTCCTGTTGTTTTTGTAAGGTTAACGAACACATTATTTTTTTTTAAAGTCATTCGAATAATACAACAATATTGATCATTGCTTTTGGAAGTTAACGTTTTTGTGTCATTTATTTGTATTTTTTTTTGTGTTAAATTTTTATTCATTTATTATACTTTTTGGTTAGGTTAGATAAAAACTAACCAGGAAAAACTCATATTTATTTGTTTCCAGTCTATAGAGCTACTTTTTTTTGCTAAGTGAGCCTTTATTTTCCTTCTTTAACAAAGTTATATGATTTCCGCTTTTTTTTTTCTTTGCGCGCTGGATGCAACCCCCCCTGCGCTTCTCTGCGCTGTTCTGGATGCAACCCGGAACGGCACCGGAATCCCCCCTTTTTCTTTTCTCTTCCTTTACTTATAAAAAGTTTTTTAAAACTTTTTTTTTTATAAACCTTTCTTTGCTTCTGCTTCCCGCTTCCCTAAGTCTTTTTTTTAGGTCTTTTTTTTGATTTTTTTAAAATGATAAATCTATTAAATTTAAAGAATTGTAAGTGGTTATATCTGCTTGCAAAATTGTTAATTTATGCTGATTTACATTTAATAAAAATGCTTGATTTGAATTATTTAACGAAATATGATTTATATTAAAATTGTTAACATTCTTGTTGATATTTTTTTGTTTTTTTTTATATACTAAAAGAGCTATTAATTTTTTTGTATAATTTCCTTTATTTAAATTTAAATAACTTTCTTTTTGTTTTTCTAAATTTTTTGGTTCTTTATATGTGTTTAACAAGTTAAAATCTTCTTTATTGTTTTTTTCTATAAAGTTATTTTGTTTTAAATTATTTGTAGCTGCTCTATATATATTCGTATTTTCCATTGTATCTGTAGCTGCACTATTTTTGTTGAATCTAGAATATATTCCGTTTGTTAAATTTTGGTTTTTGTTATTTTTTTGAAAATAATTTGTATTTATCATTTTAAGATAATAACGTGATTTTAAATATTGTACATGTAAATTAGTACTTAATACTTTTTTATTTTTACTTAAAATAAAATTTTTTTGTAATACATTTTCTGTTTTTTTATAATTTTTTGCTGCATTATTTTTTTCTCCTTGTGTATTACTTTCATTACTTTCATCATTTATTTGCTTTGTTATATTGTTTTTTTGTAGCTGTGCTATATTTAATGGTTGCACTGATTGCTCCGCTAGTCCCATTGTTTTGTTTGTTGTTGCGCTAGTCGTGCTACTAAAAGGTATATTTCAATCCATTTTGATAAAATCTGGATAAAAGTAATTATATAAATAAAGTCAATAGTATTTTAAATAAAACATCGAAGCGTAAATATGTTTTGTTGTAAATATAAATTCTATTGATTTTTTATGAATTAAACGGTTTAACGTGAACGTTAAATATGTTATTGAAATATAAGGTGTTGTTTTATTTCCATTTGTTATATCTTTTACATTTACTATTTTGTTGTTATTCTCTATGTGCACTGCGTGCACTTTATTTATATTTATTTCGTTTTCGTTTTCATTTGTTTTTGTTTCACTGCTTTTTTCTATTTCTTTATTATAGTTTTCACTTATATTTTCTTTATTTGTTATTATATTTCACGGATAGTTTTCATTTCCTATTAAATATGATTCTTGATTGTTTCCTTCAAAATTAAAATAATGTATATTATGTATTTTGTCTAAATTTTCTTTTATTTCTATTGTATTTTTTTCATAAACAATAGGTAATAATATTATTTTTTCTGCGTGCACTGCGTGCACTTTATTTATATTATTTGATATTGCTGCATTATTATTTTTTTCATTATTTCATGTTTTTTTTTTATTTTGTTCTATTAAGTTTTTTATAATATTTTTTTTTAATTTTGTTTTGTTTTCATTATTTGGCTGTTCTTTTGTTATTTTTCCTATATATTCATTAATATTTGTTGTTATTTTACTATTTAATGGTATTTCCGGTATTTCCGGTATTTCCTTTATTTCCGGTATTTCCGGTATTTCCGGTATTTCCTGTATTTCCGGTATTTTGGCTAATATTTCTGTTGTTATTCAATTATTTTGTTTTGTTGAAAAAGCTTTTATTTTTTCAATGTTTAAGTAGTTTATATTTTTATATTCATTTTTTTGTATATTATCTGTTTCTACATTATTTATAAATTCTATATTTTCTAGATACTGACCTAGAAAGTTTTCGTGTGTTGCACATACGTTATTATTGTTATCTTTTCAATTCTTATTTATTTCACTTGCGGTATTATTTGTTTTAAAAAATATTTTATGTAAATATTTAAATAAATTTAATTGATTATCTTCTTGTTCTTTTTGTAGTTTTCTTATATTTATATATTCAACATTGTTTATTTGGTTAACTGTATGAACAACATTTGTTTTCTTTTCATTTGTATATATATAATTATTTATTTTTCCTCAATTATTTCAGTTATTTTTATTTTTTTCATTTACATTATTTTGAAATAAAAAACTATTATTATTTGTTATATTTTGTTCTAAGTTTTTTTTTTTTCAATATTGAAAAAAAATATTTAAATTCATTTTTTTTGATTTATTTAAATTTTTTAATAAATATTGTATATTGCTTCGCGCTTCTCTGCGCTTCCCCTTTATTATTTTTTCATTTGTTTCATTATTTATTTGACTTATTGTTTTTGTAGCTTCTCCATTTTTATTTAAATATTTTACATGGATACGATTTAAATATGTTTTGAATAACACATTGTTGTTTAATTCGTTTGAAGAAAAAGTATATTTACAAATCGTTTTTAATAAGTTAAATATATGTGTATTTTTCCCTGATTTTTCATTAAATATTTTACGTATTTGAAATAATTCACGTTGTTCAAAAATAATTTTTTTGTATGATATTGTTGTTATATGTGATCCTATATCTATTATTATTTTATTTTTTAATGGGTTATTTCCTGTTATATATATATTTTTTCCTTTAGATGTAAAATTTTCAAAATTTAAGTCAAGATATCCTTTAAGTGTTGTTATTTCATTTAATTTTATTCTTTGAAACGGATTAAATTTAATTGGTTTATTATTTATACTTGAAATTATTTTTGTTTTTCAATATGTTATTTCATTTTCAAATTCATTTGCTTGTTTATTTTCTTTATAAATATTTTGTTTATTTTTAAGAAAATTATTGTATGCATATATATTTAATGTGTTTATGCCTAATTCCTTTATGTTAGACATATTTATTTTTTTATATATATTAAACGTTTTAATTTTGCTTGGTGCTTTTAGTAAGCGCTCAAGTAAAAAACGATCTATATAATTTTTATCCATTCAAGGATTTTTCGAAAAAGAAATGATTGGGCTATTTTTTTGCCTTTGTCATTTATTATTATATTCTTTAATATTTTGTTTTAGCATTTCTATGAATAGGTTTTATAATTTGTACAACTTAGCGTATGTTTAAAATTTTAAATATTTTTTTTAATAAATTCTTAAAAATTTTCTTATTATTTTTTTTTATTTATTTAATTTATTTACTATTTTTACATTATCCCCCTATATTAAATGTTGATAATACGTTAAATATAGTATCTATATCTTTATTTGTTTTTTGTGTTATTAAACCGTATTTAACAGCTATACGTAATAATAAAAATGATATATTATATATATATGTTTGATGTGGTTTAGTTACTAGATTTGTAAATGTACATAAATTATCTGATTGTGAATCTAAAATTCTTTCAATATTATATTTTTTAGTTTCTAATTTTAAAATATTTTGTGCTGATTTAGAAGATATTGTATTTTGAATTAAAGTTTCTGTAATAGATAATAAATTTAATGAAAGTGTTGTTGGGTTGAATGGTCTATTGTTTGGTGTTAATAAACGATTTGCATTTTTTACACCATATATTAAATTTGGTATGATTTGATATTCATAAAATTTTATTTGTTTTGATGTAATACGTTCTTTGATACCATTGTAAAGTACTAATACTTGTACTTCTGGTGGTAATGGTCTAAATTGTTGTTGTTTTAACATTTCTGTTAATTCTGCACCACGACGTAATAATTCTTGTGTTGATTCATCAAAACCAAATGATGAGAATGCTGCCATTTCACGGTATAAAGCTAAATCTAATTTTAATGTACCTGACATTTTTTTCATTGCAGCTATTTGCGCAGCTGACCCTACACGGCTTACTGATAAACCTACGTTAATCGCTGGACGTATACCTTGATAAAATAATGCTGTTTCTAAGAATATTTGACCATCTGTAATCGAAATTACGTTTGTTGGAATATATGCCGAAACATCTCCTTCTTGTGTTTCAATTACTGGTAATGCTGTTAATGTACCTCCTGAAATATGTCCATTATTTTTTAATTTAGCAGCACGTTCTAATAAACGAGAGTGTAAGTAAAATACATCCCCTGGATATGCTTCACGCCCTGGAGGACGACGTAATAATAATGACATTTGACGATACGCTACCGCTTGTTTACTTAAATCATCGTAAACAATTAATGCGTGCATTCAATTGTCTCTAAAATACTCACCCATTGTACATCCTGCAAATGGTGCTATGAATTGTAATGGTGCTGGATCTGATGCTGTTGCAGATACAATAATTGAGTGTCCTAAACTGTAATATTTTTTAAGAGTTTTAATTAATTGTGCTACTGTTGATCTTTTTTGCCCTACACATACATAAATACAAAATAATTTTTCATGATCTTTTCTTGTATCTCTTTGAAATGGGCTTTTTATTACACTTTGGTTAATCATTGCATCTATTGCTACAGCTGTTTTACCACATTGTCTGTCTCCAATAATTAATTCACGTTGCTTTTTTTTTAAAATTGGACTATATCTTTAATTTGAGTTTTTTAAGTTTTTATTCTTGTATATTATATCATTTTTTACAAAAATTTGTTCATTCTTTAAATAATATACTTTCTTTTTTTGCTATATGTGCTTCTATGGATTTTAGTCTAATATATTCTGGTAAAAGGTGAAATCTTTGTTTTTTTTTTTTCCTTTGATTGGATTTTCTTTTAAATAATTTAAAAATTTATATATTTCATTTTTTTTTATTATTCAATGTCATTTTATTTGTTTTTCTTTATTTTTTTCATAGTAAAATTCTCCTATATTTAAATCTTTAAACATTTCTATATTTTCTTTATTTTTATTTGTACATTTTATTATACATTGATTTGCTCCTTTTGAATTTATTAAACGTTCTACTTTTCCATATATTCCTGGTATATTTGTTAATTTTTTCTCATCTTTATTTCCTTTTCCTCGATTTATTTGTGTTATATAATTATTTTTTTCTTCTGCTGCATTATTGTTTCGCGCTTCCCTTTTATCATTATTTTTACTTACTATACTTATACTACCGTCTGCATCAAATAAACCTGCTAAATATGAGCTTTGTGCAAAATTTATTAGTTTTGGTTCTATATAATCTATTTTATAAAATACACATGCTTTTTTTAATTGTTCTATTCTTATTTGATTATATATATTCCCGTTTAACATGTTTATTACTTTAATTACTACGTCTTTTTTTCTTGAACGTCATCTTAAAGCTCTTGCATTTGAACGCGGTTTTATTGAACCTCCAAATTTTTTTTTTATTTCTGTTAATATACCTTCATCTTCTATACTTGTTGTTGCTTCTATAGATACATGGTCTTTATATACTAATATTGAACCATCTCCATCTATAAAACCAGCTAATCATTGTTCTCCTTTTTTTATTTTATTATTCATTTTTTTAACTTTTTTTTCTCAAATTCGGGGGCGTGTAGTCTCTGAGGATCCTACTCACTTAGTTAAATAATTTTTCTGCCTTGATGTTTTTATTAAATTATAGAAACTTTTTTTTTATTTAACATAATAATTTTTTGCTTGGCTTCTCTGCTTCTGCTTCCCTTTTATTATTTTTCGTTTTTGTTTCCTGCTGATTAACCTTAACATTTATTACATAAGAGGGGTTCTGCTGGAGGCAACCCGGCATTGCTGTCTTTTTGCTGCCTTTTTTCAATGAACCACTTACACTTTGTATGTTTTTATGACTTTTTTTGTCATGGTTTTCCAGCATATAGCCTCCCTTCTTTTTCTAGTTTACACTAGAAAAGGGCCAATTGACCACGTCCTATTGGAACTAATGCGTCAATACATTTTAAACCAGTAATTACTGGTTCATATACTGATTGTCTTGCTGTAATACCAGGTGCTTTAATATCAATGTGTTTAGTTACTCCTTCATTATTTGTTGGTACTTCTAAACCATCTAAAAATGTTCCTAATGGATCAACTGTTCTTGATAATAAATATTTCCCTACTTGTACACTTAATAATTTCCCTGTACATTTTACTACATCATTTTCTTTTATTTCTCTATCATTACCAAATACTACAACACCTACTTTTTCTTTGTCTAAGTTAAGTGCCATACCTTTTATACCACTTGGTATAAATTCAACCATTTCCCCTGATTGAATTTTATATAAACCTGCTACAGTTGCAATACCATCCCCTATAGTTATAACACGTCCTCTATAACTATAACTACTAAATTTTTCTAAAGATGTTTTTATAACTTTTTTAAAACTTGAATTTACTACAGAACTTAATGTTTGTTCTTTCATTTCTTTTCTTTTTTTTGTTATTAACTTGAAACTTTTTTTTTTTCAGTTTTTTGTCTTTTTTCGACTTTCTTTTTTTTTTTTCTTTTTCTTGCTGCAGAAATTGCTTCTTTGCTGCTTGTTGGTCTGCCTGCAGTCTGGAAGGAATGGCTTCTCTGGATGCAACCCGGCATGCTTCTTTGCCTGCCTGAATGCAATCAGGCATGTTTCTGTTGGAACTGTTATCTATCTATAAGAATGGCTTTGCCCGCTGTTCCGGCACCGGAATTGCTGACCCCTTTTGTTTTTTTGGTTTAATCAAGCTCTGTTGCCGGAACCTTTATCTATCTATAAGCATTGCTGCTGTTCTGGATGCAACCCGGAACGGCACTGGAATTGCCGCTGCCTGCCGGAATGCCGGAATGCCGGAATGCCGGAATGGTTGCTTCCCTGAATGCCTGCATGCCTGCATGCCTGCATGCCTGCATGCCTGCATGCCTGCATGCCTGCATGCCTGCATGCCTGCATGCCTGCATGCCT